>Ga0209269_1000850_pt1 | contig 21195 bp, 21 predicted proteins | sample MTBAKMMethaMetaG_FD_187455 | JGI IMG/M metagenome (GOLD analysis project Ga0209269, IMG submission 187455) | Enrichment culture microbial communities from Arthur Kill intertidal strait, New Jersey, USA, that are MTBE-degrading - MTBE-AKM (Arthur... | ecosystem: Environmental > Aquatic > Marine >... | reverse complement strand
TGGCCTTCGTCAGCATCCTGCTCATCGTTCTGTCCCTGGTCCTGCTGGTGGTGCTCAAGTTGGTCATCATGAAGGTGCACCTCCCAATGGGTCGGATATGGCCCCGGCCGGAGAGGCTCTTGTCCAGGGGATTCTTCCCTAAGGCAAAGGACGGTATGGCCATCATGTTCCTGGCGGTGTTCTTGCTTCTTCCCTCTTTCTTCATATTCACTTATGTGGCCTCGTCCACACCCACCTCCTTCGATTACGGTCCCTTCATGGACAGCCTCCTATACTCTTTCATCATAGCCACCGTGGTGACGGTCATAGACATCGCTCTTGGTGTTCCCCTGGCGCTGTACATCGCCAAGAACCGCAGTGGAAAGCTCCCGGAGGTCCTGGACGTTCTGGTCAACGTTCCTCTGATAGTTCCGACCGCCGCCCTGGGATACTCTCTAGGGGTCTTCTGGACCGGGCAGAACATCATTCCCACCTATGACGCATTGCTGATAATACTGGCCCACGTGGCCTTCACCTATCCTCTGGTGGTCAGGAACGTGGCCGGGGCTGTGGAGGAGGTCGACCCCACCTACGAGGAGACCGCTCGGACCCTAGGGGCAAGGCCAGTGCAGGCTTTCCGCAGGGTATTGTACCCAATGATAAAGGGCTCCATATTGGCCGGGGCGATCATGGCCTTCACCCGCAGTTTGGGCGAGACAGGGGCCACACAGGCGGTCGTGGCAAGCGCGATCACCGCTCCGGTCTACATCGTTGAGCTGATCAAGAGCGAGGCCTTCTACACAGCTGGTCTGGCCTGTATCGTATTGATAATCGTCTCCTATGTGGCCATGCTCACACTTCGTTTCGTCACCAACGGTCGGAGGGCCCGCTGATGCCGACAATAAGGCTCGAAGGGTTGGTCAAGACCTACGGGGACATCAAGGCCGCCGACGGGCTGGACCTAGAGGTGAAGGACGGTGAATACCTCTGCCTGTTGGGTCCCACTGGCGCCGGGAAGACCACCGTGCTGCGCATGATATCCGGGCTGCTGGCGCCGGACAAGGGCAAGGTGTACTTCAATGGCCAGGACTACACCCGTAAGGAGGTGGAGGAGCGCAAGGCCGCCATGCTCTCGCAAGCCTACGCACTGTTCCCGCAGCTGACCGTGGAAGAGAACATCATGTTCGGGCTGGAGATCCGCGGGGCGGACGAAAAAATGAAGGAGCAGGTGCTCATCAGCATGCTGGACCTGGTACGCCTCTCCGGTCGATCCGACGCCTTCCCGTCCGAACTGAGCGGGGGGATGCAGCAACGCACCGCTTTGGCCAGGGCATTGGCCTCAGGGGCGGACCTGCTCCTGCTGGACGAGCCCCTCCGGGCATTGGACGCCCGGCTTCGTATATCCCTGCGCACAGAGCTGCGCTCTCTAGTAAAATCCCTCAAGATGACCGCCATACATGTCACCCACGACCAGGACGAAGCGCTGGTCATGGCCGACCGCGTGGCCATCATACGGGAGGGCAAGATCCTGCAGGTCGGAACCCCTAAGGAGGTCTGGGACCAGCCAGCCACTCCGTTCGTCGCTAACTTCGTCGGGCAGTCCAACTTCTTCACCGGGGAGGTGCTGCAATCAAGCCCCTACACATTGCTCCGCACGTCGGACGGGGTGGTGCTGAAGGGCCGCCAATCCGACCTCGTCTCCGGGGACAAGGCGGTGCTGGGGGTAAAGATCGGCAACACCGAGATATCCAGAGAGAGAACGGGATATCTGCGGGCGAAGGTGGAACGCGTCATATTCGAGGGAAGGAACCTGCACGTGGACCTGATGATGGACAACGGGCAGCGCATATCGTCCAAGATCCCATCCTGGAAGAGGGGGAAGATCGCTGAAGGAGATAGGGTGAACGTGTACTGGGAGGAATCCAAGGGAACGGTGTTCCCCATGCCGCCAGGCGGCCTGGAGAACGAACTTAAGGTGGAGTGAATGCCAGAAGTAAGATTGGTCGGACTGAGCAAACGTTACGGCAACGTTCAGGCCGTGGACAATGTCGACCTCACGGTCCATGACCGGGAGTACGTGACCATACTTGGACCGTCAGGTTGCGGGAAGACCACCCTCATCCGCATGATCGCGGGCATCATAGAACCGACCGAAGGCAAGGTCCTCATCGATGGTAAGGACATGACCGGGGTCCCCATCGAGGACCGGGACATCGGGTACGTGTTCCAGAACATCGCTCTGTTCCCTCATCTAACAGTACAGAACAATGTTTCCTACGGCCCCCGGGCCAGAGACCAGCCTCCCGAGGACCAGAAGAGCACGTCCCACCGTTTCCTGGAGATGGTGAAGTTACTGGATAAGATGGAGATGCTTCCCTCTGAGCTGTGCGGAGGGGAGCAGCAGAAGGTCTCTTTGGCCAGGGCGCTGGCTTCCGGCTCCAAACTGCTATTGCTGGATGAGCCGCTCTCCGCCTTGGACTCCCGCGTGCGAGTGGACCTGAGATATGAACTGCGCCGCCTGGCCAAGGAGCTGGGTCTCACTACGATACACGTCACTCACGATCAGGAGGAGGCGCAGTCGGTCTCCGATCGGATCGTACTGATGCGGGCGGGGTCGGTGGTGGAGACCGGTACGCCCGAGGAGCTGTACACTCGCCCGAAGAACATATTCACCGTCAACTTCATCGGGGAGACCAACCTGCTGGAGGGATGGGTGGAGGACATCATAGGTGGAACGTCCACCATCGAGCTTCGGAACGGCGGAAAGGTCCAGGTCATGCAGGCCGACCATTCGCTGGGGGACGCGGTGGTGATATCCGTACGCCCGGAGTTCGTGTTCCCGGCCAACGAGGGGATGAAGGCCAAGGTGACCAACATCACCTATATGGGAACATATTGGCGAATAACCGCCACTACCGAGGACGAAGAGGAGGTGGCCTTTGATGTGGCCACCCTAGATAGCAATCTTTTAACTATCGGTAAGGAATTGTATTTAGCGGTCAACCCCAAGGCCGCTGTGCTTTACCCCAGACCGGAAAAAGGAGTGCAGGAGGCGATCAAGCTTGAGTGAGAGAACGTCGTTGCTGGAATGGTTCTATTCGCGTCGTGAGTCGGTGGTCTCCCGGGACATGAGAGGACACGCCCAGGATGTCGGGGATACCGTGATCGAGTTCAATCGGGCCATGGGCTCCTTGTGCAAGGGGGAGAAGGAGATGGCCTTGGACGCTCTGAAGCGTTCATTCCTGGCCGAGAAGGCCGCGGACGCCCGCGAACAATCGCTGAGCGAGGAACTATCGCGCGGTGACCTGGAGGAGAAGAACAGGGAGGACCTGCTTCATCTGGTCCGCCGGATGGACTACGCCGCGGACTGGTGCAAGGAGGCGGGAATGAACCTGCAGCTGATACTGGAGATCGGGATCCCGGTCCCGCTCAACATCTGGAACAAGTTCTCCATCATGACCAAGGAGCTGGAAAAGATGGCCAAGTCCCTGAAGGTCTGCGTGGACAACCTAGGGGTCAACAACGACCTGGTTCTCAAGGCCCGTCACAACATCGAGGAGTCGGAACATGTCATGGACGAACTTTACTTCGCGATGAAGAAGGAGTTCTTCCTGTCGGACATGGATGCCCGTGCCATATACCTCATGCGTGACCTGTTGCATGGCATAGAGAACTCCGCCGACAACTTCAAAGACTCCGCGGACATCCTGCACATCCTGATAGTGGCCCAACGTGACAGGCCAAGGTGAACATCATGACTCGTTTGTTCGGCACCAACGGGGTGCGCGGGGTGGTTAATCGGGATATGACCGTAGAGCTGGCGCTGGACGTTGGTCGCGCAATAGGAACGTTCATGATGGGAAAGGTGGCCATTGCCACCGACTCCCGAACCTCTGGTGACCTTCTGCGTTCGGTCGTGTCGGCGGGAATGGTCTCCGCCGGAAGCAGCGTGGTGGACCTGGGCATGCTGCCAACTCCTGCCCTGCAATACTACGTAAAGAACTCTGGGGTAAAGGGAGGGGTGATGATCACCGCCTCGCACAACCCCCCGGAGTTCAATGGCATAAAGTGCGTTGACCACGACGGAACGGAGATGCCGCGGGTAAAGGAGGAGGTCATAGAGCGGATCTATTCCGAGAGGAGCTTCGGGCTTCCGGAATGGAGGAACGTCGGCACCATATCCCGCATGGAAGGCATCGGGACATCCTATATCAACGCCATCCGTCGCTCCGTGGATGGTCTGAAGATCTCGGAGGCCGGATTGAACGTGGTTCTGGACTGCGCCAATGGCGCAGGCGCTGTCACCTCACCGGCTCTGTTGGACATGCTAGGCGTCCGAGCGATCACCCTCAACGGAAATCCGCAGGGGACATTCCCTGGACATCCCAGCGAACCCACCCCGGAGAACCTGAAGGACCTGTCGGCCGTGGTCAAGGCCACCGGTGCAGACCTGGGCATCGCCCACGACGGCGACGCGGACCGAACCATATTCGTGGACGACCATGGCAACTACGTCTACGGGGACCAGTCCCTGACGGTCGTCGCCTCTCACATGGTCCAGGAGAACGGAGGAGGTATAGTCGTCACACCAGTAAGCACCTCCTCATGCCTGGAGGAAGTGGTCAGGAAGCACAATGGCCAGGTCGTCTACACCAAGGTGGGGGCGCCGATAGTGGCACGCCGCATGATGGAGATCAAGGCCATCTTTGGCGGAGAGGAGAACGGCGGACTTATCTTCCCAGAGCACCAGTACTGCCGGGACGCGGCAATGACCATGGCCAAGATGCTGGAGATAATCGCTACCAAGGGTCCTCTGTCCGAACTTCTGAAGGAGGTACCCCATTATTATCTGGACAAGCGCAAGATGGTATGTCCGGAAGAGAAGAAGGAGTGGGTCCTGGAGCAGGTGGAGGTTTACTTCGCCGATCAGAAGACCGACCTGACCGATGGGATCAAGATATTCTTCGACGGGGGATGGAGCCTCGTACGTCCTTCCGGAACCGAGTCCATATTCCGGATATTCTCGGAAGGCAAGGACGAAGAGACCGCCAAGCGCTGCGGTGACGAGTGCGAGAATGTGCTGCACGAGCTTCTGGAAGATTGATCAGAGAAGCTGCTGCGCCAAGAATATCACGCCGAACACGATGAATACCACACCGCTTCCTATGCGGATGTAGCGTTTGGGGACCTTCTCCCCGATGACCTTTCCCAAGGAGACCTCCAGGACGGTAAGCCAAAGGAAACCGAGCACCGCTCCGATGAACACCAAAAGAGCCGCGCCAGACTCCGCGGAGAGAGTGATGACCGACAGCTGGGTCTTATCCCCAAGTTCCATGAGGGCCACGAAACCGAAGGCGGTCAGCAACCCGCCCCATCGTCCCCGGTCCACGACCGCTGCATCCTCCTTCTCCTCCCGGAACAAGGTCACCACCCCGAAGGCGATGAACACCACACCGGCGGCCAGCCCAACTATCCAGGAGGGCACGAACTGGAAGAGCACCTCTCCGATCACCACGCCCACCGCGGTGACGGCGGCCAATGCCAAGAAGGAGCCAAAGAACACCGTGCGCTTGGGATACTTGGATGAAAGGGTGATGACCGCCACCATGGTCTTGTCCCCTAGTTCGGTCAACGATATCAGGATGAACGCGGAGATGAGGGGGGACAGGTCCATCTACTTCTCACCTCGATGAGTGTGCACTATGGCGATGACCTCCATGATCATGCGGGCGGCCAGGGCGGCGGTGGCCCCCGGGTCGTGCGATGGCAGGACCTCAGAGATGTCAAAGCCGATCATACGATCGCCCATCGAATCTATGCAACGCTTGACCTCGTAACCGGTCAGCCCGAAAGGTTCCGGGCGGGAGGTCCCCGGTGCATACCCGGGATCGATGCTGTCCATGTCCAGGCTCAGGAGCACTCTCTCCCGCCGCATCATGTTCAGGACCTTCTTCCAAGAGTTCTCTACCCCCGCCTCCCGGATCTGGTACGCGTCCACGTAATTTGGCAGATCCCCCGACAGCTCCTCACTGGAGATGGAACGCACCCCGAAGGGGACGACGTTCTCTATACCCACCACGTCCGCCACTCGTCGCATGGTGCAGGCATGGTTGAACTTCGTACCACAGTCCGAGCGAAAATCAAGATGGGCATCGATGGATATGACGCCCACGTCATTGAAGGCCTTGACGAAGGGATATGTTATGCTGCGCTCCCCGCCCATGAGTATGGGGAACTTTCCGGCCCTGACCACCTTGGTGGTCTCCACCTCCACGGCCTTGAACATGTCCTCGCAGGTCGAACCGCATTCCAGGTCACCGGCATCGTGCACTCTGGCCCGGGAGGTATCGAACCCGTGCTCGAAAAGATAGGGATCGAAGATGTTCGAAGCCTTACGGATGGCCGCCGGCGCCTTCCTGGTCCCGGAACGGAAACGTGTAGTCCCGTCGTAAGGAACGCCCATTATGACGAAGTCCGCCTCTTCGAAGGTGGAGTTCGATAGGGCGAAGGAATCGCTTCGGGCCATGAGGCCTCGGAGGCCGGATCACACCTTGGTGATCTTGCGGCGGTCCATGGCGATCATGTACATGATCTCCTCGCCCGCGTTTAACTGCCCCTTGTACTCCTCTGGTATGGGCAACTGGAAGGTCTCGTAGTTGTCCAGGTCCATAAGTTGGACCTCTTCCCCGGCGATGGACAGGACCTGTGCCTTCCTCTTGTCGATCATGGGCACCTGCACCTTGTGCTTGACCGGATGCACAATGTTTCGCTTGCGGTTATCGAAAATGCCAACGGCATCGATGTTGGATTTCGCTTCTCCGTGCTTCCCAGGCTTGGAGGTGGATATATTGATGATCTTGCAGGGCTCACCGTCGATGAGCATGTAACGCCCTTCCTTGAGCTCCCTGACTTCCTGTTGAGTCCACGACATAGCTACCTCTGGAGGGAAATGACGGTGCGTTTATATATTTTGCTTATCTCCGGCGGTTCTGACCGTACCTTTGGCCCTGGCCATGACGGTAGTTCTGCGGGCGCCCCTGGGGTCTCTGCTCGCGTCGCGGGGGGTCGGGATACTTCTCCCTCACCTCGGCCACCCTTCTCTCCATCTGTTCCTTCAGCTTGTCAGCCAAGAACTCGCCGCGGTAGGCGTCCACCTTGGCGGCTATGCTTATCTTCCCGCCAAGACTACGTGCGATCTTTCCTCTCTGCCAGTAAGGTGAACGGTTGACCCATGGGTGCTGGAAGATGACGCCGTGCTTAGGCGGCCGCTTTCCGGAACGCAGGTGCAGGAAGAGGGCCTTCTCCGCCCCCAGCAGCTGCACGGTCGACGAGGGCAACTTGGCCAGACGTTGCAATCCTCCGGCCAGCGATATCAGCCTGGCGGCCAGGTTGGGGTTGAGCAGGGCGGAAAGGTTCGGAGCCACCCGGTCCATGCCTTCCAGTATGTATGCGTCCAAGGCCTCCTTCCTTCTGTAAAGTTCGTAGAGCGTGCTCCCCAGTCCCCTTATGACGTCCAGGTCCCGTTCCACTAGGTCCGTTCCCACCGATTCCAGGGAGACGCCCAGGTGGTCCATTATGGCCTGCCGGTCTCCCATCTCCGAGACCAGACGGGCGTACTCCGCGTCCACAGCGAAATCGCCGAGCTCCGGGAAGTAAACCCCGTACCACTCGTGCAATCGCTCGCTCAACAGGTTGATCTCTTCGATCAGGTCATCAGTGGCTCGAATGGCCTGGGCGATGGAGCGGTCCTCGCTCAGGGGCTCCCTCACCCTTATCTTTCCGAGCTCAACCATCACCCGCTGCATGAGCTCCGGCGTCAATCCGTAGCTCTCCGGCTTGATGAACGAGGAATCGAACACCATGGGCTTTCCCAGGGCCTTGAGGCGCGGGTCGGCCACCTTCATGCGGCGCACCGCCAGCTCCCTTTCCTCTGGCAGGATGTCCCCACGCTGGACCGCAGCCAGCTTATGGGCTACCAACTTCGGCTCCTTCTCGAAAAGCTTGAACCTACGGACCTCTGTTCCCTCGCAAAGGAAAACTCCGAACCATTTCGTGACAAGTATCATGTGATCACTCCCTCAGTATGCGCCTTATCTCCGTCTCTGGAAGGGGCCTTCCCCTTCCCAGCAGCAGCAGGCGATACTGCAGCTCGGCGTGGAACTCCATCGTTTCCAGGCGATGGTAGGCGTCCTTGATGTCCGTCCCCACCGCTATGGCCCCATGGCTCTCCAGGATAAAAGCGTTGGAGCTTCCTAGTTCACATCTAAGTCCTTCAGCCAGATCTCCAGACCCGGGCGTAGCGTAGGGTATCGTCGGCACCCTGCGTCCAAGGACCATAAGTCCCTCGGGCGTCAGACCCGGGTCCACCGCCACCCCGGCACAGGCCAGGGTGGTACAGAACCGGGGGTGCACGTGGACCACTCCTTTCACGTCCTCCCTTTCTCTGTACACCGTAAGATGGAAAGGCGTCTCCATGGAAGGACGGCCGCCCGTGGCCTTTCCAGTGGCTATGTCCACTGTGACCAGCTCCGTGGGGTCTAGCATTCCCTTGCAGGTGCCCGAGGGCGTTATGACCATCGTGTCGCCCACCCTAGCGCTGATGTTACCACCGGTCCCGTTGGTCAGCCCCCGCTCGTAAAGAAGCCTTCCGTAACGGACCACGTCCATGGCTGCTTGGTTCAAATCGTATCCCCCTTCAACTTCTCAGAGATCTCTCCAGGCTTGATCACTCCCCTCTCCGTTATTATGCCGGTGAGGTACCGGGCAGGTGTTACGTCAAAACCTGGGTTTAGGGCTTTACAGCCCACGGGGGCGATCCTGACCCCGTCCACTACCGTGATCTCCTCCTCGCCCCGGTACTCGATGGGTATGTCCTCCCCTCTCTTGATGTTCAGATCGAACGTTGATAATGGTGCGGCGGTGTAGAAAGGAACGCCAAGCTCCTTGGCCAGGACGGCCTTTTCGTACGTACCTATCTTATTGGCAAAGTCACCGTTGGCGGCGATGCGGTCAGCTCCCACGATGACCATGTCCACGCCCTCGCGCAGGAAGTGGCCGGAGGCCCCGTCCGGTATTATGGCGTGTGGGATGCCCTCGTTCAGCAGCTCGAAGGCGGTGAGCTTCATGCCCTGCAGGCGCGGCCTCGTCTCCGAGACGTAGACGAAAATTTTCTTTCCGTTACGCCACGCCTCTCGTAAAGGTGCCAAAGCCGTCCCCCAATCCACCGTGGCCAATGCCCCGGCGTTGCAGTGGGTCATGATGCGGTCCCCGTCCCGTATCAGTTTTTCACCGTGCTCCCCGATCAGTCTACACCTCTCCACTATGGTGTTGGCGTACTCCTCGGCCACCTCGGTGGGTTTCTCTCCGTCCCGTATGCGAGAGAGCATGTGGTCCACGGCGAAGAAGAGGTCGAAGGCCGTTGGTCTGGTCCCTTTCAGCTCCTCGGCCGCGGCCTCAATGTTCTCTTGGTTGTTGGCGGCCAGCATCATACCGTAGGCGGCGGCGACCCCTATGGCCGGTGCCCCTCTTACGGTCATGTTCCGGATGGCCTCGGCCACATCATGGTGGTTATGGAAGCTGACGACCTTCACCTCGTGAGGAAGTATCCTCTGGTCCAGCATGTGCACGGTCCCCTCGTTGCACCAGACAGCTCTCTTCTCGCCCACCTTTCCGTCGATCCTTATCTTCATCTGATATCATTTCACTGCAGGGTCAGCAATCTAATTAAGTTATTCTGGAACCGATAGTTCGTATGTTTACGATAGATTTAATTACAGAAAGCTTTAATCAGTAACCTGGCGATCATTCTGCCCAACAGGACCACTGACTTCGACGTTTATTCAACGACCACCGGGCTAAGACAGATATCAAACCCAGTCCGCCAGAAGATATTGAGCGAACTGCAACGAAGGGATCTCAGCCTCAGCGAGATAGCGGTCCTGACAAGCAAGGCCCAGAGCACCCTCTCTGTACATCTGGATAAAATGGTGAAGGAAGGGTTGATCGGCTATCGGGACGATCCAGAGGACAACCGCCGCAAGATATTCTATGTAATATCCCGCCCGGTGGGCAGCTCCGTCGTCCCTAGGGACGAGCTGAAGAAGGCGGTGTCCAACACCATTGGGCGGTCCATCGGTTCCCCGAGCACGTTCTTGAAAGGCACCATCCGTTCCATAGTGATCGGCATGGAGTCCATCGGTTTCAACATGGACCCCATCCTAAAGGACATCGGAAGGCAGATGGGAGCCGAGATATCCACCCGAATGAAGGCCAACGACGTCGAGGGGCTGATCCACGAGGTCAAGGAGTTCTACGCGGCGCACGAGATGGGAGAGGTGGTGGTCTTTTCTCTGCACCCGGTCACGCTGATCATCAGGGACGAGTACGACTGTTCCAAGGCACCGGACGTGGGTAAGACCCTCTGCCTGCTCAACGAAGGTATACTGGAATCCATATTCGAGGAGAGGTTGCAGATGCCCCTGCGGGTGGTGGAGAAGGATACGTTCGGCGCCGGGTTCAACATGTGCAAGTACGTTATCGAACCGTCGCTATGATCAGAGCACAATCCAAAGACTGACAAACGATTGGGTAGGTCATAGGTATTTATTTTTACCTTATTTTATTATATATAGTTAAAACGATCTTAATGCTCGGCCCGGGTGGGACCGCTGTTCCTGTTCAAGGCCTTACTGGGCGGCATGGACGGGGTCTTTGTGGCCGGCCGTCATCCTATGGACTGACACTATCAGAGGGGCAACTACTTCACCCGCCGGAGGATGGTCATGGTCCATGAGATATTGAGGGCCTTGAACTTGGAAGCGGAGAGAGTGCGACTTTCATGGGTGTCGGCCTCAGAGCGCGGGAGGTTCCAGCAACTGATAGAGGACTTCGATGAGGAACTGAATAAATTAGGCAGGAACCCGACCAGGGACGAGGTCCTCCTTTAGCTCGATAGTACCAACATCGCAGGGCATGAAAACGGTCCTTCGCCCCGGTCGAAGGGCTAGGCTCGATCATCATCGTTTTTAAGGACAGAGTACCTCAGCCAGACCATACCATCTTCCAATTTCTTCACCCCATTAAGCTCTAGGGATAGGGGTTTCCGGAGGGAGAGCTGCCCGGGGTCTACGAAAACGTTCTGCGAAAGCCCGCCTATCAGGAACGGGCTGACCAGCAGGCTGATCTCATCCACCAGCCCCTCTTTAAGCAATACGCCGGCCAGCCGTCCGCCGCTGTCTACCCTCACCCTTCTTACATTATAACGCCTGTTCATCATCAGCAAGGCCTGTCGAAGGTCCACATGTTCCTTCCCGGCCACGATGTATTCCACCCCTTCCCGCTCCAGATACTCCAGATGGTCTTTGGGGGTAGATTCCGAGCAGAGCGCCAGTACGCTATGCCAGAAAGGCTGTTTCTTGAGCGCGCTCCAGTTGCGGACCCTTCCCTGACTGTCCACTATGGTCATGATGGTCCGTTCGCAGCTGGGGAATCTCTTGACCACCTCATATGACCATTGTGGAACCTCCTCCGGCACATCGGCCTTCAGCATGGTCTCAGCACCGGAAAGTATGGCGTCTGGATCGAAAGTCTCCGCCAGCCGGTAGTACGCCCCCATATTATACTCGAATCCGTCAGCCTTGGAATCGAGGCTGACCTGAGTGTGCAATATGACCCGCATACCTCGCATACGGGCAAATCTGCCGGAAGGACGTAAAAAGTATGCCACGAACAGGGAGCGGATCACGCCCCATCTTGTAGGTCATGGTTCTTGACATCTTAATAAAGAACGGAACGATCTGATCGCGGATCATTATTGGAACAGATAATCAATAATATATATTCGACCATTTAATATTAAATCCACTAGGATGGGAGATATTCAAATGGCCAATTCAATGAAAGCGATAATATGCTCTGCGATTACCTTGATGATGCTACTATCGGTCATACCGTTTCTCGCTCCTTCTTCGGCCGCAACCGGCCCACTTCCTGAATGGAGCGTCCATACCATCTACAGCACGAACGATGTGGGCAAGTACAACTCCATAGGACTGGACTCCAACGATTGCGTACACGTAAGCTATCACGACGCGACCCTCGGATATCTAATGTACGCCACAAACTCCAGCGGTTCATGGACGAGCATGGCCCTGGAGACCGGGGCCCTTGCTGGCCAGGAAACGTCCCTGGCCGTGGACACCAACGATTTCGTCCACATCGTATACTACAACTATCCCAACGCCAATCTCAAATACGCGTCCAATGTCGGTGGAAGCTGGACTTCCATAGGTGTCGATGTAGCAGGGAACGTAGGCCGATTCGTGTCCATGGAGCTTGATTCCGTCAACAACGTTCACGTAAGTTACTACGACCAGACCAATGGCGCCCTCAAGTACGCCACCAACGCAGGTGGAAGCTGGGACACGAGCACCGTCGATAGCCTGAACGACGTCGGCTGGTATTCCTCGATCGCCGTGGACCACAACGATGTAGTACATATCGCCTACTATGACAACACTAACGGCGATCTACGCTATGCCACTAATCCTGGAGGGGTGTGGAGCACCACGTCCGTCGATACTGCCGGAACGGTCGGGGCCTATTGCTCCATCTGCGTGGACTCCCTGAACAAGGTTCACATTAGCTATTGGGACGCTTCCACCGGTTATCTGAAATACGCCACCAATGAAGAAGGGGCTTGGACCATCGGACGGATCAGCGATACCGCTATGAACGGCCTCCATACCGACACGATAGTCGACAGTGAGGACATCGTGCACGTCACCTTCTACGATCCGACGGACGGCGACCTCTGGTACGCCAACGATGCCTTTGGAGACTGGACCCTGGGCGTGGTGGATTCCGCAGACAACGTCGGCCGCTTCCCTGCAATAACCCTCGATTCCACGGACAACGTGTACATCTCATACTACGACGTAACCAATACGGACCTGAAGTACGCCCAACAGATATTGGTGGAGCCCACATCCCCCCTGCTGCTCTTGGCCATGGCCGGGTCGGCCCAGGTCACCTTGAGCTGGACAGAGCCGGTCTGGGACGGCGGTTCCACGATAATCGGTTACAACATCTACCGGGGCAATGCCAGCGGGAACGAATCCCTCCTTGACACCGTAGGCCTGGTCCTCAGCTACGAGGACATCGCAGTGAGCGACGGGGAGACATATTGGTACTATGTAAGGGCGGTCAACGCGATGGGCGAGAGCATTCCTTCCAACGAGGTCAGCGCCACTCCCATGAGCGTTCCTTCCCATCCCTTGGGTTTGCATGCCATTTCAGGCGATGCGCAGGTCATGCTCAGTTGGGGAGCTCCGGCCGATGATGGCGGTTCCCCCGTCCTTTACTATCTGATCTACCGCGGCCTGATCAGCGGAGGTGGGGTCCCCCTGACGACCGTCTATGGCTCAACCGCCTTCCTGGATTCAGGACTGACCAACGGGGTCACCTATTGGTATTACGTTACCGCCTTCAACCAGGTGGGTGAGGGAGCGGAATCTGACCAAATGACCGGCACTCCGATCACCCTGGCAACCGCTCCTATAGGTCTGCAGGCCGTTGTTGGCAACAACAGCATCAATCTAAGCTGGGAGGCGCCCGCTTACGACGGAGGCTCGGAGATCACCAACTACAACGTCTACCGTGGAACGTCCAGCGGAACGATGGTTCCGCTCATCACGCTGGGCAACGTCACTGTCCACGAGGACCTCACCACAGAGCCCGGCGTCACCTACTGGTATTGCGTACGTGCGGTGAACGGGGCGGGGGAGGGTCCCGTTTCCAACGAGGCCAGCACGGTAGTTCCCACCATTCCATCTGAACCGATGGACCTCACGGCCGATGCCAGCGACGGAACGATCGAGATGACCTGGGTCACACCGACGTCCGACGGAGGTTCGGCCATAATGGGTTATCATATCTTCCGTGGGCTGGCCAGCGGAGAGGAGGAATATCTGACCACGGTCGATGGCACCAACCATACGGACCAAGGGCTAGACAATGGTGTGGAATATTACTACTTCGTGACGGCCTACAATGCGATGGGTAACGGCTCGGCCTCCGGCGAGGTCTTCGCCACCCCACTGGCCGTTCCTTCAGAGCCCTCGGGACTACAGTGTTCGGTGCAAGGGTCGATGATAACATTGAGCTGGACCGCGCCCGCGGATGATGGTGGCACGCCAATAACAGGGTATGTCATATACCGCGGAACGGAAAGCGGGGACGGAGAGTTCCTGGTGCGAATAGGGAACCAGCATACGTATACAGATGCCGGTCTGGTCTATGGTCAGACCTACTGGTACAATGTGAGCGCCGTCAACGCCGTAGGTGAAGGCCCGTTATCCAACGAGACCAATTGCACCATGCTGCTGGTCCCCTCTGCACCCATCGGTCTGCAAGCGATCGCTGGTGACGCATCGGTGCTTCTTACATGGGACGCGCCCTCCTTCGATGGAGGTACGAACATAACCGGTTACGATATCTATCGTGGCAATGCCAGCGGAGCCGAGGAGTACCTGACCACCGTGACCGCCACCAACTATACTGACGAGGACGTGCAGAACGGTATGGTCTACTTCTACTACATCGTATCTAGGAACTCAGAGGGTGCTGGCCCCATCTCCAACGAGGCATCCGCCGCACCCCTGGCCACACCATCCGACCCTGTCCTCAGTGCCGAGGCAGGGAACGCCCTGGTGGTGCTCTCCTGGACAGTGCCTTCTAACGATGGAGGTGCACCGGTACTAGGCTACAACATATACCGTGGAACGGCGAGCGGGAGCGGGGAGTTCCTGGCGATGACCGGCAATGTCCTCACCTTCACGGACGGTGGGTTGAGCAACGGACAGACCTATTGGTATCGTATAAAAGCGATAAACCAGGCTGGTGAAGGGGCAGCGTCCAACGAGGTCTCTGCCACCCCGGCCACCGTGCCAGGCGCTCCACAGGACCTGCAGGCCATGGCCAGCGAAACGGCCATAACCCTGACCTGGGTCGCCCCCAGCGCCAACGGCGGTTCGCCTATCTCCCATTACCGGGTGTACCTGATCGAAGCGAACGAGGCGACCCTCCTGGCCACCCTGGGGAACGTACTCACTTACGTGGACGGTGAAGCGGACCGTGGCATCGAACTCACCTACATGGTCACCGCCGCCAACGAAGCGGGGGAAGGCCCGGGTTCGGAAGAAGCGACGGCCACTGTGATCGTTCCGCCCACCGCACCGCTCAACCTCTCCACGGTCAGCGGTCAAGGGTTCGTTATGCTCACCTGGGAAGCACCATCTGACGATGGTGGTTCCCCGGTCACCCAATATTCCGTGTACAGAGGCAGCGAGACCGGTACTGAGGTGCTGCTGACCCAGGTAGGGAACGTCCTCAGCTTCCTTGACGATGAGACGACGGACGGCTCCATCTACTACTACTTCGTCACGGCCAACAACTCCGTGGGAGAAAGCCCGTCCTCCAATGAAGCACAGGCCTCTCTACAGACCACCGCTTCAGCTCCCGCGACCCTCAATGGAACATCCGGCGATGGTATTGTGCTTCTGATCTGGACGCCCCCATCCGACGACGGCGGTCACCCAGTCACCGGCTACAAGGTGTATCGGGTCAACGAGAGCGGGGAGGCCGTCCTGCTGGCCACGGTTACCGGCCTGGGGTATACGGACGATAATGTGAGCAACGGCGAGACGTATGCCTACTACATCGTCCCCACAAACGCCGCTGGCGATGGCACGTCCTCCGACATCATACTGGTAACACCTACCGCTCCGGATGATGACGGGTTCGATTGGGTGTTCTGGTCCCATCTCATCCTATTCATTATAATCCTGGCCATCCTGATCTATTACGCATACCGCAGGATGGAGGGGAAGAAGGAAAAGGAAGGGGAGGCCCAGCCGGTAGAGGGAAAGGCCGAGGGGAAGGACGACGATCGAACGGGTTCCAAGGTGAAAAAAGGAAAGGCGGATTGAAGCGATCGAAACGCCCCCCTCTGCCGGGGGCCCTTTAATTTTCTTTTTCAATTTGGAAGCCAAGGTCATTGTCAGATCATGGTACGTACTTATTTCAAAATCGGAACCATGCACTTTGGTATGCAGACACGATCGGACATGGGCCATGAATCCATCCCGGCCGATGAGATGAGGCCTGTTCAATAATGAATATATGAGAGAACCATTTCTTTATCACCATGTCAAGGGTCATCAGCATCCTGACGTTAGGCGTCAAGGACCTGGCCAAGTCCAGTACGTTCTATGAAGGTCTGGGGTTCTCAAGGTCCAAGAAAAGCGATGAGAGCATGGTTTGGTTCCGTACCGGGGGAACGGTTCTCGCACTATACCCGTGGGACCTGCTGGCCGAGGACGCCACAGTGACAACGGTCGGCTCCGGGTTCAGGGGGATCACCATGGCGATAAACCTGCGGAGCGAGAACGAGGTCGACGCTTTTATCGATAGGTTGCGGAAGTTGGGCGGAAAGGTCATCAAGGAACCGCAGAAGGTGTTCTGGGGCGGATACTCCTCTTATTTCCAGGATCTCGACGGGCATCTCTGGGAAGTGGCGTTCAATCCCTTCACACCTGTTGACGAGGATGGAAATCTGGACATTGTCGGATGAAACGACATTGAGATCTCACGGTCCCAACAACGACAGCTTCACGGTCCAGTATAGTAGTAAGGATGAAGCAAGGGAAAAGAAGTGGGCTCATCCGGATTTGAACCGGAGACCTCCTCCGTGTCAGGGAGACGTCATAACCGCTAGACCATGAGCCCTTGGAATTGGGCGTAAGTTGTTCTAATGTATATGCCTTTCGTCGCGCTAGACCCTGCGATCCATAGCCTGGTGCCATGGTTTCCCGAGCAAATTTTTATTACTAGCTCCCTCTTGCATCCGATGAACTAAATGACCGAGATCATCCTCTTCACGAAACCCGACTGCCAGAAATGCGATTACGTCAAGTCCCACATGCCTGAAGGGGTCAACCCTCGCATAGTGAACACCTCGGAGGCCGAAGGGCTGGCGGAGGCGGCCTACTACGAACTTCTCAACAAGAACCTCCCGATCCTGGTCGTCGATGATGTCGTGTTCGAAGGAGCCATCATCATCCTCAACAAGCTCAAGGAACTGGCGTGAGGTCATAGGTAAGCGATGTACTGCTTGGGCATAGAAGGGACCGCGCACACCGTGGGCGTAGGGATCGTCGACCATACAGGCAACGTCCTGGCCAACGTGCTGGAGATGTACCGTCCGGCCGAAGGCGGCATCCATCCCCGCGAGGCGGCCAACCACCACGCCGAGCGTTTGGTCCCGCTGGTCCGCCAGGCAGTGGAAGGATCAGGACTTAAGTTCAAGGACATTGGTCTGGTGAGCTTCTCCAAGGGCCCTGGGCTGGGACCTTGCCTGCGCACCGTGGCCACCGGCGCCAGGGCGCTGTCGCTCAGTCTGGGAGCGCCCATCATCGGTGTGAACCACTGCATCTCCCACCTGGAGATCGGTCGCATCAAGACCGAGGCCAGGGACCCCGTGCTTTTATATGCCAGCGGTGGGAACACCCAGGTCATCGCCTTCGCCAACGGCCGCTACCGCATATTCGGCGAGACGCTGGACATCGGCATAGGGAACATGCTGGACAAGCTCGGCCGTGAGATCGGCCTGGGCTACTACGCCGGTCCGAAGATCGAAAAGGCCGCCTCCCAGGGAAGTAAGCTGTTGGACCTGCCGTATTCCGTCAAGGGCATGGACCTGGCCTTCTCTGGGATACTCACGGCTGCGGTGACCCACCGCAACCGCGGCGAGACCGTTGAGGACATCTGCTATAGTGTGCAGGAGACCTGCTTCGCCATGCTCACCGAGGTCACCGAACGGGCCATGGCCCACGTGGAGAAGGAAGAGGTTCTTCTGGGTGGAGGTGTGGTCCAGAACAAGCGCCTGCAATCCATGGTCCGCGATATGGCAGAGGCTCGCGGTGCCAGGATGTTCGTTCCTGACAGGACACTTTGCATGGACAACGGGGCCATGATCGCATGGACCGGTCTGCTGATGTACCAGGCCGGGATAAGGCATCCTTTGGAGAGCACCGTGGTCGACCAGCGTTTCCGCACCGACCAGGTCGAGGTCACTTGGCGCTAGTGCGGTTCATCTGCTTCGCCACTATTTCGTCCAGGGCCTGTAAGAAATCGATATCCTTCCCTAAGGGGATGGTCGCCCCGCTGGCGATGTTGTGACCGCCCCCCACCCCTCCCACCGAGGCGGCGGCGTCCCTCAGCGCCACGGAAAGGTCCAGACCATCCTTGTCCACCAAGGTCCTGGTGCCCCGGGAGGACACCTTGAACTCCCTCTCCATCCTGGTAAGGCAGATGGTGGCCTTGTCCCGGTCCCCCACCCACTGCATGATTATCCCACACAGTTCGCTGGAGACCTCCTTATGCGGCGATACGAAGTGTTGTATGGCCAGCTCCTTTGACAGTCCTCGTTCGGCGGTCCGCTTGGCCGCAGAGAGCAGCATGTCGTCATACTCATTCACCAGCTCCTCCGCACGTTTCGTGGCCTCCTCTCCGCCAAGCATAAGGGCCAGGCCTAGGGAGGTCTCGTCCACACGGCCGCAGGCGTTGACCAGCCTGGTCAGATGCCCGGCCCGCGAATTGTCCTGTGGAAAGAAGTAATCAGGTGCGAGCTCGTCCTCCAGGCTTCCCAGGGTGCAACCCTGTTCCAGGAGGCGTAGGGAGATCAGGGATGACAGTTTCCTTCGGCCGCCCTCGTCCAGAGCGTCCCAGGTGGATTCCGGTCTCACGTTCGCTTCCTGCAGCAATAGAGAGATCCCCTGCTCGTCCCCGCTGACCCCCCTTATGAATGGATGCGCGGAGCGCATGAGCGCTTCGCCGATCGGTCCTGGAAGAAGCAGCGAGCCCTTCCTCTCTTGCACAAGCCCCCGCTTGCTCCCCTCAGCGAAGAGATGTGCATTGACGCCGGTAAGCCCCTGCAGGTGCTGACGGTCGCCCACCATGCCGGAGAAGGCCAGGGGCATCATGTCCCAGTTACCTTCATCCACGGTCACCGCAAGAAGCATGGACAAGGTACTACCGCAGGCGTATCGCGCCCCGTCCACCTTGAACACCATGGGGTTCAAGTGGAACACCTGCTCGGAATCCTTCTCCGGCCGGTGATGGTCCAGAACGATGACCTTCCTGCCCAGGCCCTCCAGGGCCGTTAGGTTGCTCGACCCCATATCGGTCACGATGACCAGGTCCACCCCGTCCCCCGCTCCGGCCTTTACGGTCTCCAGATCAAAGCTCTTCATCATGGTGGTCTGACAGCCCTTTCCCAGGCGGGTCAGCATGGATGTGAGCACGGAGGCGGCACCGATGCCATCGGCGTCGTTATGAGAAAAAACACGCGCCTCGGTGCACTCGCGCACCGCGGCTGCCGCTTTGATAAAACGGTTTAAAAGGTTTTCCGGCAACTGGACGGCGACGTCCATGTCACCCTCACTCGATGAGCAGCTCGGCGTTCTTCAAGGAGTAGTTCCAGTCCCTGGGGAGCACGTCCTTGCGCTTGTAGTACTTCACAAGGCGCCTGATCTTGGACTCCACCAGTTGCAGTCCGCGGCGGTTAGCTATATCACCGCGGTTACCGCCCTGAATGTGAACGTTCAGGTTGATGGCCTTCCTCATCAGGGCCATCAGGTCTTCGGGCAGCTTAGGGGACAGCCCGTTCTCGTTCATTATCTCCAGAATGGTCTTGCCGGTGGCCAGCTTAACGCTGGGCACGGCGTGCTGGTCCCTGAGGACCACACCTATCTTGGAGCTGGTCAATCCATCCTTTCCCAGCTTGACCACCATTTCAACTACCTCATCGTTAGACAGGGGAACCCATTCGGGGTTCTCGGTTAACAAAGGCCTCCTGGAACGGGAGGACCCCCTTCTCCTGGCGTGCATTCTTGCCATGTGAACATCATCCTATGTTGATATCGTAAGATTTTTTACTTCGTTGGTGGCGGCGAAGTGACCGTCTATTCCACTCCTACTATTTAAGAGTTCGAGTCTTGCCCAGCTTTGAAAGCACCGCCTTCCTGGCCCAGGCTATCTGTTCGCGGTACTCGCACTCCGGAAATGCCAAATTGTCCGGCAGCTCATCCATGAGCTCCCACCCCATCTCCGCCTCCCCTCTCTCCTCCCCCAGAACGCCGGCGAAGACTACCACCGCTCCCATGGGTTGGCAGTCCAGGACCTCCAGGTCGAACCCGCACTCCTCCATGAACTCCCTCTTCATTCCTTCCAGAGGGGTCTCCATCTCTTCCAGCTTACCCCCCGGCATCTCCCAACCTCCTCGCTTGGGATTGTACACCATCAGGAAACGATCGCCCTTGAAACCTATACCATATACGTTGGGCAGACAGATCACCGCTTCATTTTGAACGGCTCCTACAGGAGCTATCGCTATTTATCTGATTCCCGATTCTGACCCGATGAAGGGAACGGGTAACGGAAATCCGGTCGTATCAGGAAACGGAGATCTGGTGATATGTGCGGTCGATCCATTTCTCCCGGAGGCGATCGATCTGCTATGGGAGATGCGCAGAGAGATCGACAGGATGTATGGTGAGGTGACCACCTCGCCACCCCCGCAGGAAGAGTTCACGGTACCCCGCGCGGCCTTCGTGATGGTCAGCTCGAACGGGACATACATCGGCTGTGGAGGCATCAAGCCCTGGGACGAACGCACCGCCATCATCAAACGCCTCTTCGTCGTACCTTCCTGGAGAAGAAAAGGGGTCGCCCGCCGGATAATGCGGGAGTTGGAGAAGAAGGCCTCGGAGTTCGGTTACCGGAGGGTAATTTTAGATACGGGGCACCATCAGAAGGAGGCGATCTATCTCTACGAATCCCTGGGATACCATCAGGTGCCATGTTCCGGGCGCCATAACGTTAAGGGATGGGGTGTCTGCTTCGAGAAGGGCATGGACGATTAGCGTTCCACCACGATCATGGCGTGGTCCTTCTCGAAAGGTTCCAGCCCCATCACGTCGACGACGCGAAGCCCTTCCCGCTCAAGCTGCGCCGCCGCCTCTTTGAACACCATCCCCGGGTCCTTGGTCACGTCCTCGGAACGGGCCTTGACCGCCAGCATTCCGAAGGGCGCGGAGAACCGCTTCATGGCCTTGGCGAATATGCCGGCCTGGTTCTTCTGCGCCACGTCCTGATAGA
>Ga0209269_1000848_pt1 | contig 21287 bp, 20 predicted proteins | sample MTBAKMMethaMetaG_FD_187455 | JGI IMG/M metagenome (GOLD analysis project Ga0209269, IMG submission 187455) | Enrichment culture microbial communities from Arthur Kill intertidal strait, New Jersey, USA, that are MTBE-degrading - MTBE-AKM (Arthur... | ecosystem: Environmental > Aquatic > Marine >... | reverse complement strand
AGACTCCGCCGGAGAAGGCATTGTATGAGGGCTGGAACGCCATCGGGTTTGCCGACACGGTGCCCGCCACGGCGGCCGACACCCTCCTCTCGGTGGACGACGCCTGGACCATCCTCATGGGCTTCGATGCCGGGGAGCAGGCCTACGGCGTCTCGATCATCAACGGCGCCACCGGCCGCCACGGCGAGGAACGCACCATGACGCCGACGAAAGGATACTGGCTCCAGATGACCGGGCCGGGAACCCTGTACGCCATCGGGGCGTAGAAAAACAGAATCAACTTTTTTTTGTTCTGAAGAGTTTTAGGAGGATTCGCCCCCTATCCCTCCTCGTCGCCGCCGAAGGCGCTGAGAAACGCCTGGCGGCTCCGCGGCGGTTCTTCTTCCGCCGCCTCTTTCTTCTCGCCGGCCTTCCCCTCGATCTGGGCGAGGACCGAGGCTGCCGTCTTCTCCCCGAGCACCGGGGCGAGCGCTCCTATCCCGGCGGCCCTGATCTCCGCGGGCGTCGTCAGCCCGGCGTTGAAGAGCCGGCGGGCGCGGACCCGGCCGATGCCGCGGAGGGCGATTAAGGAGAGGAGCTCCTTTTTGATCCCGTGCCTGACCCTGGTTTCCAGGTCGGCGATCGGTTTTGCATACGGCTGCCTGAAGAGCCCGGCAAGACGCGAGGCGGCGTGGATGAGCCATACTGCCGTTTCGACCTTGTTGTGGATGTCGCCGGGGCCGACGTTGAAGCGCTCGCAGATCATCTCCTCGGTCACCTCCTCCGACCAGTTCAGGAGCAGCATCGCCGTCTTGACGCTGCAGAAGAAGGCCTGCATCTCGTCGTCGCCGTAGGGCACGCCGGTCCAGAGTTCGTCCTCGTGCTCCTGGAGGAAACGGTAGATGATATTGTAGTCGTCTTTCCTGAGGTAGAGGCTCATCATGTCAGGGGTTTCGGCGAGCGCCTCCATCAGCCCGAAGTCTGCGAAGTCCGGGGCGCCCCGGATGGCGTCGACGATCTTCTCGGCGCTCCGCGGGTCGATATAGAGCCTGGAGACCAGGGTGCCGTACTCGGTCGCCTCCAGGCGGTCGCCGAACTCCGTGACCATCTCCTTGTCGCAGAGCCAGTCGACGACGCGCTGAATCGTCTCGTGGATGGTGGACCGGCGCCCCCGGTGCTCGTAGGCGTAGAACGTCCGGTCCATAAAGGAGAGCACCTCGGGGCGGGAGCGCGAGAACCCGGTGGCGATGAGGGAGAGGACGTGGGAACGCAGGGCGTTTTCCGAGTTGCACTGAGAGTTGATCTCCTCGGGAGGGGCGTCGATGTAGCCGGCGAAGAGATCCCTGCAGGCCTCGGCGCTTTTGGCGATGAGCACCGCCTCGCCGTACGGGTCGAGGTGCGGTCTGCCCGCCCGCCCGGCCATCTGCTTGTACTCCCCGACCGGTATCGGCGCCATCCCGCCGTCGCCGAAGCGGAGATAGTCGCGGATCACCACCCGTCTCGCCGGGAGGTTGAGACCGGCGGCGAGGGTCGGCGTGGACGAGATCGCCCTGATCGCACCTTTTCTGAAACCGTCCTCGACGATACGGCGTTCTTCCGACGAGAGGCCGGCATGGTGGAAGGCCGCCCCCTTCTGAACGCAGAGGGCGAGGGTGCGGCCGAGATCGGTCTTTGCTTCGTGTTCGATCGCCGTTGCCGCTGCGTCGAGGGCCGGCTCCGAGAGTTTGAGCCCTCCTGCCGCTCGCTTTGCAAACGCCTCGGCGTTTCTGCGGGAGGAGACGAAGACCAGACACTGCCCCCCCTCGGCGACTGTGTCCAGCACCAGGTTGAGGTCGTCGTACCGGGATTTCCCGGATACGTTGCGCTCCTCGCTCTCCGCAAAATGTATCGCGCCCTCGAAATAGACACCCTCTCTCAGGTCGACCGGCCGCCACTCGCTTGTTACGAGTTTTGCGTTCAGCCACCCGGCGATGGCGCCGGGGTTGCCCACCGTAGCCGAGAGGGCGATCACCTGCATGCCGGGGTTCTTCATCAGGAGTTTTGCGATCACCATTTCAAGGGTCGCCCCGCGGTCGGGCGAGCCGATCAGGTGGCACTCGTCCACGACTAAAAGGGTGATCTCGGAGAGCCAGGGGGCGCCGTTTCTCAGGAGCGAGTCGACCTTTTCCGAGGTGGCGACGACGACATCGTTTCTCCCAAGATAGGCGTCCCGCCGGTCGAGGTCGCCGGTCGCCACCCCGACGCGGACCCCCTTCCCTGAGAAATCCTCGAACTTCTCGGAGGCGAGCGCCTTGAGGGGGACGATGTACAGGCACTTCCCGCCGTCTGCGATATGGCGGTGCATCACCATCTCGGCGACGATCGTCTTGCCGCTTGCGGTCGGAATTGCACAAAGGAGATTTTTTCCCTCGAATATCCCGGAGGCTACGCAGGCCTCCTGCGGGGGGTATAGAGTTTCGATGCCTCGTTCCGCATAACGCGATTTGAGCGTTTCTGGCAGGGGCAGGTCAGCTACCTTCATATGAACCCCTTTGTTGCGACTCGAAAACCGAACAGAAATCAACAAATTTCATAAAAATATGTTTATTGTGGATATTACTATCCACTGGAAACGCTGCTGCCCGCGCGTCTTCAGTAGTAGTAATCCAGGATATTCTCTTTCTCTTCACGCCGCTTCTTCTCAAGGAAGGAGAATACCGCCTCGTGAGGGACGCCGTTGATGAGCATGTCGATCGCGGTGCGGGCGTTTTTGAGCTGCTCCGGCTGACCGATCATCGCCACGGTCTTGCCCTGCACCGAGATCTCGATTCCGGTCATGTTCTCGATCTGCTGGCGCGCTTTGCCGGCTTTCCCGATGATCCGCCCGCGGAGGCGCTCCTGCTGCTGCGGCGAGGGCTCGATCCCGGAGAGGTCGATGACGTCCAGGATCAGGTCGTCATCTTCAAGGAGGATAAAAGCCCGTTCAGGCGAAAATCCTCTGCCTATCGCGGAGACAACCTCTGCCGCCCGCAACGCCCCGACCGGGTCCTCGCCCTCAACCCTGACCTGCCCCTCCTCACTGTCGATGGTGATGGTTGCGCCGGTCTTTTCCTCGAGTTTCCTCTTGGTGATGCCCCCCTTTCCGATCAGGGAGCCTATCCTGTTTGTTCCGAGTCTGATTTCCTGTACTGTCAATTATATCACCGGTCCGGATCCTGAAGCCTTCTGATCGCCCCGCCGGTCACCTCGCGCATCAGCGTCTCCTCGTCCTCGACCTCGCAGAGGGCGGAGAAAAACCTGTTGATGTTCCTGATATCCCTGATCAGAAAGGTGCCGGCGTTCGGGTGGTCGCGGGTGACCGCCTGGCCCATGTCGATGATATAGGGTTTGTCCTGCCAGAGTATATTGTATTCACTCAGGTCACCGTGGACGAGCCTCGCCTCCTGGTAGAGGCGTTTGATCTCGCCGACCACCGCCCGATACGCCGCCGCCGGATCGGGGAGGTCTACCGAGCGGATCTGCGGCGCAGGGATGTCGCCGTCCCCTATGAACGCCATGATCAGGATGTTGCGCTCGAACGCATACGGCTCCGGGACCGGGATGCCGGCCTCGTGGGCGCGCTTTAAGTTTGCGAACTCCTTTTTCGTCCAGGTGAAGACGATCTCTTTGCGGCTCTTTCGCACCGAGGCGAAGCGGGGGTCGCCGAGGATGTATTCGGCCATCGCCTTGAAATTGGCGTTGCGTATCCGGTAGATCTTGATGGCCACCGGCCCGTCCTCTCGCTCCCCGATAAAGACGTTCGCCTCTTTTCCGGTGGAGATCGAACCGCCGATGGCCGTGATCTTCTTCCGGTGGACAAGGCGGTACAGGGCGAGGAGGGTCTCCTCGTCGAAGACCTCCCCGCGCACCTTGCGGGTGTTCTCGTCTTTGATCCGGATGCCCATCTCCTCGAGCTTCCGGTCGAAATCCTTCCCTTCCCTGTCCTTCGCCATTTCCCCTCCTCACGCCACGGCGTCGTGCACGCCGGCAAGCATCTCGACGAGATAGTCGGCGGTCATCTTCTTGAGGTCGAGGGGGTGGACCTGGCCTGCCGCGTAGGCAGCCTCGACGGCCTCGTACGAGGCGAACGCAAGGTCACCGCCGAACTTCTCGGGGCGGTGGAGCTCCACCGCCTCGAAGCGGGGGAAGATGTGGTACTTCAGCACCTGGAGCACCGGGTTGTCCTCGATCTCGGGCGGGCAGAAGGCCTTTTTCATCTTGCGCGTGATGTCCTCGGGGCTGTCCGCGACCGAGATCAGGTTGCCGGCCGACGAGGACATCTTCTTCCCGTCCAGGCCGTTGAGGATGGGCGTGTGGATGCAGACCGGCGTGGGGTAGCCCATCGCCGGCAGGTGCTCGCGGGCGAGCATGTGGATCTTGCGCTGGTCGATCCCGCCGACGGCGGCGTCGACGCCGAGCATGGCGATATCGGCCATCTGCATGATGGGATAGACCATCTGGGAGACGGCCGGGTGGTCCATGCCGCGGCCGACCTCGTCCATCGAGCGCTTTGCCCGGTTGACGGTCACCTCCTGCGAGAGCTGGAGGACCAGGAGCTCGTAATCAGGGTGGAGCTGCAGGTCGGTGCCCATCACGTATTTTGCGCCCTTCAGGCCGAGGGCCTCGAAGCAGCGCCGGTTGTACTCGGCGGTCTCCCTGACCTCGTCGAGGGTGCCCTTGTGGTTCAAGAAGGCATGGAGGTCGGCGAGGAGGACGGTCACTTCGAAGCCGGCCTTCTGCAGGTCCATCAGCTTGTTCACGGTGACCAGGTGGCCGAGATGGATCTCTCCTGAGGGCTCGTAGCCCGCATAGACCGATTTTGCGGGCTGTTCGAGGAGGGCCCGCAGCTCCTCGTCGGTGACGATCTCTACCGTGTTGCGCGTGGCAAGGGAGTATGGATCCATAAAAGAGAGTTGGGTGGCGGTCAGGATTAATCCTTCTTCAGATGGCGGTAAATCCGAGCGCCCGGTTGGTCATCTCGATGGAGACGGCGGCCTCGTCGACGCCGTTCATCATCGCCCTGATGGCGTCGACGTTCTCGACGACGACGTCCGCCTCCTGGTGGATCGCCTGGAAGAGGAAGAGTTCTCTGCCCACCAGCCCGATGGAGTCGGCGAAGATGGCGCTCTCGTAGAGATCGGCGCGCGGCCGCCCGAGGTCTTGGGCATACTCCCGGAGCTCCGCGGTGCTCGTGATCCCGGTGCCGCCCCGCACCAGCCCCATCCGCGGGTGCTTCTCGATGATCTCCAGGATCTCCTCTTTCGTGGCGTCGGATTTCAGGTCCATCTGGAGGGCGTGCATGTGCATGAACGTCGTCGGCACGATCATCGCCATCGTGGTGATGTCGATCTGCGGCAGGACGGTCTGGACGTCCGGGCCGTGGTGGCTCGGCACCTTCACCGGGTTGAGGACGATCGCATCGACCGGCCCTTTTTTGATCTCGCCGGGGTCTGAGCCGCGGCGGACCATCGTCGCCCGTACCCGTCCGACGCCGTATCTCTCGTCCATCGCATGGATGATCCGGCACAGGCCGGTGGTGTTGCAGGAGACGACCCTGACGAACTGCCGGTTCTTCGCTTCGTTGTAGTTGCAGGACGAACAGAACGAGAACCCGGCGACCTCGTGGTCTTCGCCGCCCTGCCAGATCGCCTTGACGCCGTAGAGCTCGTAGAGTTTCTTGTTCTTCTCCCCGATCCCGCCCGGTGTGGCGTCCACCACGACGTCGGCGTGCTTGATCATGTCGGTGACGTCGCCGGCGACCTCGAGGCCGGCGTCCTCGAAGAGCTGGCGTTTGTTGATCTCGGCGATGTACAGGGGGTAGCCGCGTTGCCTGGCGACGTAGGCCTCGGCGCTCGGCTTCGTCTTGGAAACGCCGACAACTTCCATATCCGGCTGAGCAGCGACCGCATCGGCGACACGCTTGCCGATGGTGCCGTATCCGTTGATTGCTACCTTTATCATGTAAAGCTTCAGTAAGAACAGAACCTGATAAAGGTTCCTCCTCAGGACGGTGATGAACCGTTTGCGGGGTCGGGAAAGGTCAGGTCTATATTCCCTGCCGCCCATCCCCTGATAACGATGCAGACCCCCCCCAGGCATGGAAACAACTTCGACCTGATCCGCCTTGCAGCGGCGCTCGTGATCGTGGTCTCCCATGCCTACGCCCTGCAGATCGGCTATGCGGCGATGCCGGCCACGGCCCCTCTCCTGCTCATCGGCTACGCCGCCCTTGCGGCCCTGTTTACGATCAGCGGCTACCTGATCCCGCAGAGCTGGCTGGCCCAGCCCGAGTCAGGCCGCTTTTTCTGGAAACGCTCCCTCAGGGTGTTTCCCGGACTGATCGGCGTGGTCCTCTTCACCCTCTTCGTCATAGGGCCGGTCGCCACTTCACTCTCCCTGAGCGAGTATTTTTCCACCCTGTTTTCCGGGGCGGTCGCCACTCTCCCCTTCTTCGAGGACGGTTCGACCCTCGGGCTTTTTGCCGCCAACCCGGTATCCTTCGTGAACGCCTCCCTCTGGACGATCCCGGTGGAGTTTACGATGTACGTGGTGGTGGTCGTCCTAGGGATCGCCGGCGTGCTCAGGAAAAAATCGGTCGTTCTTCTCCTGATCGCCGCGAACCTCCTCCTGTGGTTTGCCCTCTACCACGACCCCGGCCTCTCGAAGGTGCGGTTCACCCTCTATTTCCTGATCGGCGCATACCTCTCGATCCACTATCCGCACCTCCGTTATGACGGCGTGACCGCCTTTTTCCTGGCCCTCGCCATGGCCGCCACCGCGAATACCGAGGCCTTCTCCTTCATCTCCCTGGTCGCCGTCCCGTACCTCGTCCTCTGGTTCGCCGCCCTGCCGGTGCAGGCCTTCAACAGATTCGGCGACCGGGGGGACTTCAGCTACGGGGTGTATATCTACGCCTACCCGATCCAGCAGACGATCGTCCTCTTCCTCGGACCATCTCTTCCCCTCTGGCTGTTTTGCGCCCTCTCGATCGCTATTACCTTCCCGTTCGCCTATCTCTCCTGGAACCTCATCGAGAAGCGGGCGCTCGGGCTGAAACAGATGAACCTTGCATCGGTGAAATCGGTTTTATCCCTGCAGGACTGAGGCGTTCTGCCGACCCGATCGGGTGCGGATCTTTTTTAAGGGGTGCGTCGTGATCGTAGCTGATGCCAGGCATGGGGAAAGAGCGCCCCGACCCTGCGGACGCCGGCTACTGCCTCTTCGGTTCGGCAGTCCTGAACACCTACGCGGAGCGTCTTGCCGCCGAGGCCGACGGGGTCCGGGCCGACGCCGATATCGAGTACGTCCACCGGATGCGGGTCGCCTCCAGGCGGCTGCGGGCGGCCCTCCCGCTCTTCGCCGAATGTTTCGAGCCCGACGCCGCCCGGCGGTGGCGAAAAGAGATAAGGAAGGTGACCCGTGCCCTGGGTGCGGCACGGGACGCCGACGTGCAGATCGCCTTTCTCAGGTCGTACCTGGAGGGTCTCCCGGCAGAGGAGGACGCTCGTTTCAGGCTGCATTATGCTCAGGACAGAGGCGAGCCGGCGAATTCTGCCGCCCTGCGCCCGGGTCTCGAATGCCTCCTGCTACGGCTCTCGCAGGCGAGACGCGACCTCCAGCCCGCGGTGGCGGCGGCGATGGACGCCCTCGCCGGCGCCGGGATCGTCGGTGCGATCGAGGAGGCCTGCGCAAAGCGTATGAAGCGGGGGCGCAGGGACGGGACCGACGTCCGCTCGGCTTATGCCTTCGGGCAGGCGTATGCCCGGATCACCGGCCGGCTCGACGAACTCTTCTCGCACGGAGACTGCGTCGCCGATCCCGGCGCCCGCGAGCGGCACCATGCGATGCGGATCGCCGCAAAGCGCCTCCGCTATACGATGGAGACCTTCGGGCCGCTCTATCCCGGAGAATTGAAGGACGAGATCGCCGCGGTCAGGAAGGTGCAGGACTATCTCGGCGACATCCACGATTGCGACGTCTGGGTGGATTTTCTCCCGGCCTTCCTTGGGGAGGAGCGGGAGCGGTGCCGCCTCTATTTCGGCCACGACGGCCTCATGGCCGCGGTCGAGCCCGGGATCGCCCGTCTCAGGGACGATCGCCTGGCAAAACGCCGGGCGCTCTTCGACGACTTCGCCGCATACTGGGCTGATCTCGGGCAAAGTGGCTACCGGGAGAGGCTGGAGGATCGGATCGGCGCCTCCCTCGGGGACGCCGGGGCAGGGGACGGCCGTGAAGAGGGATGAGGTCGCCGCCTTCGCGGCGGCCCGCGACCCCGACCCCCCGCACGCCCGCCAGGTCGAGGCGCTCGCTCTCGCCCTCTTCGACGCCCTCGCCCCATTGCACCGTATGGGAGGAGCGGAGCGGGACGTCCTCTCGTCGGCCGCCCTCCTCCACGACATCGGCTGGACCGGCGGGGGAAAGGGGCACCACAAACGCTCCTGCCACATGATCCTGGAGGACCGCACCCTCCCCTTCGAGCCGGACGAGCGCCAGCTCGTCGCCCTGGTCGCCCGCTTTCACCGCCGCGCCCTTCCCGACCCCGACCACGTCCTGTACGCCGGCCTGTCCCCTGAAAACCAGGCGAAGGTCCGCGCCCTTGCGGCCCTTCTCCGCATCGCCGACGGTCTTGACAACAGTCATACGGGCGCCGTCGCCGCCCTCTCATGCGCCGTCGGCGACGAGGAGGTGACCGTCGACCTGACCGCCCGGTCCCCTGTCGTCGCAGAGATACGGGCGGCCGAAAAGAAAGGAGACCTCTTCAGGCAGGCGTACGGGAGAGCGCTCGTCGTTCGCGCGGGCTTCCTGCCGCTGGAATAAAAGAGCAGGCTTTTCCCGCCGCCAACCGCATAATTACAGGAAATAGTCTCGTCTCTCTTTCAGAAGCTCGCCGGCGCCCTCTCCCCCTCCTTAAAAGAGCGCCTCTTTTTCCTGGGCCCGGGTCTGATCCTGGCCGTCACGGTGAGCGGGGAGAGCGGGATCGCCGAACTCCTGCCCGGCGGCACCGAATACGGCTACGAACTCCTCTGGGTCATGGTGGCGGCGCTCGTCTTCAAGTTCGCCTTCACGAACGGCATCGCCCGCTACACCCTGGCGACCGGCGAAGACATCTTCCAGGGCCTGCGAAAGGTGCCCGGCCCGAAGAACTGGGAGGTGATCTTCGTCATGCTCATCTACGCCATGGAGGTGATCGCCTACGGCGGGATCGCCCTCATCGCCGGGATCTACCTCGCCACCCTCTTCCCGGTCGGCATATCCTCCGACATCTTCACGATCTGCACCCTGGCGCTGGTCTTCGCCCTCCTCCTCTCGGGCTCGTACGCCCTCTTCGAGCGTCTCACCGTCGCCATGGCCGTCGCCCTCTTCGCCGGCATCGTGTACACCCTCTTCGCCGTCCCGCTGCCGCTCGGGGAGGTGGCGGCCGGTTTCGTCCCGCAGATCCAGGACCACCTCCTCCCCGAGACGATGGCCCTGATGGGAGCGGTCGGCTCCGGCCTCAACATCCTCCTCTACTCGGTCTGGCTCCACAAAAAAATCGGCGACCGTCACGGCGAGGAGTATTTCAAGGCGCATATGCGGAGCGTCACCCTCGACCTCGTCCTCGCCTTCCTGCTCATCGGGCTTGCGGCCTTCGGGTTCTTCGCCCTCGGCAGCGCCGCCGCGGCGGTGCCCGACGCCGTCAGCGAAGATGTCCTGGAGTGCATCGCCTATGTCTTCGAAGGCGTGCCCTTCGCGCTCGTTGTCTTCCTGGTCACCGGCTACTTCACCCTCTTCGGCGGGATCGCCGCCGGCATGCAGGGGCGGGCCGAGGCGATCACCTCCATCCTCCGCTCCACCGTCGCCACCGATCTCTCGGAAAAGACGGTCTACCGCGCCCTCGTCCTCGTCTTCGCCGTGCTGATCCTGCTGGCGACCCGCATCGACGACCCGGCCGAGGTGATCAGGGCGGTCTCGTCCGCCTCCTCGATCATGTTCGGCGTGATGGGGTTCCTCCTCATCTACGTCGACGGCAGGCTCCCGGCCTATGCCCGCGGCTCGAACCTCTGGCTCGTCGTGATGGCGGCCGGCAGCCTGCTCTTCCTGATCGTCGCCCTGCTGCGCGAGGAGACGATCCTCGAGTACGGCATCCCGCTGATGGAGCGGATCGCCGTGGTGACGCTCGTCATCTATCTCGTCGCCCAGTCGAAGACGATGCGGGACGTGATCAGGTGGCGCATGACCCTCACCGACAGGGTATGGCTGATCCTGATCTTCGGCATGCTCTCGGTCTACGGCACCCTCAGGGGGATCGACGCCGGCGGCTACCTCGTCAACTTCCGGGACCTCGGCCCGCTGATCGCCGGTCTCCTGGGCGGGCCCCTGGTGGGGGCGTGTGCCGGGGCGATCGGCGGCGTCTACCGCTACAGCCTGGGCGGGTGGCCGGCCCTCCCCTGCTCGCTGGCCCCGATCGCCGCCGGGATCATCGCGGGCTACGCCTCGCGGCGGTGGAAGGGGCGGCCGACCTACCTCAAGATGGTCGTCCTCTCCGTCATCGTCGAGTCCTTCCACATCCTGGTGCTCGTCCCGCTGCTGACGCAGGCGCCCGCAGAACTGCTGATCGCCACGATCAGGACGACCCTGCTCCCGATGATCGTGACGAGCTCCTGCGGTCTGATGCTCTTCCTGTACGTGATGCGGGAGCAGGGCCTCGCCGGTGAGGACGACGTACCGGCGGCCGGGGACCCCGGAACAAAATGAGCAGCTATATTCGTGTGCGCTCTCAATGAGCAGTAAAGGTGCGCCGGGAGAGGTTCATGGACGCGAAAGACGCGATTGCCGGTTTTAAGACGGTGTTCCAGGGCGTCCAGATCCTTTTCGTCGCATTCGGCGCCCTCGTCCTCGTGCCTCTTCTGACCGGGCTGGACCCGGGCGTCGCCCTCTTCACCGCCGGCGTCGGGACGCTGATCTTCCAGCTGGTGACGCGGTGGAAGGTGCCGATCTTTCTCGCCTCCTCCTTCGCCTTCGTCCCGGCGATCACCTACGGCGTCGCGGCCTGGGGCGTGCCCGGCACGCTCTGCGGTCTCGCCGCCTCAGGGCTTTTGTACGTGGTGCTGAGTTTTGTCGTGCGGGTCTTCGGCGTCGGCGTCGTCAACAGGATCTTCCCGCCGATCGTGGTCGGCCCGGTGATCTGCGTCATCGGCCTCTCCCTCGCCCCGAGCGCGGTGGACATGGCGCTCGGGAAGTCGGGCGGCCTCCAGATCGTCCCGGTCGAGCTGGCCCTGGTCATTGCCGGCGTATCCCTCCTGGTGACCCTGCTGGCGTTTCTCTTCGGGAGGAGCTGGATCGGCCTCGTCCCGATCCTCTGCGGGATTGCCGCAGGCTACGTGTTATCGGCCGCCCTGGGCGTCGTCGACTACGCTGGCGTCGCCCGGGCCGCGTGGGTTTTGGTTCCCGCCTTCGTCTTTCCCGAGTGGAACCCCGCGGCGGTCCTGTTCATCGTCCCGGTCGCCATCGCCCCGGCGATCGAGCACTTCGGCGACATCCTCGCCATCGGCTCGGTGACCGGCAAGAACTACCTGGAGGATCCCGGGATCCACCGGACGATGCTGGGGGACGGGATTGCGACCATCTTCGCTTCGTTCGTCGGCGGGCCGCCAAACACCACCTACTCCGAGGTGACGGGTGCGGTGGCGCTGACCGGGGCGTACAGCCCGGTCATCATGACCATCGCCGCCGTCTTCGCGATCCTTTTTGCGTTCGTCGGAAAGATCGGGGCGGTGCTGCAGAGCATTCCCGCGCCGGTGATGGGCGGGGTGATGATCCTGCTCTTCGGCCTGATCGCGAGCCTGGGCATCAAACAGTTGATCGTGAACCGGGTCGACCTCGCCGTCCAGAAGAACGTCGTCATCCTGTCTCTGGTGCTGGTGACCGGGATCGGGGGGCTGTTCATACCGATCGGGGAGTTCGAACTGGCCGGAGTCGGGCTTGCGGCAATCATCGGCGTGATCCTGAACCTGGTCATCCCCGAACCCACGTGAACCCGGGGCGGCGGGGGCGCGCTATATCTGTGACGTCGTCGATGGATCTCATGGGGCCCTATGATCGACGACCTGAAAGAGGCTGTTTTGCAGAGATGCGGAGCGATGGAGATCCCGCTGGTGGGCGTGGCCGACGTCGCCCGGTGGGAGCGACCGCCGTTTGAACCGTGGATGCCGGAGGACTTCTTTCCGCAGTCGATCGTTCCCGGCGCCAGGTCGGTGGTCGTGATCGGGCTGCCGGTCCATCTGCCGGCGATCGAGAGCGCCCCGTCGATCTGGTACCGCGAGCTCTACCGGACGGTAAACGGGCTCCTCGATCAGTACACCTACCGGATCGCCGGGTTCCTCAACGAGCAGGGCTACCCCTCGGTCTTCGTCCCCCGCGACGGCTACACAGGAATCGACGTCCTCCTCGAACGCCCGACCGCCTTTTTCTCCCACCGCCACGCCGCCTATCTCGCCGGGCTCGGCACCTTCGGGGTGAACAACGTGCTGCTGACCCCCGAGTACGGCCCGAGGGTGCGCTTCGGCTCGGTGATCACCGCCGCCGACCTCCCGGCCGATCCGGTCATGGAGGGGGACCTCTGCACCCGCTGCATGGCCTGCGTGCGGATGTGCCCGGCCCATGCCCTGGGCGGCGAGGACTATCCGGCCGGGCTGACCGATAAACGCGCCTGCGCCGAGAACAGTGCCGCACTCGAACGCCGCCGCCTCGCCCCCTGCGGGATCTGCGTGAAGGTCTGCCCGATCGGAAAGGACCGGGAACGCTACGGCAGGAAGAACATCGGCGTCTACACCTATCCTCCGGCCGATCTGGAGCGGGCCTGGAAGCACGTCCGCTCCTACGGGACGCGCTGACTCCCCGATTGCGCGGGGCCGGTCGGGTCTCCCAGGGAATGGGCCGAAACATTGCCTGTGCAACTGTTGCATCGGCAACATTTATCGGCGGTTGCCTCCAACCCTTGATCGGCACTATGACGGACCCACGCACACCACCACGCACACTGCCGCCGGACATACCGCTCGGCGGTCTCGTCTCGGTGATCAACCGGATGCATACCATTTATATGAACGCCAGGGCCGTAATGCCTGGTCAGGTCCCGTTCTTCCTCAAAATCTCGAAAATACCGGGCGTGACCCAGGACGACCTCGCCGTCCACTTCAGGATCGACAAGGGCACCGTCGCCCGCGCCGTCAGGCGGATGGAGGAGAACGGCATGCTCGTCCGCACGCCTGATCCCGAGAACAGGCGGAGGGTCCGCCTGTACCTGACCGCGGCGGGGGAGGCCGTCATCCCGGCGATCGTCGCCGCGGACCGGGAGTGGGAGGACGCTCTCCTCTCCGGCCTTTCTGAAGAGGAGCGCAAAAACGTCCGTGCGACGATCCGCATGCTGGCCGAACGGAGCCACGAGATCGCCAGGAGCGGAGAGGTCGACAACGATGCCAGCACCTGAAACGCAGGGCGCCACCGAAGGCGTCGCCGTCATGACCGGCGATCCCAGGAAGGCGATCGTCACCCTCTCGGTCCCGCTGATCGTCGCCATGCTCCTGATGAGTGCCTACAACCTCATCGACGCCGTCTGGGTGGCCGGCCTCGGGAGTGACGCCATTGCGGCCGTCGGCTTCGTCACCCCGCTCTTCATGGTCCTGATCGGCCTCTCCAACGGCCTCGGGGCCGGGGCCACGTCGGCGATCGCCAGGCGGATCGGTGCGAGAGACAAGGACGGAGCCGACAACGCGGCGATGCACGCCCTCGTCATCACCGTCGTCGCCTCGCTGGTCCTGAGCGTGCTCATCGTCCCCCTCCTCTCCCCCATGCTCGAGGCGAGCGGAGCCGGGGCGACGACCGATCTCGCCGTGGCTTACGGCCAGATCGTCTTTTGCGGGACGATCTTCATGCTCCTCTCGGGCGTCGGCTATGGGATCCTCCGCGCCGAGGGCGACGTCAGGCGGACGATGTACGCCATGGGCCTCTCGGCCGTCGTGAACGCGGTGCTCGACCCGGTGCTCATCTACGGCGCCGGCATGGGCATCGCCGGGGCGGCGTGGGCGACGGTGATCTCGATGGCGCTCGTCTGCGCCGTGCTCGGCTACTGGCTCTTCGTCAGGCGGGACACCTACGTCTCCTTCTCCAGGCGGTCGTTCCTGCCGGATCGGCGGGTGGCCGCCGACATCCTCTGGGTCGGGCTGCCGGCGAGCGCGGATATGTTCATGATCTCGGTCTTCGTCGTGATCATCAACGCCATTCTGGTCGCCGTCTCGGGGACCGACGCCGTCGCCGTCTATACCTCGGGTTGGCGGGTGGTGATGCTCGCCTTCGTCCCGTTCATGGGCATCGGGACCGCCCTGGTCAGCGTCGCCGGGGCGGCATACGGGGCGAAGCGGTTCGACAAGATGGCGATCGCCCACACCTATGCGATGAAGCTTGGCCTCGCCATCGGCGTCCTGATGAGCGTGCTCACCTTCGTCTTCGCCCCCCAGATCTCGACCATCTTCGCGTATTCGGCCGAGAGCGCGCACCTGGCGCCTGAGATCACCTCGTTTCTCCGGGTGATCTGCATCTTTTACATCGCCGTCCCGCTGGGGTTCATGGCCGCCTCGATCTTCCAGGCGGTGGGAAAAGGGATGACCTCCTTCGCGCTCACCCTGATCCGAGAGATCGTGCTGATGGCGGTCTTCGCCTACCTCCTCGCCGTCACCCTGGGCTGGGGCGAGGCCGGCGTCTGGTGGGGGATCGTGATCGGCCAGGTCGCCGGCAACATCGTCGCCTACGTCTGGACGCGGTCCTATATCCGCGGTCTGCTGCGCCGGGTCGTGCCGTCGGCCCGGCCGGCGATGTTTTGAGGGGCTTTTACGCCCCGCCGGCGAGATGGTGGGCCTGGATGAATGCGGCCGCCATGTCCCCGGCCCCTTCGGCGAACATCTGGACGGCGATGCCGAGGAGGACGATCCCGAACACCCTGACCGCGATCTCGAGCCCCTGTTTTCCGAGCACCCGCATGATGGTGTCCGAGGCGAGGTTGCAGGCGACGATCATCAGGCAGACGACGGCGACGACGCCGACGGCCTGGACCAGGAGGCCACCGGCGATCGCCTGCTGGCCATAGAGCACCGAGACGGTGATCGTCGCCGCCCCGACGTAGATCGGGACGACGAGGGGGACCAGGATCTTCGGGATGAAGGCTTCGGCGGCTTTCCACGGCGTCACGGCGCTGCCTGATGAGGTGGCGGCGTGCACCTTCTCGGTGTGCGTCCCGCCGACCATCGACATGGCGATGGTGGCGAGGATGACGGCGCCGGCGATCTGGAAGGCCGGGAGCGAGATGCCGAAGAAGGAGAGCGCCGAGGAGCCGAAGAACATGAAGAGCAGGATCGTGGCGAAGATCACCGGCCCGAGGAGGACGGCGACGGCGCGGCGGATGCGTGCCCCGGCGAGGTCGGCGGTGTACATGATGAAGAAGGGGATGTTGCCGATCGGGTTGGCGATGGCGAAGAGGGCGGCAAAGAAGGCGACGAAAAACGACGACTGATCCATACGGATTCGTGAACGGCCCTCTGCAAAGAACGTTTTGAAACGTCTTTGCGTTCAGGCCGCGAAGATTTTTTTGTCTCCGCCCTCGCACGCTTCCGTATGGAAGGGTCGACGGCCGTGATTAAACGCTACCTGCGGGAGCACGGCGCCCCGGTGGCGGGCGTCGCCGATCTGGCGGGGCTGAGCCCGGACCCGGCCCTGCCGCGGGCGGTGGTGTGGGGCGTCGCCCTGGACCCGGCGGTCGTGAGGGACCTCGCGGAGAACGGGCCTTCCGAGGCCTACGGGAGGGAGTACGGCGCCGTCAACGGCCGCCTGGCGGCACAGTCCGCGGGCGTGGTGCGCCTGATCGAGGCGGCCGGATACCGGGCCGTCGCCGTCGAGCCGAAGACAGGGGATTTCGATAAGGCAACGCTCTCGACGGTGTTCCAGCACAAGACCGCCGCCATCAGGGCCGGGCTCGGCTGGGTGGGGAAGTGCGCCCTGCTCGTCACCAGGCGCTACGGGCCGGCGATCAGGTTCGCATCGGTGCTCACCGACGCGCCCCTCGTCTGCGACGCCCCGGTGGTGCGGTCGTACTGCGGGGACTGCGAGGTCTGCCGCACGGCGTGTCCGGCCGGTGCGGTCTCCGGGCTGGCGTGGCGGCCAGGGCTGGCGCGGGACGCCTTCTGGGACGCCGGTGTGTGCCACGAGCACTGCCGGCGGGTCGCCGAGGAACGCGGCTTTGCGCACCCGATGTGCGGGATGTGCGTGGCGGTGTGTCCGTGGACGCAGAAATACCTCAAACGCAGCGGTTTTGGGGACTGAAGAGGAGCGGTAAAAAAAGGTGGCGTTCAGCTCTGTGCCTGCAGGTCGACGGTGAAATACTGCACCGCCAGATGGCCGGGGCATATGTCTGGATCGATCCCGACCCGCCTGACGATGATGGCACATTTGCACCACGTTTGCGCCGAAATCGCACTGGAAAAGTGCGTGAAGCGGGGACGGAGGAGCGGGGGCAGAATGACTATTCTATAGATAGAAGAGAGAATTCTCTCTCTCATAGTACTATATTGCACGAAAAAAGAGGCACACACACCTCACCTGATCTGTCGGGGCCTGTGGGCGTGTGTGTGCGATCCGTGTACAGATGCACATGACCGGGATGATGGGGGTTTGAGGGCCGGGATTTGGAATATCGGCCCGAAAATCCCTCTGATTGTCGACAACTCTGGAGTGCATGGCGGTGCAATCAGGTGCACGAGTGCAAACGGGAACGGGCCGGGGATCCTCCCTGGCGTGCTGGAACGCAGTGAAGAAAATCTCTGATTTTCTGACCACGCCGAATTTTCGCGTGTGACGACCGATCTCGGCCGTTGCACCGTCTGCGGCGAGGGCCGGCCAGGCGCTGTTGTGCGAGATGCGACCGAAGGGAGCATGAGAAACCCGGAGGGTTTCGAGTGTGCTATGGCAGGCTGGTACGGGCCAGTTCCGTTCGCCCTATGTGTACTCGAACATCGGCATCACATCGGCCGCAGAGGCGGCTGCAAAGCGGGCGGGGCAGCCCTGGGAGGATCTCGTTGCCGAGCGGGTCTTCGTCCCGACCGGGATGAAAAACACGAGCGCCTGGTTCGCCGACTTCGCCCTCGCAGACGATCACGCCGACACCTATCTCGTGACGAACGGGACGGCGGTGGCCGAACCGCTCCTGAACGACGAAGTCAACAGCCCGGCCGGAGGGGTGAGTTCGACCATCGAAGACATGGTCAGGTACGCCCGGCTCCAGTTGAACGAGGGAAGCATCGACGGGCAGCAGGTGGTTGCGGCCGAAGCCCTCCAACGCACACGCCCCAGAACTTCATGCGATCCTCCCCTACCGGTGTGGCGGCATACGCTCTCTGCACCTTCAGACCCAACACCCGCCCGCTCTGGTGCGGCATATAGCGGTTCGTATGCGCAGGACTATTACGGCACCGTCCGCGTCGAGACGAACGCGACCGGCCTCCAGGTGTACCCCGGCCACAGCGCGAGTCCGCTGTTCCTTGTCCTGTATGACGGGGACACCTTCCGGGATACGGCGACCGGTACCCCCGTGATTTTCACCATCGGCAGCGACGGGGCCGCCGAGAGCGTCAGGTTCGTGCAGTTCGATCTGCCCGGCCGGAACGGGACGTTTGTCCGCACCTCGCCGTGATTTTTCAGGGCGATGCGGGACAGCCGGGAGAGGCTCGGGCCCCTGCCCTCCCGGCCCGGCCCTCCTGGAAACGACAACGAGCGGGACGCCGCCTCCATGAAAACGGTTATACCTTCCACCGCGAGGATAGTAGCTCGAAAATGTCTTATCTCGTCGAGATTGCCATCATCGTTCTCCTCATCGTCCTCAACGGCATCCTCTCGCTGTCCGAGTTTGCCATCGTCTCGGCCAGGAGGGCGAAGCTCAGGCAGAGGGCGAACGAGGGGGACGCCGGGGCGGCGGTGGCGCTGGAGCTCGCGGAAGAACCGACGCCGTTTCTTTCGACGATCCAGATCGGGATCACCCTCGTCGGCATCTTCGCCGGCGCATACGGCGGTGCGACGGTGGCCGAAGAGCTCGCCGCCTCCTTCACCGCATTCCCGGCCCTCGCCCCCTATGCCGAAGCGCTCGGCATTGCCCTGGTCGTCCTCGTCATCACCTATTGCACCCTGATCTTCGGAGAGATCGTCCCCAAACGCATCGCCCTCAACAACCCCGAGGATATCGCGTCGGCCGTCTCGAAACCGATGCGTATTCTCTCTCTGGCCTCGGCGCCTCTCGTGTTCATGCTCAGCCGGTCGACCGAAGCGGTACTCGGGCTCCTGCGCATTCGCGAGAGCACCGAGCCGCCGGTGACCGAGGAGGAAATCAGGATCATGCTCGAGGAGGGGACCGAGGCCGGGATCTTCGAGAAGGCCGAACTGAGCATGGTGGAAGGGGTGTTCGGCCTGGGCGACCGCCGCATCGATTCCCTGATGACCCCCCGCTACGAGATCGTCGCACTCGATCTCGACGACTCCGATGCGGAGAACCTGACGAAGATGGTACGGAGCGGCCGCTCCAGTTTTCCCGCATATGAGGAGGACCTGGACGCCGTCGTCGGGATGGTGTCGGTAAAAGACGTCCTCGCATCGATGGTGGAAAGGGGGTCGTCCGATATCAGGGGGGCGATCACCGCGCCGTTCTTTGTCCCCGAGTCCACCCCGGCCCTCAAAGTGCTTGAATCGTTCAAGGAAACGGGCATTCACCTCGCACTCGTCACCGACGAGTACGGCAACGTCACGGGTCTCGTCACCCTTCACGATATCCTTGAGGCCATCGTCGGCGATGTCCGCATACCTGGAGAACCGGAAGAGACGCCGGTCGTTGTCAGGGAAGACGGTTCGTGGCTGATCGACGGGAGCACCCCGATTGAAGAGGTCAGGGATACGCTGGGGGTCAAATCCTTTCCCGGCGAGGCGGAGGGGCACTACCGCACCGTTGCGGGCCTGATCATGTACGCCCTGAACCGGATGCCTGCAACCGGAGATCACGTCGTAATCGGGGATCTTCGGTATGAGGTCGTGGATATGGACGGGAACCGGGTGGATAAGGTGATGGTGACGAGAGTTCCTCAGGAACTCCCGGATTGAGGAAGCCTTCGGTTTCGCGCCGGCACCCCGCCCTCACCCCGGCGGATCAGCGGCTCCTCAGAATGAAGAACTCGTAGCCGTACTCGCTTCCGTGCTCCCGGTAAATCTCGATCTCCCGCTCGGAGAACGCCACCTGCCCCTCCGCGTCCGGATTGCCGGCTGCCATTTTCTTCAGCTCGGGCAGCCGTTTCTGGAGCGGCATATAGTAGTTGTCCCACCACGCGGACCCTGGGAGCCGGAAGGTGGCGACGACCTCGTAGCCGGCTTTCTCGGCGATCGCACAGGTCTCCGGGACCGCCTTTATCGCCGGGTAGCAGTCGTTCCAGAACGCCACGGCCTCGGGCGAGGGCCGGTCGGTGAACCAGACCGCTTCGGTGAGGCAGACGTAGCCGCCAGGCCGGAGAAGCCGCTTCCACGACAAAAGCCCCTGCTCGAACCCCACGACGAAGATGGAGCTCTCCGCCCAGAGGACGTCGAAGGCCGCGTCCTCAAACGGCAGGTCGTCCATGGACGCCCTCACCGTCGTGATCCGGTCCCCCACGTCAGTCGCCTCCGCCTTCCCGGCGAGATCGTCCAGGTACGGCTGGTGGATGTCGACGGCGGTGATATGGCAGTTCTGGCATATCCGGGCGAGCTCGATCGTCTGCATCCCTCCGCCGCACCCGATATCCAGGATCTCAGGCCGGTCCGGGAGATCGTTCAGCATCGAAAACGCTTTTTTCGTGCACTCGTTGCTCCCCGGCCCCTGGCGGGGGAGTCCCTCGTGCATCGTGAAGATGAATGTCATGTCCATTGCCGTAGAATTATGCAGTCCCGGTTATTATACGGGGGTGGTCCGAAACCAGAAAGAGCGGGAAGATCTCCCCGCGATGTTAAGGTTCCGGCCTCTTCCTCTTCTCGGGTGCCGGGGGTTCCGTTAAATGGAATCCGAACGCCGAGAAATCCCTGACGTCCGTCCTGTGGGAGCCCGCGTCCGGAGAAATTGCCGGGGTGATGAACCTGAAGAACTCGCCGGCGAACTGCTCGTAGCTGAACCCCTCGGCCTCGATCACCCGTTTCCACTTGTTTTCCATGGAGAGGATGCCCATGAAGGAGATCATCAGGTACATCGAGGTCAGGAACGGGTCTATATCGTCCCGGATCGTCCCGTCGTCGATGCCCTCCTGGATCGCGTCCCGCAGGATCAGACGGCAGGTGCCGTAGCCTTTTCCGATCTCTGCGGTATACGGGTTCTCTCCGGAAAAACGTTCGGACCCGTAAAAGTGGATCAGCCGGAGGTAATCAGGGTATTCCTGTGAGAACCGGTAATAGGCCTGGCCCATCAGGGCTACCTTGACGATGCCGGGGACCTGTTGTTCCATGCACGCCATGTATTTTTCCTTGAGGATCTGGACGCCGCGGAGGACGATGGTGGCGAAAAGCGCCTCCTTATTTTTAAAATACAGATAGATGGTGGCCTTATTCAGCTCGACCTCCCGGGCGATCTCTTCCATGGAAACGTCTTCGTAACTCCGGGAAAAGAAGAGACGCTCGGCTGCATCGACGATCTCGGTCTTTCGCTGTTCTTTTTCTCGCTGTCTTCTATCGGCTATTCCCATCCCGACTCTCCTGCTGGTGTCTGCTTGTTCGATACGCGAAACGTGATAGGATCCCGTGGTCCGCCAATCCGGTCTGACGCCGACTGGCCCCAGTACAGGGATCCGACCGGATGGCGGGTCCGGTTCTCTCTCTTACGACGATTCATGATGGGTCTCAAGGGCGTTGAGCAGCCACGCCATGTTCTTCCCTGTTTCATGAGCACGCCTGATGCCTTCCTCGTCGTTATAAACCGTTCCGATCTCATTTCCGACGCCAGTTACCGGTTTTCCTGAGACGATCATGCCGGAATATGCCATGAAGTTCATCATCGTATTCAGGGTGGTGATGGCCCCGGCCCTGCGCATGACGGTTGCCGCAACGCCGACCTTGCGCCGGAAAAGGTCGCCGTTGGCCATTGCGACAAGCCCTGCCCGGTCGATCAGCCCTTTCATCTCGGCCGTGACGTCCAGGAAGTACACCGGCGAACCGAGAATAATCCCGTCCGCATCGACCATTTTGTCGATGCAGGTGTTGACGAGATCGTC
>Ga0209269_1000844_pt1 | contig 21345 bp, 13 predicted proteins | sample MTBAKMMethaMetaG_FD_187455 | JGI IMG/M metagenome (GOLD analysis project Ga0209269, IMG submission 187455) | Enrichment culture microbial communities from Arthur Kill intertidal strait, New Jersey, USA, that are MTBE-degrading - MTBE-AKM (Arthur... | ecosystem: Environmental > Aquatic > Marine >... | reverse complement strand
ACCGACAGCAGCATCAATCGCGGCCCCCAACCCGGAGGCTTCATAGGTGTGCGGTCGTGCTGCGGGGAGGTTGAAGATGTCGGCGGTTAATTGCATGGCCGCGTCGCTCTGGCTTCCTCCCCCGGCGACTCGCAGTTCGGTGATTGGTACTCCACTGCGCTTGGTGGTTCGTTCGGCGCCCTCGCGCAGGGCATAGGCCAGCCCCTCCAAAATGGCTCGATACAAATGCGCGCGGGTATGCACATCACTGAAGCCCACTATTGCGCCCCGAGCTTCAGGTCCGGGATATTTTAAACCTGGCGACCAGAAGGGCTGTAATACCAATCCATTGGAGCCGGGTTGAACTGAATTGACTAACTCATCGAACAACGCCTCTGGCTGCACACCCCGTTCTTCTGACAACAATTGTTCTAGCAACCCAAATTCTTGCTTGAACCATTTAACCATCCAATACCCACGGTAGATTTGAATTTCAAGGCTGTAATGGTTGGGGGCGGCTGCGGGGTAGGGTGGAATCAAGGGTATGACTTCTATGTAACGTTTATGAGTGGTATTAATCGTTGCGGTGGTGCCGAAGCTCAAGCTACCTATGGAAGGAGATAAACACCCACTTCCAATCACTTCGCAGGCTTTGTCTGCGGCGGCGGCAATCATTTTTGTGCCTTCAGGAATTCCTGTCGCCAGAGATGCAGCCTTACTGACCGTACCCAAGGTGCTCGCTACTGGAACTAAATGAGGGAGATAATCTGGGGGCACTGGAACCGCCTCCCACTTCCAATCAGAAGGACGCGCCCATTGTTGGCGCTTGTAATCAAAAGGCAAATACCCGACTTGGCACCCAACAGAATCAACATATTCACCCACAAGTTTGTAGGTGAGATATCCTGACAGTAAAAGGAATTTATGAGTATTTTTCCATATGGCTGGTTCGTATGTTCGCAGCCAATTGGCCTCAGCTTCAGCCTGCAAATAGGCGACCGTCTCTGTTGCGCCGGCCAATTTAAATCCTAACCCCCACAGCCCGCCAACAGGGGGTAATCCCTGTGTGCGGCGCTGATCGAGCCATACAATCGCTGGCCGGAGAGGATTGCCATCTTTATCGACATTGATAACCGTCGATCTTTGGGTTGTTAATGCCAAAGCTGCAATGGAATTACGGTCCACACCCGGCTCGTTCCACAACCCCTGGCAGGCATCGCATAAAGCATTCCAAAAAAGATCTGGATCTTGCTCTGCGAGTCCTGGTGCTTTGGAATAGTAAGGTTCAATCTGGATTTGTTTTTTTGCGATCTGGTTCCCATGCGGGTCAAACAGGATTGCTCGAACACTTTGGGTGCCATTGTCGATTGCCAGTAGATTTTCAGGTGCCATCGGCTCTCCTCATTTTCAGGATACTACTGATTTTAAACCCGATCGGTTAATTTCGCCCAAATTAACGCATACCCCAACGCTTTTCTTTCTGTTCTTGAGAAAGATCCAGGCCCAATGTGCCACCCGGATTCAAGATGAAGTTTGGATCAAAATGGTTTTTCAAGCAGCGGATGATATCCATGCATTCTGACCCAATTTGTTCTTCTAACCAGGGTGAAGTTTGCTTGCCAACGCCGTGGTGATGGCTCATTGCTGCTCCATTCTTTTGAATAGCTTCTAAAATGGAATATTGGAGATTTAGATATTCATTGATCTGGTCAATTTTTGCGATAAAAATAAAATACAAATTTGCGCCTTGTGGGTACATATGTGACAAATGCGTCATACAAATTGTGTCTGGGCGCTGTTTTACAATTTCGCGAACGTTGCGATGAACCTCTTTTAATTGAGACCAGGTCACACTGCATTCCAATGTATCTGTGAGAATATCATAATCCTGAAGATCTTCGCGCAAGTATGGGTCTCTGAAACGACCTTTTTCCCAGGCCTGGGTCACTTTAAATGGCGTAAGGTTGAAAGCGCCAGCCTTTTTGCAGATTTGATGAATCTTCTTTTTTAATGTGCGGGTAAATTCTGCACTGCCATCTACTGTTCCTAAAAGCAAGCACTTCTGCATGGGCTGAAAACCAAACGCTTTCAACAAGGTGTCAGCCGGGGTGCCTTCAACCCCATACAGGCGCATGGCGACATCGGTCTCTTCTGGATCTGAAAGTCGGAACACGGACGGGTAACCAGTTTCAGATTGCATGATCTCTCTGACCGCATTGACCGCATCGTCCCAGCTTTTGAACATATAACTATAGCGTAGGCAGTTTTCTGGCATATAATGAAAGACCCGTAAAGTAACTTCAGTTAAGATGCCAAAAGTTCCTTCGTTGCCCATCATCACCTGGTCAAAATCTGGACCGGTAGCTTCTCTGGCGTAATAGGGAGTTCGAAGAATTCCACGCGGAGTGATGTATTCCTGTGACACAACCATATCCTCGATTTTTCCATAGTAGGTCGAGTTTTGACCCGCTCCACGGGTGACCACCCATCCACCCACGCTGGAATATTCGAAGGATTGGGGAAAATGACCGCAAGTGTAGCGTTGTTTCGCGTTAAAACGTTCAGGAGCTTCATTTAAAATTTTCTCAAGCATAGGACCAGACATGCCCGCTTCAACGGTGATGGTCTGGTCAATTTCATTAAACTTCACAACCTTGTTATAGTGCACGCTCAAATCGATAGAGATCCCACCTTTTACCGCCTCCATTCCGCGGGTAACGGTAGAACCCCCTCCGAATATATACAAAGGAATTCTTTCTCGGTCGCAAAAAAGGATAATTTGCTGAATATGATCTTTGTTCTGAGGGGTAATCACCACATCGGCAATGTTTTCAACAATTTTCCTTCGTAAGCGAAGCGCATCCAGCATCCCTTTACCATAGCTGGCGCGAATTCTCGTGTACGGATCAGTTGTCAGGTTTTCTTCGCCTACAATGGTTTTTAATTCTTGAATAAGTTCTGGATTCATCTGAATTGGAGCGTCGATTTCAACTTCTTCCAACCCCAAGTTGTGTGGCGCATTAAAATCTTCATCGGTTAGATGAAAGGTTTGTTTAATCAATTTATACAATCCATGATTTGGATGTTTATAACCTTGTAAATCTCCCCACTTAAAAAGGGAACGATAAGATTTTCTTGGTGTTGTACCTTCAAACCAGGCAGGGGAAAATTGTTTTTGATCGGACATGTAATATCTCCAGTTCTTGTGATTAGCCAAGGGGGGTTGGACTATAACTACGCTCCCAAATTGCTCGGTATGCGTTCACTTCAATCTGCCATCTTGTCTCACTCCAACCTAATTCTGGTTGGACAATTGATTTGATTTTGTCCAAATGGTCCATTGCGCCGTTGGGAAGCAGCATACCAATTCGAACCCGTCGTAAGAGCAGATCATCCAGATGAATTACAGCGTCTGAGCGGGCTGACCATCGCAATTCCGCCCAATAATTGGGCAAATCCTCAATTTGCTGCAGCTCACCTGGCTTCGCATAGGCGCAAATATCGGGTGTTTCAAATCCATACCGGCCTGATAAATAACTCCAGGCGGGTAGATCTAACCCACAATCAAGTGGCTCGGGTAACGGTCCAATCATTCTTTTTTGGGTAGGAAATGGTTTCGCTTCAGGCAAATTGGTTCTTGCTTTGTTCAACACCTCAGTAGCCATTATGCGGAATGTGGTGTACTTTCCACCCGCGATGGTAAGCAACCCATCTTCTTCCCAAACCGCGTGTCCGCGGCTTTCATCCGATGGATTTGCTTTCCCTGTGCTGATAATGGGACGCAAACCCGCGAATGAAGAAATCATGTCGGCTTGGGTAACCTCTGCGCCCGGGAAAGTAGCATGCAGCGCATCCATGATGTAGGAGATTTCATCGGCACTGGCGCAAGGTTCATCCTGACTTTTCGTTAAGTGGGTGGGATGATCCAGATCAGTGGTGCCGATCATAGTGGTACCTTCCCAGGGAATGGCAAACATGGCACGGTTATCTTTAGGATGTGCCAGGGTTACTGCGTAATTTAGAGGGAACTTCTCTCGCGGAAATATCAAATGGCTTCCCCGAGATTTGCGAATATGGGCGGGCTTTTGGATGAAGGAGCGGATTTCATCGCTCCATGGACCGGTCGCATTAATCACTACACTGGCCTGCGCGGTATATTCTGCACCATTGGGTTGTGAGCGGTCTTTGATGATGACACCACAAACTTTGCCATCTCGATTTCTTAAAAGGCCGGTAACCTTGGCATAATTAATTGCGTAACCGCCATCCTCAACAGCCTCTTTGAGAATTCGGACTACCATTCTGGAGTCGTCCATTTGTGCGTCGCCATAGCGATAGGCTCCGGCAAGGTTCTGTTGATTCATGAACGGAATACACTGAAGAAGTTCGTTGGTATTAAAATGTTTATGGTCCCATCTACGTCCGTAGAAACCATAGATGGAAACTCCGATAAATAATTGCCATCGGGGAGTTCTGCTGCTTTTATAATCGGGCAAAAAGAAATTTAATGGAGTTACAAGGTTTTTGGCTTCTTTTAATAACCATTCTCTTTCATGAACTGATTCTTTAGTTACATCATATTGTTTGTTGCGTAAGTACCTGAATCCCCCGTGAATCAATTTTGATGAGCGACTGGAAGTGCCAAAAGAGAAATCGTTGGCTTCTAAAAGCAGAGTTTTATATCCAGCATTAACAGCTTCCTTCAAGATCCCAGCGCCGGTGATTCCTCCCCCTATAATGATAATATCCCAGGGTTGGTCGATAATTCCCCAAACTGAGTCTCGGTATTCTGATGACCACATAGAAGCCTCCTGAAAAAATGGATAAATGGATGACGAAGTATCGATTAGGTATGCTGCAGATTAATCTCTTTCCAAAAATTCAGACTTTGTCTCATTACTTCGGAGGTGATTTGCTCAGCTTTTTCTGGTTGGTTATTTTGAGTGCAAAGCAATAATTGGGAATAGAAATCTCGTGAATAGTCTCTAGCCTGCTTAAGGGCAAAATACTTCTCGCCCATCATAAAATAGAGCTCTTTAAATCCATTGAGAATTAAAGTGAAAATCGGGTTGCCCGAAGCCAGAGTGAATTGGTAATGTAAATTCCAATCCGTCTCTGTAAACACGAGCGCATCATCCTTAATCATCATTGCTTCTGCAAGCATTCCTTCTACCAGTTGGGGTTGATTTTCAACGGCAAGTCGGGTGTATGTAGGGGCCATGAGTTGGCGGATGACCAGCAGGTTGCCAATGAAGTTTTCGGGCAAATGGTTTGGGTATTCGGCAATGGAAGCCAGCACACTCAAATTGCCTTCTTTCCAATAATCACGTATGCGGGTGGGTTTCCCGTGATGAATTTCAATCCATCCATCCCGGCTGAGCCGTTGCAGGGCTTCGCGCAACGTTGGCCGGGTCGTTCCCAGTTGCTCGGCCAGTTCTCTTTCGGGGGGGAGAGTCGTGTTGATTGGGAAAACACCGTCCAGAATTGCTGTAATTAGACGTTTTTCTGTCAACTCAGCTGGCTTATGCGGGGGTGTCCATTGCATGATTTCCTCCAATAGGTAAGAGGTCATACCAGTTAATATGATATTAATATAGCAAAAATCAACAGCCATGTCTAGTAGTTAATTTTAGTATCCGTTGATTGCGCTGTGCTATACTGAAAAAAAGATCATGTACAAGTAATCTGTATGCGAAAAACATTAAAAATCGTTATCATTATCATTCTTTTTTTCATATTCACAGCTTGTGTGAGTTCAACAAACTTGCTTCCTGGCTCAATCCGTGATCGAATCGAAAAGCCAATCGGTTTCATTCCGCAAGGATTATCAACAGAAACTCCGTTTTTACCTTCCACATTTACTCCAACAGCTACACTCACGCCAACTGTTACTGCGACCGCCACACAAACCCCAACCCAAACCGCTACCCCTACACCAACTCCCAGTCCAACTCCAATTCCGATGGTACTGGTGGGCGCTGGCGATATCTCAATATGTGGACAAGATGGAGATAATCAGACAGCAGATTTGTTGGACAAGATTCCGGGAACCGTCTTTACTGCGGGTGATAATTCTAATGAAGATGGAACCCTCAACCAATATGTTAATTGTTTTGAACAGAGTTGGGGAAGGCATAAAGATCGCTTGCGTCCAAGCCCAGGCAACCATGACTATTTTACAGATCGCGCAGCGGATTATTTTGATTATTTTGGAAGCGCGGCTGGTGAAATTGACAAAGGATATTACAGTTACGATCTGGGAGACTGGCACATTATCGCTCTGAACAGCAATTGTGGGTGGGTAGAATGTGGAGCAGACTCGCCTCAGGTTGCCTGGTTAAAGGAAGATCTTTCTAATTCAGATGCAAAATGTACCCTGGCTTACTGGCATCACCCACGCTGGAGTTCAGGGAAACATGGAAATTCTCCCTGGCTGGATCCTTTTTGGCAGGTTCTATATGATTATGGTGCGGAAGTGGTAATATCCGGTCACGATCACCATTATGAACGCTTCGCGCCCCTCAACCCTGATGGAGAAGTTGATGAGAGTTGGGGAATTCGACAATTTATTGTCGGAACAGGTGGGGTGTCACAGCGAGGATTTGGGGATATTATGGAAGGTAGCGAGGTTCGCAATAGCGGGGCGTTTGGCGTAATCCGCTTTAATCTTTATCCGGATTCTTATGAATGGGAGTTTATTCCGATTGAGGGTGAAGAATTTTCCGATCACGGAGTTGGAACTTGCCATTAACTCGTTGGGATAATTTTTCAGGGAAATCTGTATCATTCAAGTTCCGTTCTTTGAAATTCCTTTATAAGTCATTCACAAGACCTTCACATCCTGCAGATAAGATTAAACCGAACATAAAAAAATCCCTGCAGGAGAAGACATATGAATTTTCAAGATTCAGTTAGCATTAAAAAGCCTTTAGTAAATGGTAAACGCTCTAAGGAAAACCGCCTCTGGTTTCGTTCGTTGGTTCAGATTCTTTTTTTTCTCCTAATTCTTCTTATTTCTATCAATAATTATCTCGTCGAAAATGGGCAATCAATTCCTTTCTTGCCTGAAGTATCTTTACATGCGATCTGCCCATTTGGAGGTGTTGTTTCTTTTTACCAACTATTAACGGTTGGCACTTTGGTGCAAAAAATTCATGAATCCTCTACCGTGTTGATGGGGATCGTGTTCATTCTGACCATTCTTTTTGGCCCTGTTTTTTGTGGCTGGATTTGCCCTTTGGGGACTGTTCAGGAATGGGTCTCGAAGATTGGGAAAAAAATCCTCAAACGCAAACACAATCATTTCATACCCGCTAAAGTGGATCAAACCCTTCGATATTTACGATATCTGGTATTAGGTTGGGTGATTTATATGACCGCGAGAAGCGGCCAATTGATTTTTGCAGACTATGATCCGTATCATGCGCTTTTTAATTTTTGGAGCAGTGAAGTTGCGATTGGTGGATTGATCATTTTAGGAATCACACTGGCAGGCTCATTCTTTATCGAAAGACCCTGGTGTAAATATGCATGCCCTTATGGTGCGCTTTTGGGCATATTCAACCTTTTCCGTATATTCCAAATTCGACGAAATGAATCAACCTGTAACCTTTGTAGCGCCTGTAACAGGTCTTGTCCGATGAATATTCCAGTAATGCAAAAAAAGGTCATCCGTGATCATCAATGCATTTCTTGTCTCAAATGCACATCATCTGAAGGATCCTGCCCTGTTCCAGCCACAGTGGAATATATTGCGGGAGGTAAATAACATGAAGATCACATCAAAACCGCTTGGGATTATGATTCTGGTGATCATGTTTGGAGGGATTATTTTTTCCAATATGATGAATTGGTGGAATACAGAATCTACCAAAATTCCCGCAGTTTATACCTCCGGTGAAGCAATTGGGGAATACAACCCGGAAGATATTCGCGGTTCTTACACCTTTGGAGAGATCAGTCAATTATTCAATGTTCCTATTGAAGATTTAAAAGTTGCATTCAATTTACCTGAAGGGATAGACCCCGCTACTTTCGGGGCGAAAGATCTTGAATCGATTTACGAATTTTCAGATATAGAAATCGGGACTGAATCATTACGCTTATTTGTGGCACTGTATCGAAATCTTCCATTTACATTGGATGATGACATATTTCTCCCTGAAGCAGCAGTTGAAATATTGGTGAATAAAGCCAGACTAACGGATGAACAAACCAAATATTTGGAAAATCATACAATAATCATTGATCATATTCAGAGTGATAAGAATAGCGCGGAAGGTTTATCTTCCCAAACAATTCCTACTCTTGGACAGACACCCCAAGTAGATGAACAATTATTCATTACACCTGTACCAGATATAGCTTCGGAAGATCATGAAGCGTCAGAAGAAAGGCTAATTAAAGGTAAAACCACTTTCCGCGAATTGTTAGATTGGGGATTGCCTCAAGAAGAGATTGAGGAGGTAATTGGAAATTCTTTGCCAAATCCCTTGATGCTGATCAAAGACTACTGTACCGAATCCGGACTGGACTTTGGAACGATAAAGACTGCATTGCAAGAGCGAGTAGATCAGCTGATTACAGATTAAAGAACAGATACATCCCACCAAAGAGAAAGGTTCTGGTTTACGGGGCCTTTCTATTTTTTTAGCTATTGCGTATTTTCAGAAAAGTTTAGAATCTCATTTGTGAAAAAAATTCCCAAGTCATTTCCTTGACATCTACCTGGTGGCAAGTTAGAATAACTATGTAATTGGGGAGTAGCTCTCCTGAAAAAGGAGTTAGGTTATCGTCAAGACGGAGGATTTATTCCCGGTGACCTATACGCCGAAGGCGTTCGCGAGACCAACACACAACAGGTGTGCTGGTTTTTTTATTTTTTAACAAATTTACCAGCCTAATCATTGTTTAGTTGGAAGGATTAATAAAATGAGTCGTTGGTTTGAAAAAAGTGCTGAAGACGTGCTTTTAGAAAATGAAAGTGATGTCAATCAGGGTTTAACCACTTCTGAGGTGACCAAACGCCAAAATCAATACGGGCTTAATGAATTGGTGGATCGGGGAACGAAGAGTCCGTGGAAGATTCTTTGGGAACAATTTACTGAAACAATGGTGGTAATTCTGCTAATTTCAGCGGTTGTCACAATTTTCCTCCGTGAATATAAAGATGCAATTGCGATTTTGGTGATTGTGGTCCTAAATGCAATTTTAGGATTTTCCCAGGAATATCGCGCTGAACAAGCCATGGCAGCCTTGAAGAAAATGGCGGTGCCAAAAGTACGGGTGCGCCGCGATGGAAAAGTCATGGAAATTCCCGCCCAGCAATTGGTCCCCGGCGATATATTCTTTTTGGAAGCGGGTAATGCTGTTCCTGCTGATGGCAGCCTGGTGGAAAGCGCCAATCTACGGGTGCAGGAAGCCGTTCTTACCGGTGAATCTGAACCTGTAGAAAAGAATACAGATCCGATTCGCAAAGAAAACCCAGCCCTTGGAGATCAACACAACCGGATTTTCATGGGTACGGTCGTTACCTATGGCCGCGCGACAGCAGTGGTAACTGAAACAGGTATGCAAACCGAGCTGGGAAAAATTGCGGAGATGATTCAATCCGTTGGTGGCGAAGCGACGCCCCTACAGAAACGCCTTGCGCAATTAGGGAAAACCCTGGCAATTGCTGCTCTGGTGATCGTAGCGGTTGTTTTCGGATTGGGATTATTGCGCGGCGAGGATCCTCGAACCATGTTCCTAACCGCGATTTCTATGGCGGTTGCGGCCGTACCAGAAGGTTTGCCCGCCGTAGTGACCATCGCATTGGCTGTTGGTGCTCAACGAATGCTCAAACGGAATTCATTAATCCGGAAGCTGCCGGCTGTTGAAACTTTGGGTTCAGTGACGGTAATTTGCTCTGATAAAACCGGGACATTAACCGAGAACCGCATGACCGTAACCATGGTGGACGTTGCTGGTAACCGGATGGATTTACAGGAAAGCCTGCGTGATTTCAGCCCTTCAATTGAGAAAACCGCTCTTACCGCTCCTGTGATTGATCAAAACAATGCGGTCGCTTTAATGATGGCTGGCGGAGCTTTATGTAACGATGCTATTTTGGAGCAGACAGATCAGGGATTCTCGGCTGTGGGTGATCCCACCGAAGGGGCTTTGGTGGTTGCAGCGGTCCGGGGTGGGTTATGGAAATCCGAATTGGAAAGTGCTTTACCCCGCATTGGTGAATTACCCTTTGACTCAGACCGAAAGCGCATGAGCACTGTACATCATGTGTCTGACGCGAACAAACTGCCTGATGTATTGCGGCAAATGCTTGCTTCTCCAGCTTTTGAAGGTGGTGAACCTTATTTCGTGATTACTAAAGGTTCTGTCGATGGTTTATTGGATATTTCCAATCGGGTATGGACCAATCGCGAAATTGTAGGTATGGATAGCCACTGGCGTCAACGCATCCTGGATGCCAATAATGACCTGGCGCTTAAAGGCATGCGTGTTTTAGGTGTGGCATTTCGGCAGTGTTCTGAAAGGGAAAGCAAGAAAGTCGACGAATCCATGGAACAAGGCCTGGTTTTTGTAGGCATGTTTGCGATGATCGACCCGGCTCGCCCAGAAGTAAAAACCGCGGTTAAAACAGCAAAAGAAGCTGGTGTTCGCCCAATCATGATCACAGGCGACCATCCTCTGACCGCTTTGCATATTGCTAAAGAACTGGGAATTGCGGACAACGATGAAGTAATCACTGGGGTAGAACTTGCCAAATTGGATGCCGCCGCATTAAAAGAGCGGGTTAAAACAGTCTCAGTATTTGCGCGTGTATCACCAGAACATAAATTGAAAATTGTTTCTGCTTTACAGGAGCTTGGACAAATCGTCGCTATGACCGGTGATGGCGTCAACGACGCGCCAGCTTTGAAAAAAGCCGACATTGGTGTGGCTATGGGGATCACTGGAACCGATGTTTCTAAAGAAGCGGCTGACATGGTGTTGTTAGACGATAATTTTGCGACTATCGTTTCGGCCGTCAGAGAGGGTCGACGGATTTATGAAAATATTCGGAAGTTTATTAAATACACGATGACCTCAAACTTCGGTGAGATCATTGTTATGTTGGCTGGCCCCTTTGTGGGATTGGGATTGCCCTTATTACCGCTACAAATCTTATGGGTAAATCTGGTAACCGACGGTTTACCAGGCCTGGCGCTCACGCAGGAACCCAGCGAACCGGATACAATGAAACGACCTCCCCGAAACCCCAAAGAGCAGATCTTTGGGCGCGGCCTGGGAATTGATGTGCTATGGGTGGGTGCATTAATGGGTGCTGTCTCTTTGCTGGTCGGTTTATGGGCTTACCACTTCAACCATGAGTTCGCCTGGCAAACAATGATTTTTACAACCTTGACCATGGCTCAGATGGGTAATGCCCTGGCAACTCGATCAGAAAGACAAACCCTTATGGAGGCGGGTATTTTCACCAATATGTCATTGCTGGCTGCAGTCTTATTGACTTTTGGTTTACAGCTGGCGGTCATCTATCTGCCTTTTATGCAGGATATATTTAAGACTTCTTCATTAACTATCCTGGAGCTGGGAATCAGTTTGGGAGCCAGTTTATTGGTATTAATTGTGATAGACTCGGTGAAACTGATCAAACGAAGATTCGTGTCTGCATAATAAAAATGATCTCTATATAGAAAGAGACTTAAAGAAAAAAAGACGCTATTTCTTTTATTGGAAATAGCGTCTTCTTCTATTTACTTTTTATTATTAGTAGCGATTGTTGTATCCGCTACGGCCGCCGCCACCGCGGTTGCCAGAACCGAAATTCCGACCACCAGAAGGGCGTTCTTCGCGGGGACGGGCAGGGTTAACGGTCAGCTGGCGACCACCAACTTCCTTACCATTGAACATGCTGATCGCTTTGTTAGCATCTTCCTGGCTACCCATAGCAATGAATGCGAAGCCTTTAGGTCTGCCAGTGTCGCGGTCTTTAATTACATCCACTGAAACCACATTACCTGCTTCGGCGAACATAGAACGCAATTGTTCTTCATTGGTATCATAATTCATATTTCCAACATACAATTTTACTTCCAAGGTATCCCTCAACTTTCAATTTTCCAGACGCGGATTAAGCAAAAATGCCGCCATCATTATAATTCCGGATGGCAGCATGATACGTACGCAGATCTGATTATAAGATATGTCAAATATATCACAGTATATGGAATAAAGATAGGGTAAATAATCACTTTCCTAAATTAATCCAAAAATATAAATCTTTAGTTCGAATGTCTTCAGAACAAAGAATTCCAAATGAATTAAATTCAGAATTAAGTTAGTCTTTCATTCCACAGTCGGGGATGCAACTGATTTTGTTCTGAAAATCGCGCCACCAACCAATCCACCAATACCTCCAAAGAGGATATTGACCGCAACACCTGCCAGGTTGATCAAAATAGACAAACCGCCTTCTGGCGGAACAGGCAGTTCGGCGTCAGCAGGCAGGTATTGTTGGTAACTTCTCATCAAGGCTTCTCCACCTGCAAAACCAACCAGGCTTAATATAAACCCGAATAGTCCCGCCCAAACCCCAGCAATTAAGCCAATCACAACCGACTGACCAAGCGTAACAGTCCCTGTCTGGCGTTTATAGAGGAAAACAGCCAATAATGGACCAGCCCAGAATCCAGCACAAAGCAGGCAGTTGATGAAATTGATGATCGGAATATTTGAAAGTGCGGTGCTTACCAAACCACCGATCAGGCTGTATATGATCAAATTCTTTGTATTCATCAGGTTTTCTCCTATTCAAGCCGCGAAAAACGAGTATCGACTGAAGGTAAAACCGATAATGATATATTCAAGAATAAAGAGATTTTTGGGAAAAGGTTGACCTATAAAATTATGATAGCCATTTGTAAGATTGATTACAAGAAGAATAATTGACTGGGCAATTGCAGTTGATATCCAAGACCAGTCTTTTCATAAGAAATATTTGGTGAGCGCATATTACTTTTGATTTCATTCATCCTTTGCTTTGGCTGCCAAATTAAAAGTTTCAGAGCTAATTAAGTTGAATTTTTTGTATATTGGTTCTAGTAGTGAATGCAGTTAAATTCTGCGGGAGTAATAATGACTTATACGACTATTCTTTTTGAAACCAAGTATTACCAAATCTTATATGTTGTATAATCATTTCTATCAGGTACATTTTCCAATAATTTTCTCAATTGAATAAAAGTAACCATAGGTTAAGAGCCATCAAACCGTGGGTTCCAAGGTAGTTTGAAGTGATTTGTCTTGTGATTATTTCAGACAAGCAAATCAAGGCAAAGTTGTTATTGAAGTTGCGAGTCTTTGCCAATGAGCCGGTTTTTGTGGCTCATCGAGGGGCACTATTTGGTGAAGTTGGCACAATAAGCAGAGTTTGATAAGCCACTTTAAAGCAAATATTTTGTAAAGCTTGTGGCTTTGAATTTTTGGCACTCCGGTTTTGTCGATTTATCTCGTTATATAGATGCAGCGTTGGCGTCTTTACTTGACAATTCATAGAACCAGCCTGGTGGGTGATTCCCATGGGCTGGGTGGTGGTGTAAATATCCGCAAATATAAGGAAGGAATACTGGCATGACGCTCTCTTGGAAAAACGTTTATATTTTCATTAGCAGTACATTTAATGATATGCACGCTGAACGGGATTATCTTGTCAAGCAAGTATTCCCAGAACTGCGTGAATGGTGTGCCCAGCGAAAATTGAATTTAATTGATATTGACTTGCGTTGGGGGGTGACAGAGCAGGATGCTACCCAGAACAAACGGGTTGTACAGGTATGCCTGGAGCGTATTGATGCCTGTCGGCCTTTCTTCCTGTGTTTTCTCGGTCAGCGCCGCGGTTGGGTTCCATCTTCGAAGGATGTTTCGAAAGATACTCTTAATCAATTTAAAGGTTTAGAGGAATATTTGGGAATAGCATCGGTGACCGAGATGGAAATCCTGCATGCCTTGATCAGCCCGCTGGGTGTGGGGAAAGAATCCGAAAAGGTAAATTATGCTTTCTTTTATTTGCGTGATCCAGATTATTTAGCGGAAATGCCAGATCAACCGTCTCAATTGAGACAGATATACACGAACGAGAGTATCGATTCTCTTGCAGAAAGAGCGGTTGCAGATCACGAGGTCAAAGAATGGCGAGAGAAGATCATCCCAGCCCAAGAAAGACCCATACATAAATACAAGGCTCATTGGACCCGCTCGGGCAGCACACCTGAGCTGGCATATCCACTTCAATGTCCCTCCGCAGATGCAAACAACATAGAACGTTGGCGCGCCCAATGGCAAAAGGTTGGCATTCGGGTTGATGGGATCGATGTGCTTTCAGATCCTGCTCAAGCTGAAAAAGCTTATCAATTTAACGCAAGCTTAACTGCAGGCCGCCTCACGGAATTTTTGAGTGACGGCAGATTATTAAAGGAAATTATCCTAAAGGACCTGCAACGAGCGATTTCTGACAGGTTTCCAGACCATGTCTTATCCGACCAGCCCTCAGCTTTACAGCGTGATCTTGATCAACAAGAGCAATTTATAGAGGCAGCTTGTCAGGGATTCATTGCCCGCCAGGGGGATTTTTCTGAGCTAGATTCATATCTGCAAAGCTCGACCAGACAAATCTTCGCCATTACAGCTTTTGCTGGTGTTGGAAAGACCAGCTTGCTGGCTGCCTGGTTGAAGCGATTAAAGCAAACGCAAGATCAGAACCAGATGGATATCTTTTATCGTTTTATAGGCGCAAGCGATGATTCGACCAGTGTCAATGGGCTTTTGCATTCAATTTTGGGTGAAGTAATATCAGCTCCTGACAGCCTCCCGGTCGATATGCCAGCTGATGCGAGTAAACTTCGGCAGTTATGGGTCAAGTTGATCCGCGAATGTAGGGGCAACCGCAAGGTTGTGGTAATTTTGGATGCAATCAACCAGCTTGAAACCGAACTTGCCGATTTAACCTGGCTGCCCTCACAGCTTCCTGATAATTTCAGACTGATCATCAGTTTCAAAAGGGGTGATCTTGAGGGCGAGACTTTCTATGAATCTCTACAGGGTAGCGGTCAGGTTTTGTTGGGTGAGGTAAAGCCATTTGACTCGCTGGATGACCGTCAAAAGCTGGTTAAAGAATATCTTAGTCAATATCTCAAGGAATTGGATCAAATTCATATTGACCACATAATCCAATTGCCTGGTTCTGCAAATCCGCTTTATTTAAAAATCTTGCTATCCGAATTGCGCGTTTTTGGCGTGTTTAGCGAGTTGAGTCACAAGATTGCTGCCTTTGGAGATAATCCGGTTTCAGCTTTTCAAGGTATGCTCGAGCGTTTGGAAACTGACCCCGTTTATTCAACAATTGCACCAGGTCAGGCTGTTCCTATATTGTTTAGCTTGCTGGCACATGCCCGACATGGCCTATCCGTGGATGAGTTGTCTGCGCTGCTGATTCGAACTTTATTGCTCGAAGATACTTTACAGAATCGTGATAAGGCAACGCAGACGATTAATCTTTTCTTGCGTCAGGTACGGCCATATTTAGCAACCAGAGATGGTCGTTTTGATTTTTTCTACGAGAGTTTTAAGTTAGCTGTCCTTGAACGCTATAGCATATCAATTGGTTCGTCTGAGACACTTACCTGCCGCAGAAAAACTAATTGGCACGGTTTGTTAGCGAGCTATTTTAATGATTTACCACTTTGGACTGATCCAGAACTACAAATTCCCAATACCCGAAAAACAGCAGAATTGCCCTTTCATCTGGCTTCCAGCGAACAGGCTGACGCTTATATGTTATGTCTCTCAAACTTTGATTTCTTATATGCCAAAGTAAGCGCAGCAGGTGCTGAAAATCTGCTGGAAGATTATCAACTTCCTGGATTAACCGGGCTGAATCTATCTACTACCCAAGAGCGGGACCTGAAGACCATTCAGCGCGCCATCCAGCTCTCACTTAGCAACTTGCAGACGAACGATGGTTTATTAGCCGGGCAATTAATTGGCCGGTTGGCTGATTATCAGGGTGACTATATTTACTCATTGATTCACCAGGCTCAAGCCTGGACAGATCGGGTCTGGCTGAGACCGGTTATGACCGACATGAAAAAACCCGATTCTCCACTGTTGCTATCATTCCTGGCAAGTGATAGTTTCCTGATGGATTCAATAGTTTCTCCCGACGGCAAACAGGCGGTCACCATCAGTAAGGATGTGGGGGGCGACAACCTGATCCTGAAAGGTTGGGAAATGGCAACCGGGAAGAGAATTTGGATACGCACTCTTCCTAACGAAATTTCTAGAGGTTCGCTGGCCATCGAGTCAGATGGAAAGAGTGTGGTTTGTTTCTTTCAGAATGCGGTTGGCAAGTATGATCTTGGATCTGGCCGGGTTCAACTTTTCAATTACTTTCCTGGTCAAACAGATGGGCCATGCTTGCTGATGCCCGATGGCAGGGCAGCAATCATGTCCTTTGATAGAGGATTAATCCATGTCGTCCTGGAAACAGGAAGGAATCGGAGACTTCCAATCCAGCTTGGAAAATCTATGATCCAAACCATGCGTCTTTCACCCAGTGGCAGGTATTTGTGCGTGGCATTGGGGCAGCCCAGATTCATGCAAGGAGTAAATGACATCAATCAATATCTTATTGCAAATGCTCATGACACATTGCTTCTGATTGATCTGGAGGCGAATGATGCGGTTCAAGAACTGAGCCAAAATGCATTATGTGATGAGTTTGACTTTACTCCAGATCAAAAATACATCATTACAGCCAGTGAAGTTGGGCGGGTGGAAATTTGGGAAATTTCTTCAGGGCGCCGGACAGCCATGTATGACGCGCTCACCCCTCAGCAATTGCAGAGCGTTTTCCAGATGAGTCGATATTCTATGACCGGTTCTGCTACTAAGGGCAGGGGGAAGGTGCGCGTTCATCCCTCGGGCAATATATGCACATGCTGTTTTGGATCGGGGTATTTGAAAAGCCTGGATATTCAGAGGCGCGAGACTATTTTCGAGCAGCAATCAATGTATACACCAGAACCGATAACATCTTTGGTTATGTTGAATGAAACCTTCGTGTTGTCCACTTCGATTCCTAATTCCATCGAAATCTGGAATGTGGAAAATGGTCAACTGGTCACACGATTGTTAGGTGAAGAGTCTATTGATGCACTCACGGTTTGCCAGCAAGATCACCATACCTTTTTGCATACTCGTGATCGTGGCAATATTCTGCGTTGGTGGGAGATTACTACCTTTCTGACCAGCCGTGAGAGCAAGCCGAAGATTTTTGATCGCGATTCGCTCTCGCCTGTGTATAGTCTTTCGATTAGCGATGACGGCTCCTTTGTGGCTGCAGAGCGAAAAATGTCCATCCATGTTATGAACCAGAAAGATGCCTCACCCGTTCTGCGCTTACCCGCGGCCCCGCCGCCTTTGGCGGCTATGCGGTTTCTTCCTTTATATAAACAATTAGTAACTGTGGCGATCGATGGAGAGATAAAAATATGGGATATACCGATAAGGACCTGCGTAAAATCTATCCGTTTTCCGATGCAGGATGCCCCGGATGCGAGTGTACAGTCAATAAGTGTGTCACCCAATGGAAAACATCTTGTGCTTGGCTATAAGTCAAACCAACTCCAATTGATCGACCTGGAACATGGCATAAACCATCCCATCAGCCGTGATCCGTTGTTGAATCCCGCCGATTTGCGATTTGTTCGAGACGAAGCTTTGGGTATCAAGCGCCCCATTGCATTTGGTGTCTCAGCTTTATGTATCGCTCCAAATGCTAAAACCCTTCTTGTATATGCCAATGTGCCAGATCTTAACATGAATCAGCATGGCGGCCGATTCGTTCCAGGGATGATGGTTGCGGTTGAGACAAAGGAAATGATTGATGTGTATGATCTTCAGACTGGCATGTTGACAGATCGTATTCTTCCGGCAACCTTGATTACAGGCAGTGATAAAGCTGCGAAAACCAAAGTATTCAAAATGTCTGCCTGTCAAAATACAAACTCAATCCTGATCAGCATTGTCCAAAAAACATACCTGCCGTATGACAAAATAAAGGGTTGGGTGGAGCAATTGGTGTATTATTTGATCCGCTATGACATTGAAAGCAAAAAAGCCACAACCTTGTTCACTACAGACACGGCTATTTTGGATTTTGCGATCAGCCCAGATGATCATTATTGTCTGGCGGTTCTGGAGGATGGACAGGCGGTTTTTGTGAGTTTGAAAGATCGTAGTATCCTGGCAGCTTTCCGCAGTGATCAGGTATTTAAATCATGCGCCTTATCGCTAGATGGCAAAGTTGCATTCTTAGGAGACGAAGGAGGAGGCTTTTACCAGTTAATAATTGAAAACTTGAATGAAAGTTAATCGAAAACAGTTGAAAAGATTAATTCATTTTTTGGGGATGAGAATTTCTTTACTCCGATTTCTTGGAGGCAGAATGATTCATCCCCATATATATTCCGCCTTGTTCCAGTTCATCCAACATTTGTTGAAGTCGTTTTTCCCTGGTCTCCACTCGTTTTGCGCGCGTAATCCAGCCGATATAATCATTCTGCTGATAAGCTGGTCGGTTTTGATACGCATCCAACAGACCACGATTTTTCAACGCCTCCCTGATATCATCTGGAATGGGGTGCCTTGGTCGCTTTAGATTTGAAAAGTCAGGACTCATCTTTCTTTCCCTCGGAACAAAGTCTTTCTAACCATTATTGCACAAATCAAATTTGTGATAAAGAAAAAGGATGCCCAGGTGATTTTTGGACATCCTTCATAGAGTGTGCGGGTGTGATTACATTGTAATTCTAAATAGATTGAGACTAAAGGCTAACCAAATCATCGCAATCGCGGCTAAGGTAACTAGTGAGTAATGAATTCGCCATGCCAGAGACCAGCGATTTTGCAGCCAGGATTGGATTGATTTCGCTGTGATGGTAATTGTCCATGGGATCTCCACCCAATACAGGTAAGAAATCGTGTTAACTGCTTCTTGCGGGAAAACATAGGTGGTGCCATATTGAATTAGCTGTGCCACTAATATAGCGAACAAACCCAGTTCAAATAATCCAAGTGTGCCTGCTAACCAAAGTACTCCCGCTGTTGGGCGATTGGATGACTTTTTCTTACGCAGCGCGCTCATGCTCCAGATGAGCCAGGCTGAAATGAAGAGGACGACACAAGCAATAATCAATGGGAAGATAAAACTGGTTGATCTATACCAGGGGACCTGGAAGTAGGCCAAAACACCCATGTAAAACCAGCGTTCGCCTTTTTCATTTTCTTTGAAAACAAGTGTACGGTCACCGTCCTTCTGATGAAAAATTCCTGGCTCAGTTTCAATAAATTTCATTCCATCAAAGACCAATTTTCCCTGATCGATCAAAATCGGAGCTGATTGCGCGTAAGCTACCAGGATTTGCTGTGAGCTAAAGTTGCTGCGTGCAGGAAAATAACTACCGTTGAATTGCCGCGCGCGTTCCTCCCAACCAGCTAATGGCTGAGCGTTCAGTGGTTGTCGGTTGACCGGGTAAAAAGCATCCAGAAAACGGAACAACATTTCATGACCACCGGCGGGTGCAGTATTGTATGATATGAATAGTCCCAGATTTTGTTCAGGAAGCAGCGCTAAAAGGGTGATGAAACGAGCGCTTTCGCCCATATGCCATAACACTCTTTGACCGTTGATAGTCGTTTCCAGAAAACCATAAGCCATACCACTCATTTGAGGATCGTGTGTGAATTGTTGGCGATGCATCAAGTCCACCGTTTTGGGTTTGAGTATGCAGTTTTCTTCTACGCAACCACCATTTAGATGTGCGATCATGAAGCGGCTGATATCTGTGGCGGTTGTGCGAATGGGCGCGGCGGGTAAAGCGGCTGTGAATTCAAAATCTAATGGTTGAAATTGACCATTTTCAAAGCGGTAACCCTTGGAGAGTGCGCCTTCAAATTGAGCCGGGATAGTATTACCGGCAAAACTCTTGGACATGCCCAATGATTGAAGAAGGTTTTGGCTTATGTAATCTTCGTATGTCTGTCCGCTAACCCGTTCGATGATGTAACCCGCCAGTGCGGTACCATAATTAGAGTAAGCCATCACTTCGCCAGGCACGAAAACCCGCTCAGGCATAAATTGGATAAGGTGTTCTCGTAAAGGCAACAATTTGCTTGGGTCATTCTGAAGAAGGGAATTAAATTCATCTTCAAAACCCGCTGTATGGGTCATTAAATGGTGCATGGTGATGGGTTGTGGAAAGGTGTTTGGGATTTGAAAATCTAGATAAGAATTGATGTCTGCATTTAAGTCCAATTTTCCTTGCTCAACCAGCTGCATGACAGCAGTCCAGGTAAACAGCTTTCCATCTGAGCCGATGAAAAAAAGCGTATTGTTTGCATCAACAGGGATTTGGGCATCGACATCAGCGAAACCGTATCCTTTCGAAAAGACAATTTCTCCATCTTTAACAACGGCAACCGTCGCGCCGGCAATATGCTCGTTGTTGAGTTGTTCACTGATGGTTTGGTCAAAGAATGATTCATAATCTTGGGGTGTCGTATCAGGGAAGTTGTGGGCCGAAACAGTACCAAGATTCACCTGGCTTAGGAGGGCTCCGACAATTACCAGGATAGTCAGAAAGCAAATCGTAATCTTATTTGATAAATCATTTTTCATGGTGTTGTCCTTATCAGTATGCCAATAATTCTTGCGATGGTAAAAATATACATGAGTATTTGCCATTTGTACCCTAACCAAAGATGGGTTTGGGGTTGGGTTAAAGAAATCGAAAATCAATAGTGGTCAGCCAGCAGATGTATAGTATAATTGTTCTACAAACGGAAATTATCTTTAACGAGGAAATATGGATTTATATGATGTAATCTCAAGCAGAAAGACAATTCGTGATTTCGCGCCGCGCGAGGTGGAAATTCAAGTGATTGAAAAAATTATTTCTGCCGGGTTTCAGGCTCCATCAAACGATCACATGCGCAATTGGCATTTTGTGCTGTTAAAAGAAAAATCAGCTCGTAAAGAGTTGCTGGACAAAGTAATTCATCCGCTTGGGAAAGAAGAGGCGGTAGAAAAAGTAGACCAATGGGGTATGTCCGATTTGGTTCAACGAGATATGTATATCGATGCAATTCCCAAGCAATACAGCATGTTGTTTAACGCCGGAGTGTTTTAACTAGTTATAAAGAATAATGTAATATGTGGAATAATATTGTAAAATGTTCTCATGAAATTAAGCGAGTATGCAAAAACTGTTGGTGTATCGTATAAAACGGCTTGGACGTGGTATA
>Ga0209269_1000842_pt1 | contig 21407 bp, 25 predicted proteins | sample MTBAKMMethaMetaG_FD_187455 | JGI IMG/M metagenome (GOLD analysis project Ga0209269, IMG submission 187455) | Enrichment culture microbial communities from Arthur Kill intertidal strait, New Jersey, USA, that are MTBE-degrading - MTBE-AKM (Arthur... | ecosystem: Environmental > Aquatic > Marine >... | reverse complement strand
CCAGGAAACAGACTGGCTTGAGCGGTATCCCCATACCCAGCACCATCTTATGGAGAGGTTGTCTCAAAAAGGCCATCAGATCAGGGTCATTGATTATGATTTTGACTGGAGCAAGAAACAAAAGCATAAGATATTCAAGGAAAGGTTGGAATTTCATAATGTTAAAAAGGTCTATTCTGGATCAAATGTCGATGTAATCCGCCCATCTGCAGTTAACATTCCCCTGTTTAATTATCTCTATCTCATGTTTTCGCACCACAGAGAAATAAAACAACAGATCAAGCAATTCCGTCCGGATATTATCATGGGCTTTGGGATTTTGACCTCCTATATTGGTTCGAAATTAGCAAAGAAGCACGATATACCTTTTGTATATTACTGGATTGACGCTCTTGACACCCTGATACCTGAAAGACATCTTCAGAATATAGGGAGGCTTGTTGAGCGGCGGAGCATTAAAAATACTGATCGTCTCTTCGTTACAAATGAAAAATTAAAAGACCATGTCATTGCATTGGGTGCGGAGAGAGAGAATATTGATATATTCAGCTCTGGCATTGATTTTGGCCGGTTTAATGAGGGTATCGATGGATCGGAGATTCGATCCAGATATGGTATAAAAGATACCGACATTGTCCTTTTTTTCATGGGGTGGATCTACCATTTTTCTGGTCTGAAAGAGATTGCCCGTCTCCTTGGTGAATCAAAAGAGATGTATTCCAATGTAAAACTCCTCGTCGTCGGCGAGGGTGATGCATATGAGGATCTTAAAGTGATCCAGCAGGAGTACTCTCTGGAGGATCAGTTGATCCTGACCGGCAGTCAACCGTATGAAGATATTCCGGAATACATCGCCGCTTCGAATTTCTGTATCCTTCCTGCCTATACGGATGAAAAAATTATGCAGGATATTGTCCCTATAAAAATCCTTGAGTATATGGCTATGGCAAAACCCGTTATTGTGACCAAACTCCCAGGATTAATTAAGGAATTTGGGATGGATAACGGTATTATTTTTGTTGAAAAGCCAGAGGGAACTGTGAAAAAAGCGCAAGGACTTGTGATTCTTGATAATTTATCTGAATATGGGTTAAAGGCACGCAAATATGTTAAAAGATACGATTGGGATGCCATTGCCAAGAGATTTGAACAGACATTAAAACTGCTTGTTTAGGAGTTTATTATGAAAATACTGCATGTTATCCCATTTTTTTCACCAAAATTTGGCGGACCGGTAAACTCAACTCGCATGGTCTGTCAAAAATTAGCTGAACGAGGTCACGAAGTTACTATACTAACGACTGACTTTCATTTTGACCCTGCCTACGTAGAACAACTACACAATATAATGGTGATTCCAGTTCCATGTCAGTTTCATGTGGGATTGTACTTATATTCACCAAAAATGAGGGCATGGTTATCTAAAAACCTTTCAAAATATGATATCATACATATGCAAGATTATCGCTCATATCAAAATGCTATTGTCAGTCATTATGCCCAGAAACTAAATATTCCATATATTCTTCAGGCCAGAGGTTCGGTAATGCCATTTTTTGAGAAACGAATATTAAAACATTGTTTTGATGTGGTGTGGGGAAAAAAATTATTGGGTGACGCTAAACGGTTGATTGCATTAACAGAAGAAGAAGTCAGTCAATATAAAGAAATGAAGGTTCCAGGAAATAAGATCATTATAATCCCGAACGGGATAGATCTTACTCCGTACGATCATCTTCCTCCAAAAGGAATATTTAAATCAAAGTGCGGAATTCCTGAAGAAAGTAAAGTTATCTTATATCTCGGTAGGATTCATAGAATTAAAGGAATTAATTTGTTAGTTGAGGCTTTTTCAAATATTAGTGAAGAAATGTCCAATGTAACACTTGTTGTAGTTGGACCCGATGATGGATATTTAAATGAACTACAAAAACAGGTATCACAGTTAGGCATTGCTGAAAAAATGATTTTCACAGGTCCAATATATGGTTTCGAGAAATTGTCTGCATATGTTGATGCTAATGTTTATGTTCTTCCTTCCTGTTACGAGTCGTTTTCTAATACAGTTCTTGAAGCATGGGCATGTGGAACACCTGTTATTTTGACCGAATCTTGTGCTATATCTGCGGTCGCTCATAAAGCAGGGATAGTTGTAAAACGCGATCCTGATGAGTTGGCTGATAGCATCCGAAAGATTATTCTTGATGACGCATTGTCGCGAAAATGCTGTGTAAACGGCAAGACATTAATTGAGAATGAATTTAATATTGAATCGGTGGTTACGAAGATAGAGGATTGTTATCGTCAGGTAAGTCGGCGTGAGATGAGGAGTTGATTGTTATAGATGGTAACTCTAGGGTTTTTCGATTCTTTCGGATCTTTGAGGTTTAACTGAGGGTGGATTACATGGGTGATTACACAGCTAAGATGCGAAAATGCGAACTTATATCTTGGTTGATTTATACGCATATTTTATCGAAAATACCTTACAGTCTTGGGAGTAAATATCGCATTCGATATGCCCATAAAAATCTGAAAGGTTTTGGTGAACATTCTACGATTTCAACAAACGTGAGATTACTCTCTCCAAGTAGGATAAATATAGGAAACAACGTTGGAATTGCTCGGGATGTGAACCTGGATGGACGGGGCGGCATTGAAATCGGTGATTTTACCTTAATTGGATTTGAATCGGTGCTACTCACAAGCACTCATAACTACAGTAATAATGGGGTTCCAATTACTAAACAGGGAATGTATTCTAAACCTATCAAGATCGGGAAGGATTGCTGGATAGGTGCAAGAGTCATGGTGCTGCCCGGCATTGAAATTGGGGATGGTTGTATCATTGGTGCAAACTCTGTTGTCACGAAGAACATCCCCCCCTGTTGTGTTGCTGCGGGAGTACCTGCCCGTGTGATCAAGGAGAGGTAAACTGATGAACAACCAGGACGTTTTGTGTTGTAACATTTCCCGTCGGGAGTTCGGGTGCAATCCCTTTATAAAATCTGGCAGGTGTACTGTGTGGTATCTACGATAAACCTAATATTATCTCCTCGAAGAATTCAATGACTCGTATATCAACAAAGATAAATGGGCATATATTCAGAAATATTTGTATGAAAAAAGGTCGTAGACTATTATGAGGATTGCTATTGGTACATTATTCGAAACTAAGGAGTGGTATTAAATATGAGAATTTGCATTTTTAATCATCCGAATTCAATTAATCTGACACCCATTGACAATTTACTTCGAATTCTTATAGCGATAACACCGGATGTCCATTGTGTGCTTGGGATTTACGAATATGATCGCCATAATATTGATAAAAAAATAAATTTCCATCTAATTGAATATACTGAGCGTTCAAATGCTTTATTAAGAATTTTAAACTACTTATACCTGCAAGTGCGATTGACAATAACAGTTTATAAACTAAGAAACATGGTAGATGTGCATCTATTTTTTATTGGTGGAGATACTTTGCTACTCCCAATAGCATTTGCAAAAATATTAAATAAAAAGGTTATTTTACTACTTGCAGGATCTTCAATAGTAACCCATCAAATGAATCAAGACAAATTAACTATTGGTCTGAAGATCCTCCGTCTGCCTTGTCTCTCTCTTGCTGATAAAATAGTTGTATATACCCCCATCCTAATCCAAGTCTACCAGCTCGAAAAATATCGCCAAAAAATTCTCGTTGCTCACCGACATATCCCAGATTTCAACATCTTCACCGTCACCACTCCCCTGCCCGAGCGCCCTCCTCTCATCGGCTACATCGGCCGATTGAGCGGTGAAAAGGGTGTCCTGAACTTTGTCCGGGCCCTCTCCGCCATCCTCGGCGTTTGCCAGGACCTCCACGTACTCATCGGTGGGGACGGGAAGCTGAAGGAAGCGATCGAGACATCCCTGCGGAAAGATGGAGTTGCTGATCGTGTTGACCTCCCCAAATGGATCCCACATGACGACCTCCCCACACACCTGAACAGGTTGCGCCTTCTTGTTCTCCCTTCATCCAACTCTGAGGGGCTTCCGAACATCATGCTCGAGGCGATGGCCTGTGGAACCCCGGTGCTCGCGACCCCGGCTTCGGCGATACCGGATGTTATAATTGATGGGAAGACCGGATTTATTATGGAGAATAACTCCCCGGAGTGTATCGCGGAGAACGTGATCCGGGCGCTGAACTCCCCAGACCTGGAGCAGATCGCGGAGAATGGAAAACAGTTTGTAGAGGAGAATTTTACGTTCGAAAAGACCGTAGTGAACTGGAAGAAGGTTCTTCGAGATATTTAATGAGCTGTATTATGATTTATGTGGATATTATATGATTGTATTTTTCTGAAACATGACACAATACTTGATGCTGGTAGGATATATATGAAATCTTCAATCAATTATGATAATGGGTATATATCACCACGTATTCTTTTACGGTGGTTAAGTATTATCGCCGTTTTTTTGTTACTTCTTGCGTACTCCATCATTCTTTTGTCCCCCCCTGCAACAGGGTATGAACTAAATATTTACTCCATGTATTCCCATTTTTTCTGGCTTCTAGTCTGTTTAATTGCTGTAATTTCAGTGGCGATAATCACCCTTTCTGAATACTGGAAATTACAAGGTTATTGGAAAGTGGCTCTCTTTTCAATGTTGGGTTTGGAATTATTAATTCTCTTGTTGCCATCGATTAGGGGATATTATATGCTTAATCGTGGAACAGGTGATGTATTCGCGCACCTTGCTTGGACTCAATATATTTTGAATATGGGCACTATGACTACATATTATCCGGGGTCTCACATTTTATTGGCAAGTTTTCAGATCGCAGGGATCAATATTGACACCGTGTCTCTGGCTTTAGGTGCACTTTTCCCAATACTTTATGTATTGTTTCTCTATATGTTGGGAAAGTCATTCCAGAAAAGTCATTGGGTATCTCTGCTCCCAATATTGTTTGCATTTCCTATGCTCTTTCAAGATCGGCAGTTTCAATTTCAGCCCTATATGTTCGCAATATTTTTCATGCCTTTATTTTTTTATTTACTGTTAAGATCTGCAAATTGTGGGAAAAAAACTTTTTATAGTGGATTAATTATTATTTTATCTTTTATGATTGTATACTTTCATCCTTTGATTATCTTATATTTAATCATATTTACCTTGGGTATACTGATAACAAGTGTTTTATTCAGCAACAGTGACGTGAATTTAACTCTGTGGAAAAGCCATCTAACCTATCTTACCTTAATTCTGACTGTTTCCTTTTCCACATGGTACCTGTCATTTTCTGGAATTCTACGTTCCTTTGGAAAAGTATTTAGTGCAATATTTGAATCGTCTGATACAGAGACTTTAGCTGGTCGTAATGCGGATATGCTGGCCAGTGAGATAACAGGTGGAATTGATCCTTTCTATGTGATCAAATTGTTTATATTAAATTATGGATCTATTGGTCTTTATCTTTTTGTAGGTATGCTTTGCACGCTGTTAGTAATCAATACCATTCGAATGAAAAAGAACTCTGGAATCGAATTATATGTCAGTGTTATATATCTTATGGCGTTGTTCATTGGTTTTTCTTTTTTAGTAAAAGATTTCATATTGGGTTCAATTATCCGTGCTTTCAGCCCAGCCATAGTAATGTCGATGATTCTTATACCCCTTGTTTTATCTGATTTGCTGTCAAAGTTACCTTCTAAAGGTGAATACAAATATTATCTATCGTTTATATCTTTAGGTCTGGTTATAGTAATCATTATCTCGCTCTTTACCGTATATCCTAGTCCTATTGTATCTTTACCTTCCCAGCATATGACATCTATGGAGAAGACGGGTTTGGATTTCTTTATCCAATATCGAGATGATGCTTACCCTGTATTATTAGGTGAGAATGTCCTTGGTTATAAGAAATATGAGATGTTCTACTCTGAGCGGTACTATGATATGAATAATGATGCAAAAGCAAGTATTGATTATTTGTCGATACTTCCTACCCATTATGGGTATAGAACTTATACAACACTCTCCGAGATGCTAGATAGTGGAGGATATAGTAGAGAGTATTATCATCTTTCAACAGAGTTGAACCGTCAAACCCACTATGCTGTACCTGAGAAGCGGAGGGAACTGTTACCGACGTATACATACGAAGATACAGAACGATTAAAGCGGGATCCTTCGATTAATCTCCTCTACAGCAACAGTGAGTTTGAGGCATGGATAATTTCGAGAAGTGAGGGTAATTCTTGAACCAAGCTATTATCTTTTTTGATCGTTTATATATCTCTTCTCCAAGATTTGAGCGTACAACCCACAGTATTGTTTAGCTATCGAATTGATCTCATACTTTTTTATGTATTTTTCTGCATTAAAGCCTAAATTACATCGTAATTCTTCTGAACATAAGAGCTTATCCAGGGCATTACAGATTGTTTCCACAGATTTGGGTTCAATTAAAACTCCGTTAACTCCATCCTGGATAACATCTGGATTTCCCCCAACTCTCGTTGCAATGCATGGCAGACCCGCTGATTGTGCTTCAAGAAGTGCATTTGAAAGTCCTTCCGCGAGAGAAGGTAAAATAAAAATATCTGCGCTTTCCAAAAATGGAACAACTCCATCGGGTTGATTCAAATAAAACTTAACCTGTGAGTTTGGCTCCTCCTCGACTTTTTTACAGTAATCCGGTAGTTTATCCCCTCCTACGCTCACTAAAAGAGCATTTGGCCACTTTTCTCTTATATGACTCCATGCTTCAAATAAGTATATTAATCCTTTTTTAGGAGTTAACGATCCCACTGTTAAAATGATTACTGCCTCCTCCGACAAATGGAGTTCTTTTCTTCGTTGAGTTCGAGTGTGATCTGAAATAGCACCAATAATTTCGACCCCATTCGGTATGAAAGCAATTTTGTCTTCTGATACATTTAGATCTAGTAACTCTTTTTTTATCGACTCGCTTATTGCAATAATTCTGGTGGACCAAAATAAAGATTGTAATACCCCCCCTCTTAAAGGCCAACGCAGCTTCTTTGTTGATTTTAAGTCGAATTGCTCTCCACTATTTGCGATCTTTATAATGATCGGTTTGCTACATAGTCGAGCAACCCAGGATGCTGCAACGAAATGTGCGTTATTAAAGAGATGGACGTGGTAGATATCATACTCGTTACGCGTTTTCCATAAATGATATAACCATACCGGGAAATTTAGTTCACTTGGGACCAGATAAGGAAGGCGTGTAACCTTAATGCCAAATACTTCCTCACGAACTGCCCATTCTGATCGTCTGCGATATGTCAGAATCTCGACATCAATACCCTGTTTTATTAATTCCTGACTTAGTTTTAGACACTGTCGCTCCGCTCCTCCCGCAACAGGATAATACGGATAAAAATTTGGGATAATCATTAAGACTCTCATGCATCACTTCCTAGAGTTACATTAATCTTTGAGTGATCTCTGAACAATATTGACTGACCTCGAGGATTTCATAGTGTAAAGTATTCCCCTGTGTCCTACTTGAACGCTACGATCTTTCCCTCTGACTGAACAGATAATTCAAGTGGAATCTGCATAATGTGGGGGATACTCAGGGAAAAGAGTGTATCTCATGGGAAATCTTAGGAGTGTATCGTCCCGCGCCCGGTGGTCGTCCTGCCGGGTGCGCACAATAACCGCCGATGACAACTTTCTCCCGACGGCTCCGTAGATAACCTGATGTCCGCGTGCGATCAGGTCGTATTGTATCTCATTGCCACTGAGAACCTCGGAGGGATGCGGGTTTAAGGTGAGGGGATCCATCCTTAGTGGTCACCCCTTTTCCAGTAATCTGGATTCAGTTGCCATTTTGAGCCTAACTCGAAGTCAAAAGATACAGGTTTAACAAACGCCTGTCCACTTGTAGGGTAGTTGGTGAATTCGCCAAAATATATCCGCTTACCTATAGAGTATAGATCTACACGAATATAATCAAAGGGCATCGACAATTTTTCTGCCAATAGACACATCGAATCAAGATTATTTGGATATTCAACATCATCTGCAGGGGGATACTCCCAGAAGACATTATATTTTGACCAATCCTTACTAAATAGGGTTAATCTCCTACCCTTTTTATCAGAAAAACGGCCTTGATTAACCTGGATCATTAGGCACTTTCCATTTACCATATGAAACTTGTAATCTTTAGGGAGATCGCCATTCTCATCTCGTAACAGTTGCTCTATTACAATTTTTCTATTGATATTTTCATATGCCCATTCATGTTTAAATAACCCATAGGGTTGATTTAACCACTTTTTACACTGAGCAACGATCTGCTTTCTGTTTATTTGCTCGTCTTTTTCAACGATAATATTCGCCCCTGAACTATGATTTGCTTTAATTACATATTCCTCAGGGAGAAGATCAAAGGGAATAGTTTCAGGGTTATTTGTGACATAGAGCAGGGGTATTAGAACCTTTTCTGCTTCATCGGTTCCAAGAACTTTTCGTAAATAATCTCTTACTCTGTATTTATCAGCAACTATTGGTAACAATGGATTTCTATCATAGATTTTTTTCCAGCAGATCTTCTGATTGAAACTTTGGGGTTTATTTAGATCAAGTTCGTAGCCTGTTCTCTCCTTAAAATTCTTCTTTAATGTTTGGTATCCTGTCAGCCGTTCCCATGTATTGAAAAGCTCCCCCATTATTTTGTAACTAGGGGGAGATTCCCAGAGTGATTGTCTGACCTGCTTAATCATGTCTCTCATGGAGGTGCACCTTTTTCAGGGATTGAATCCATACTTCACGATGCGATCTACAACGTAAGCCGTTCAGTTGGCGTAGTCTCCATTGACTATCAATATTAAATAATGTGAGAAGTGTACTCAAAACTGGTTTGACAACATTCGGAAGTGGTGCCATAGAATATGTTGTTAGATATCCTGCACGCTTATTTTCAATGACGCGACGCCACCACTGTTCGTAAGTCTTTTCGTCTTCGAGAGTGTTCTTGATGTCTGCAATAAGGTCATTCCATCGCTTCGTTTCTACTAACTCCATCTCGCGAACAATGCCCTGCTCATAATCAGAACAATATGGATACGTTGTCCAGTCAATAGTGCCTCCAGCAGTAAAAGACAGTTCAAAAGCATATCCTATCCGGTTGGAGAAGGCAGTACCGCCACCTTCTGAAAACCAGAAGTTTCCCAATGACCATGCTATCGGCTTATTTTTGTAGACTTCAACATATCCTGGCACATGGGGGTGGTGTGTTATGACAGCAGTGACACCGATATCGATAAGCCAATGACTGATCTTTCGCAGCCATGGAGGAGGTAAATGTTCATATTCAATTCCCCCGTGTAGTACTACTATTACATCCCTTTCTTCTTGGAGTTCCCTTGTAATTAGGGTCCAAAGTACAATTGGATCAATAATAAAGGCCCCACATCCAAATTCAGATGGACCATTGAACTCTTCTTCTGCAGCTCCTATTATTGATACATCTTTCCCGTCGACATTCAAACGAATTAATGGATTTTCTAATGATATTAACGGATCTGCAATCCCGAAGAATTCAATGTTTGATTTATTCAACATCTCTATTGTATTTTCAAGTCCTTTGCGATCACCATCCATTATGTGATTATTGGCAAGAGTAACAGCGGTCATCCCTAGACTCTTTAGTACGTTGATACAACGTTCCGATTGATGTTTTATTGGCCCAACCTTTTTGATGGCAGTATGATTCTCACCTACAATTGGGCCTTCGAGGTTCACGATAATTGCATTACACTCTTTAATTGCTTTTCTTAACATTTCATGGGTTATACTAGGCTCTTTATCACCATTATAGAAAAAATCACCCGCAAAAATAATACTCATGCAAATCCTCCTAATCCATTAGTATTTCTTTGACGTTATGTCTAATAGTCTCTCTGGTGTAGTCGAATAACAGGGTGGAGTTACCCCCACCCCGTCTTCTCAGAACCGTACGTGCGAAGTTTCCCCGCATACTGCTCAAGCACTTCATAACCCCGATGTGGGGCGGCTAACAGCGAAGTAGGTGAGTTTGGTCTTGGTCGTGGATGTTCGCCGATTTAGCGAATCAATCCTGTTCAGGAAGTACTCTTTATCCAGGTAAGGGTTCATCGCCAGTTTCACCATGGGATGTCTCCTGATTTTTGTGTCCGAGAAAAGAGCGAGTTTCCTTGTTTCGGATTTGAAGACCCAGTGGCGGGTACCCTCAGTGTACCAGTACCGATGTGCAATCCACTTGTGGCCTTTGTTCGGGTGTCTTCGTTTCGCCCACCGCCAGAGCATGTTCCACATGAGGGCGTCCAACCGCTGAAGTGTACGCAGTGGGGGCGGGGGAGGAGAGACGGATCACCGAGGTGCCGAAGCAGGTGCGGAAGATTGCGGAGACGCTGGAACTCAAGATATTCCCTAATATGTGAGGAGTTTGGGCTTTAACAATGGTATATTTCCCTGTGAAGCCCAAATCCTGAATTTCACGATACGCCCTAGCAGCACTGAGGGGGTAGTCGGTAATCCCGCGCAGGATATAATCACGATAATCATCGAGTTTGCTGGGTTTGCGGGCTCTTGGAGAGAGAGCAGGGGGAGTCCGAGCCAAAAGATGTTTTCGTACGGTTTTTCGATCGAAGCCTGTGTGGTGGGCGATCTGACTGATATTCAGTCCTTGATTGTAGAGATCTCGGATCATGAGAAATTCCTCCAGTGTGAGCGTTGCCACAACCCTCAAACGCGTGCATAGGGTTATCGGGTGGGGAATTTTACACCGCCATTGACAGGGCTGTTTGTCGGCTTCAGGGAGAAATGCAATGCAGTAGCAATATATGGACAGTAAACCAAAATTTGGCAGAAACAAATTCGTCGTGATCAAGGATGGAGAAAAAACATATTACTACGAACAACCCATTTTTTGTAGCAATCAAACATTTCCTCTTGAATAATCCAATATACAAGGGTGTTCTTGTCCTTGGCAGTGGTACCGTTTTGGCTCAATTGATTGGTATTGTGACGATGCCGATTGTTACACGGTTATATACGCCATCAGATTTTGGTATCGTTACTACATATGCATCAGTGCTGGCGATAGTTACTGCCGTCACCACTTTCCGTTATGCGAGTGCATACCCTTTACCAAAACTGAATGAAACTGCCGCAAATCTCTTTGCATTGTGCATGATAATATTGGTTGCCACAACAACAGGTTTCTCATTAATTCTTCTAATCTGGGGAGACATCTTGATTGACACCTTCAAGCTAGCTCCTCTTGACCAGTATTTTCCGTTGCTTATTGTTGGCTTCGTTGGGACAGGGCTCTATTCTACTCTCAACTTCTGGGCGATACGGCAGAGAGATTATAAAAGTATTACATATACAAAGATAAACCAGAGTGCTAGTGGAGCAGTATCTAAAATTTTTCTTGGGGTTCTTTCTTATGGGCCAATTGGTCTGATTGTTGGGCAGATACTCTCACAAGCGGCTGGAATTGGAACCTTCTCCCGAGACATGTGGGCGAAAGAGCGAGACAACTTGAAAAAAATTTCGTTTAGTGGCATTGTGTCTGTTGCAAAAGAATATCGGAGTTTTCCAACATTTAATCTTCCCGCAACTATTGTGAATACTCTGTCATTTCATCTTCCTGCTCTTCTAATTCTAGGAATATATGATTCTCAGGTTCTAGGTCTTTATGCACTTGCGCATGGTTTAGTGGTGCTTCCTGGAAGCGCCATCTCAAGTTCACTAACACAGGCTTACCTTGGTGAAGTCTCAAAGATGGCTCGAGATGGTGCTGTTGAATTACGATCTTTCTATATCAAAACGCTCAGGCACTTATCACTCATTGCTATACCTTTAATCGGTATACCTGCGCTATGTGCTCCTTTTGTTGTTTCAATAGTTTTTGGAGAGGCGTGGGTGGATGCAGGTTGGTTTTGTCTCCCGCTTGCTCTGATGACCATTCCACAGTTTATTGCATCTCCAACATCTAAATTGCCAGTATATGGTTATAACCACTGGATGTTCATCTGGGAAGTTACTCGCGTTATTGGAGTTATCTCCGGATTCTATATCAGTAAATTGTTTGAATGGACTATAATTATGACGCTGACTGTCTATGCACTAGTTATGCTTATAATGTACATTGTAAATATAGGATTAAATTTAAAGGCAATCTCAAATTGTGCCAAATTCAGCAGAGTATAAGGTATTTAGGCCCTTTTTAATCTGATTAAAGTTTACTTCATTTCTCGAAACTTATTTCCCTCTGATTGTAACTTAATTTACACTTTTCGTTATCATAAATCATGTAGCGGACATTCCGCAGGTCCTCCTTCATGAGTAGTATTTTTCGTACTCTGCCCCAAGCAACCCCGGGATCTTCCTCAACTCCTCATTCAGGTTCGTCACCCGCTTCACCCTCCTCCCATCCTCGACCACCACAAACTCCCTCACCCTCCGAAACAGGAAGAACGTCCATTTCATCGTTGGCCTTTGCGTCTGCTTCTTCGTCTGGCTGGTCACCGTCTCGCCGGAGCGTTTCAACTCTTTCATCAGCCGGAACTCCGTAATCGAGTAGATAAACAGGCAGAGCACCATGATCATCGCCAGCGCCTGGATCCGTGACACCTTCTTCAAACCCAAACACCGCATGACCTAGGGCATATGCTCTCCCCCTTGCTCCTCTTTTCCAGAACGCCCCCAGCAGAATGGAGAGATCGATATATTATATTCCCTAATATTGCATCATATGGAAGAGTGGGCTCGCGAGTGGCTGGAAGACCAACGCCGGAAGGGCGAGAAGTGCCTTGAGATCAAGTACATCCAGGACAAACCCTACGTCTACCGTTCGACAAGCGTCCACGACAAAGCGAGCAAATCCCCCCGGAAGGTGAGCACCTACCTCGGCCGGCTCACGAAAGATCGTGGCCTGGTACCCAAAGGTGCGCGAACCTCGACCTTACAGCCCTGTACCATCCACGAATACAGCAACGCTGCCCTGCTGGAAGAAGAGTTCCGCGATCTCCTCCCCATCCTGAAAGACGCTTTTCCCGCTCACTGGCAGGAGATCGTCGCCCTCATCTTCACCTGGATCTCCGGCTACACCCCGCTCTCCCGGGTGAACGATGCCTGGGAGAAACTCAATAACGGCCTTGAGATCGCGCCGTCCTGCGATCCCCGCACCCTCTCGCGTACGCTCACCGCGATCGGCGGCGACCGGCATGCCCAGCAGCAGGTGTTCCAGTACCTCTTTTCACAGTCGGGCCCGCTCATCTATGACCTCTCGTTCATCTTCTCTTCCTCTGATACGGTGAACCCGGCCGAGTTCGGCTACAACGCCGAAGGGGTCTGGCTGCCCCAGGTGAACATTGCGCTCTTCAGCGCCATGGATACCGGCCTTCCGGCGATGATCCGCGCCCTGCCGGGCTCGGTCAGGGATGCCTCGACCCAGGTGGGATCCCTCGCCGAGATCGCAGCACCGGGAGGGATCCTTGTCCTCGATTGTGGATTCATCTCGGAGAAGAACGAAACGGCCCTGATCAAGGCGAAGATCCCGTTCGTCCTCCCGCAGCGCAGAAACAGCACCCGGTACGAGACCAGGATCCATCTAACCGACCACTTCTTCTACCACAAACGGTTGATCCATGCGGGAAAACGCGATATCGACGGATTAACGCTCTATCTCTACGAGGATGCCGACCTGAAGGTCGAGGAGGAGAAGACCCTCTACCACCTGCTGGAGGAGGGCGAGATCGATCGGGAGGTCCTAAACCAGAGGCTGAAGCGTGCCGGCCGGATTCTGATCCTCTCCTCGGTGAAGGCGGAGCCCCAAGAGATCTACGAGATATATAAGTCGAGAAACCTGGTCGAGGACCATTTTGCTGCGTTCAAGAGTTTGATCCAGGCGGATAAACTCTACCTCCGGGATGCAACGGCGGTGTTCGGCCACGTCTTTGTCGGGTTTCTCTGCCTCTACCTCTACTCCCGGATCCTGAACCGGATCAAGAGGGCAGGGATGACGGCGCACCTGTCGCCGCAGGGGCTACTGCTAAAACTCTCAAAGGTGTACGCAGTGGGGGCGGGGGAGGAGAGACGGATCACCGAGGTGCCGAAGCAGGTGCGGAAGATTGCGGAGACGCTGGAACTCAAGATATTCCCTAATATGTGAGGAGTTTGGGCTGAATGCGAACCCTTATCTCGACAGGAAGTATTTCCTTGAAAGGAAAGAACGCACCAGAAGACAGACACCCTGGATTCAAACCAGATTATTGTTCTTTGCGTTACGCCGCCCAACATGTGGGTAGTGAAATGCGCGAGCCGTATGCGTTGAAAGGCGCACGTACGGTTCCTGGAAGGGGGGAGGATGGAGACATCTTCTCCCTATTCGACTACTACCTTCGGATTGATGCTTTATCGGACCGACTTTTTGAATGATGAGGGGTTCATCACCTACGACAGACCCCTCAAAATTTACATAAATGCGGTGTTTCCTTTAATTGCCTTTCTTAATGTTCCGTGGGCAATTTTTGGCTCTTTGCCACTATTATAGAAAAAGTCACCCGCAAAGATTATACTCATGCTAAGTCTCCTAATGCATTGGCAATCAATTTGACATTATGTGCCGGTGTATCTGCCATATCTACTTCTAATATACTTACACCTCTATTTCTTAAGACCTCTGCCCCTATTGCAGCGATATCAAGCTGAGCTTTGATTGATTCAAGGAGAAGGTTATCATTAAGATCCCTATGTCCGGGTATGATTTTACCTTCTTGCCCGGGCACAGTTATGCTACGTTGCTTTACACGATTAAATGTTTCTTCTGGCTCAAGTTTGCAATATATAAGACCCGTTGGAAGGGGAATATGACTAAAGTAGTCATTAGTCATGCCTTCAAAAAATCCCTTTCGCCAGTGTGTAATGGTATATACTTTATGTGAAAGAGATTCATCAAACAAAGTTAAACCCATAAATTGTGAATGTTCCAAAAAAATAACCTCAGTGGCTACCGAATAAAACTCCGTAATTCCCATAAGTCGGCGTAGCGGATCCTTTTCCCAAATAGTCGCACCTTTTAGTGCAGTTTCAAAAAATTTTGCATATCGATCCTTCTCAGTCCAAGTAGTTTTTTTCTGATATGCGGCTAAAATTTTGTTTGAAAGGATGGGATGTAATCTTTTACATATACTGCTCTTAAGTAGACCTGCGATTACATGATTTTTTACAGATCGAGTATTTTGTAAGGAGTATTCATATGCTATTCTGGCTCGGGCTTCTCCTGGTGTCATCCATGTATCTGATTTTACCCTCTGCTTGACTAACTCATTGTATAATGTCGACTTTCCAACCCCTGGCGCTCCAAGAAAGTCTATGCGTTGCATGAGGCTATCCTTCGATTGATTTTTATTGAACCCTAATGTATGTCACCTTGGACATGTTGCAAGCATCATTAGCGCCCAATTCCTGTCGCTGACACAAATATTGAAGTACTCTTGCATATCTTAATGCGAGATCTAGACATTGATAAAGTGCCACACCTTCCAGAATTACTTTTTCTCAAATACATATATGACATTATAGCCCCGTCTATGCCTGTTACCACTATACTTAAATACAGTATTCTCAATTTTTCCTGTCACACTCCAAGGCAATATTGCTTTTTTTTCTGTTTGTGGAAGTATCCCCATCGAATATGTGCGAACCAGAACAAGCCCGCATTGCTTTGCGAGGGCTATCATCTCACTGTTTGACATACCTTGTGAACCCCCTGAAAATGTCAAGCGTTTTGCAAAGTATGGAAATGACCAGAAATTCCGGTGATTATTGCATATCAACCAACCGCCTTTGCAAAGTTTACTCGCAATGAATCGCATTGCAGATTCTCTTAAAGCCGGCTCTGCGTTAGGAAAAAACCGAAATGCAGTAATCAAATCGAATTCAGCCTTATCCACCTCAGGGGGAGTCTCCTTGAAGTCAGCACATATTATCTTTGCTTTAGACAAATTCTTACGGGCCACAGCCAACATTTCGTCAGATATATCCAAAACATACTGTTCATTACAATGTTTCTCCAAAACTCCTGCAATGCGGCCAGTACCTCCAGCAAAATCCAAGTGTTTTTTGAATAACTTTTTCTCTTGGACAATTTTATAGAGTGTCTCGCGTTCTAACTCCCAGATAATTCTCCGACCCGGATGTTGCAAAAACGTCTTGTGGTATGAGGGACCCTTATGCAGATGGGATTGCGAATAATTGTCTGTCTGTTTTCTAGGTTCCATCTGGAGTGGTCCAGCACGGAGTAGCACATCCCACAGTGTGCCCTCGGAATATCGATCCTTTATTCTCCTAAATATCGCTCTCATACGGTCATCCCACGAGCACTAATGTTCCGGAAATCATTGAGATTATATACATAACTTTCTGATCGTTTCAAATTAAATAATTTGCCTATCATACTAGTGGGATCGAAATAAGGCATTTGGACGTGTTCTATCCAACTGTAAAACCAGATCGCTTCACCTGCCAGACTCATACAACTCATAGTACCTCCCTCGCATCCTCATCAATTCATCATGGTTCCCGCTCTCCACAATCCTGCCCCTTCTCATGACATAGATCGTATCCGCCTGCCGGATCGTCGAGAGCCGATGAGCAACAATAAATGTGGTGATTGTCCCGGAGATCCGGCTGATAGATTCCTGGACAATCACTTCCGACCTGTTATCGAGATTGCTCGTAACTGCATCAAGTACCAGAATCTCGGGGATCCTTACGAGCGCCGGGGGATGGCGATCCGCTGCTTCTCGCCACCGGAGAGTTTTCAGGCCCCGGTCACCGACGATGGCATCATAACCCCGAGGAAGCCCTGCAATGAACGTATGGATATTTGCCCACTGTGTGGCTGTGACAATCCGTTCATCAGTGTACTCACCACCGAACGCGATGTTCTCCCTGATAGAAGCGTTGTAGATGAAAGTGTCCTGGCTCACATGCCCGACCTTCCCAAGGAAGGTTGCAAGGTCATACTCCCGTAGATCAATGCCGTTGACCAGAACTCTTCCCCGAATACATCATAGTAGCGGAGGAGCAGCGAAATGACCGTCAACTTCCCGGACTCAGAGTGACCGACGAGCGCGATCATCTGACTCTGATGAAAGGTGAGATTCAGCCCCTCGATCAGATCCTGCCCCTTATAAATACTCCATACGGGTAATATACTCGGGATAAACTACTTGTCCTGTCATTGATCATACTCCGTATCATGAGCGCCCGCTTGACCATTGATCCACTCGAAATATCGCTTTAGGCCAGCTGCAATCCCGGGTCTGCCTGCCGTCCCCGTAGATGGTGATCACCTTGCCGTTCAGGACCGCCCTGACGAACTTGTTGATCCCCATGTCCGGCCGCTGGAGGGGGCCATACACCGTAAAATACCGGAGCGATACCATGGGTACGCCGTAGTTCTTCCAGTAGAGGTATCAGAGGTGTTCTGTCGCAAGCTTTGAGACCCCATAGGGAGAGACCGGCTGCAGCATCCGGTCTTCACGCATGGGGAGCTCCACATCGCCATACGCCGAGGAAGAGGACGAGTACACAAACTTCCGGATCTTCAGGTCTTTATAGAACACGAGCAGCCGCTGGGTTGCTTGGATATTGTCCCGGGTGTAGATATCAAATCTCTTCCCCCATGGGGCCCGGACACCCGCCTGGGCGGCAAGATGGAAAACGTAGTCAACTTCGGGGAAAGCATCCATCTCGATGATGTCATCTTCGAGAAGAGATCCGAGGACACATAGTACTTTCGGGGGTGATCACGAAGGTTATAGGGTGGTCAACGACGGGTTTTTCGAAATTTCCGGCCCTGTTGAAACCCCCTGCCGAGTTTGATGTCTCTCCTGTAATCGCAGGGAGGGAGCGCGGATCCCCCGCCTTCCCCCTCCTGCCTGTCGGGGGTTTCACCCCCGGACCCCCATTGCGATGGGCCCCGGGAAGAGCGAACAGGACATCCGAGGAGGGAGCGTGCCATATCCCCACCTATCCTGAGCGGGGGTCCGGGGGCAGCAGTCCCCCGGCTCAAGCACGCCTGAATAGGATTTACCATGAAAAACATTTCATGGGGTATGCTTGCGTCCCCTTCTTGGACTCATGTGCGATTCAACAAAGCCAAATTTCCTCTAAAGTGTTTGGTAGCGACACCCCTCCCTCATCCCATCATTCCTCCTCAACATCCCCGTCACATCCACAATAATCGGCTTCCCATTGCAGATCCGGAGCACCTCATCCAGCGTCAGCGACGCAAACGCATCATGCGGCGAGTTGATGATGATGCAGTCCACCGGGCCACCGACCCCCTGTAACGAAGCGATCGGTCGCGCCCCGAATCGCTCGATCTCAGCAGCCCCGAGCAGCGGGTCATACCCGTACACGTCCACGTCGAACTCCTTGAGTTCGTGGATCATCTCGCTGACCGGGCTCTCCCTGGTGTCCGGGACGTTCTCCTTGTAGGTGAGGCCCATGATCAGCACCTTCGAGTCCCTGATCACCTTGCCGGCCCGGTTCAGCTCCTTGATCGCCATGTCGGCGACATGCCCGGGCATGGAGTCGTTGATCGCACGCCCGGCCAGGATCACCTGGGGGTGGTAGCCGAGCTCCTGGGCCTTGTGGACGAGGTAGTAGGGGTCGACCGGGATGCAGTGGCCGCCGACGAGGCCGGGGCGGTACTGGTGGAAGTTCCACTTGGTGCCGGCAGCCTTTATGACCTCCTGGGTGTCGATGCCCATCTTGTGGAAGATGAGGGAGAGCTCGTTCATCAGGGCGATGTTCAGGTCGCGCTGGATGTTCTCGATCACCTTCGCCGCCTCGGCGGTCCTGATGTCGGGCGCACGGTAGACGGTGGTGACGAGGCTGTAGAGTTCTGAAAGGGTGTCGCCGGATGCCTGGTCCATCCCGGCGACGATCTTGGTGATCCTGGCGAGCTCGTGCGCCTCGTCGCCCGGGTTGATCCTCTCGGGGGAGTAGCCGACCTTGAAGTCCTTCCCGCAGACAAGGCCAGATTCTTTTTCAAGGATTGGTTTGACGATCTCATCGGTGACGCCCGGGTACACCGTCGACTCCAGGACGACGATCGCCCCGGGCTTGAGGTTCTGGCCGACGACGCGGGCCGCCGACTCGACAAAGAAGAGGTCGGGCTCCTTGGTCTTCTTCACCGGGGTGGGGACGCAGATCGAGATGAAGTCGGCCTTTTTGATCTCGGCGGGGTCGGAAGTGACGTGCAGGGGCGCCTTCGTGGTCTCGGCGATGTGCCGCGCTTTCTCTTCGACGATCTCGTAGCCGATGGTGTTTATCTTCTGTGCAAATGCCTCTGCAAGGGGCAGGCCTACATAGCCGAGCCCGACGACGCAGACGGTCTTATCCTTCAGTGATTCCTGAACCATGCGATTGTCTCCTTGAGTCCTGCTTTGAGGTCATATTGCGGTGCATACCCGAACGCTGCCTGTGCCCGGGAGATGTCGGCGAGGGAGTCCCGCACGTCGCCTGGGCGGGGCGCTTCGTGGACCGGCTCGATCTCCTTGCCCACGATCTCCATGATGGTGCGGGCGAGCGTCAGGAGGTCGATCCGCTCCCCGCAGGCGATGTTGAAGGCGCCCTGTGCCTCGCTCTCCATCGATTTTATATTGGCCTGGACGACGTTTTTGATGTAGGTGAAGTCGCGGGTCTGTCCTCCGTCGCCGTAGATGACCGGCGGCCGGCCGGCCAGGATCTGCTTCACGAAGTTCGGGATGACGGCGGCGTACTGGGAGTTCGGGTCCTGGTGCGGGCCGAAAACATTGAAGTACCTGAGGCAGACGGTCTGGAGGCCGTAGAGGTTGGAGAAGACTGACGCATAGTACTCGTCGGCGATCTTCGAGACGGCGTACGGGGAGAGGGGGCTCGGGATCATGCCCTCGTGCTTCGGGAGGGTGGGTGTGTTGCCGTAGACCGAGGAGGAGGAGGCCATGACGACCTTCCGGACGCCTGCGTCGCGGGCCGCGATGAGGACGTTTAAGGTTCCAGTGACATTTGCCTCATGCGTGGCAAACGGGTTCTTCACGGAGCGCTGGACGCTCGGGAGGGCGGCCTGGTGGAAGATCCCGTCGGCGTCCTGGAAGAGGTCCTGGAGGAGGGGTGCATCGTTGATGTCTCCCCGGACAAAGGTGACGGCTCCGTTATCGATAAGGCCCTGGATGTTTTCCATCCGCCCGGTGGAGAGGTTATCGATGATCGTGACCTCGTGGTCCTGTGAAAGCGCGCCGGCAAGATTCGAGCCGATGAACCCTGCCCCGCCTGTGATGATGTATTTCATGGTGGGGGTGCTCCGGATGAATGTGCGAAAACTCATATTTTATTTTGCGGCAATAGTTTAAGTGGATTTCTCTTTGTCCCTCCTCCCGATCTCCAGGAAGGGTGGTTATTTCCAGGCACACCCGCTGAAAAAGCCCTGAATCTCTGCTACCCCTGGAATGGGGCGCATGGCCCCTCTCCAGGGGACCCCTCCACCACCGACAAAATACGCCCGTATCGTCCCCGGATCCGTGGATCCCCCGCCCAATCCCCGCCCGTACCGCCGAGATCCGCCGATCCCGGCCCCGCAGGCAGCGTTCGAGAAACCCACGAAATACCGGGCGCTCTCCTGCCCCCCTGGCGGCCCGTATGATTGTTAGTAATACGAACCCTTCAAACCCCCCACATACGGTGGGGTATGGAGCAGGACTCCGGGTGGAAATTGGTTTGATTCTTGGCCTGATTGCAAATTAATGCGTTTTTTATGGTGTTCTCCTGGTTCAGCGAGGACGATTCACGCTTCCCCTGCCATCTCTAGAATACGCCTGTACAGACTGTCCTGAATCCATCGTCAATCCGTTCCGCGAGGAGAACTGCCCGGGGAGTACAGACGAGATCGGGTGACCCGTACTTCATGCCCAAACCGGTGGACGAGATCGTGCTCTGCGCTTTTTTCCAGAGACCTTCCGTAGCCCTGCCGCTCGTTATCAGGTGAAGCCATGCAAGGGGACGGCAGCAGATCGCGGAGACGGGAGCGGCCCCATGGCAACCCTTATCATCCCCTATTCAGATAGGAGAGGATCAGATGAGCCTGTATGCAGATGTGCTCGAAAAACGGGATGCGATCCTGCGGATCGCAGCGGGTCACGGCGCCCGTACGGTCCGGCTCTTCGGCTCCGTCGTCAGGGGCGAGGAGACCCCGGAGAGCGACATCGATCTCCTCGTCGAATTTGAACCGGGACGAAATCTCCTCGACCATGTCGCCCTCGTCCAGGACCTGGAGGACCTGCTCGGCCGCACGGTCGATGTGGTGACCGAGGGGGGGCTGCACTGGTATA
>Ga0209269_1000841_pt1 | contig 21441 bp, 16 predicted proteins | sample MTBAKMMethaMetaG_FD_187455 | JGI IMG/M metagenome (GOLD analysis project Ga0209269, IMG submission 187455) | Enrichment culture microbial communities from Arthur Kill intertidal strait, New Jersey, USA, that are MTBE-degrading - MTBE-AKM (Arthur... | ecosystem: Environmental > Aquatic > Marine >... | reverse complement strand
TAATCCCCGAGCCACCAGAGGAGGGAATCGACCGTATGAACCCCGATATCCATGAGCACGCCGCCCCCTGCCGCCTCACGCCTGAAGAAAAAGTCAGATGCGGCAGGCCAGCCAAAGACATGCCCCTCCCTGATATCAAACGAGGTGATCGTTCCCAGGGCGCCGTTGTCGATCAGGTTTTTCACCAGACGGTGCGAGTCGAGAAAACGGCGCATCAGACCGACGGCGAGTTTCACGCCGTGCTCTTGTGCGGCCGCGATCATCAGGTCGCAGTCGGCCGCGGTGAGGGCCATCGGCTTCTCCACCAGGACGTCCATCCCCTGACTCATCAGGTCCACGGCCACACGGGCATGGAGAGCGTGAGGCAGGGCGATGATCGCCGCATCGGCCTTCCCCCCGATGAAGCGGTAATCGTCCATCACCTCACCGACCCCGAACTGTTCGGCCAGGCTGCGGGCACGCTGAAGATTTCGGTCCACCAGCACCGTCACCTCGACATCCCTGCACCTGGACGCCGCAGGAAGATGGTTCAACTCTGCAACAGCACCGCACCCTATGACTGCTAATCTCAATGGCGTGAATACCCCCCGTATGGCATGTGTTGTATCGGTGCTCCTGCCATAGCCATTCCTCATATATGAACATTTTTCTCCTGTCCGCTCCCGTCATGACGCAGGGGCCGGGAAAAGACGGAGTATTTTCAGAAATACTCCTGAGTATCCCGGAAAAATACAATCGCCGGCGGCGAGGGGACGCATCCTGCATGCGGTGCCCGAAAGGAGGCCGCCAGGAATACCCTGCCGCACAGGATACGGGGTCGCCAGATGAACAGATGTTAAGAGGACGCATTTTTACCCCAGGGGCCGTGTACGCCGCAATCATCCGGGAGAGGAGGTGAAAGAGATTCATTTCGGCGCCCTGATACGGTTCGGCCCGGCGGAAGCGCCGACGATATGCCGGACGACCGATTTTATCTCTTCTACAGACCTGCTGTCCACCACCATGATCACAGCGATGTAGACCATGACCCCGAGGACGATCGACGAGACCAGGGAGGCGCTCCCCGACATATACCATCCGCCGACGCTCAGGAAGAGCCAGACGGCGACCACCATCACCCCGGAGCCGATGGCGGCCGGGAGGACCGCACGGACAATAGCGGCGTATTTCAGCCCGATGAGACGGTTGGCAATGGTTTGAATGACAAAGAAAAGACCGCAGAACGCCAGCGTGATTGCGGCGGCAACACCGGTGATCCCGAAGGTCATCCCCAGATATATCGCAAGAGAAATGACGAAGACGGAGAGGATCTCATATCTCACATAGAGGTCGGGCCGGCCCTTGCCCATCAGGACCGGGTTCGCGTTGGCTTCGACTGACTTGAGGATCCCGTACACGGAGAGGATCTGCAGGGGCAGCACCATCGGGACCCAGTTCTCTCCGATGACGACCGGGATGAAGACCGGTGCGACGACGGCAAGGCCGGCAAGCATCGGAAACGTCATCAAGGAGGTGTAACTGACCGTCTTGAGATAGCCGAGCCTGATCTGTTCGTTGTCGTCCTGGATCGCCGAGAAGGCCGGGAAGGTCACCCGGCCGATGATCCGTGATATCCGCCTGAACGGAAAGACCGCCATCTGGAAGGCAAGGGTATAGAGGCCAAGAGAGGTTGCGTCAAGAAATTTTGCGATGAGGAGGTAGTCGATATTCGTGTCGATATAGCCGAGGATCTGCGATCCCATCGCGTTCTTCCCGTAGCCGAAGAGATCCAGAAAACTCTCCCGGTCCAGGATCCTTGACGGCCGCCAGGGGCAGAGCACCCACAACAGAGCAGAACTGCCGAGACTCGCCATCACCGAGCCCAGGACAAGGCTCCAGACGCCGTAGCCCAGGATGGCCAGGACCAGGGAGACGATTCCAGCTATGCCGGCCGTCCAGATCTCGGTGATGGCGATCTTCCTGAAGTCGATCCTCTTCATCAGCATGGTCCTGTGGACGATGCCGAACGAGCCGAAGATAAAACTCAGGGAGAGGACGACGACGATCGAGCGCAGCAGGGGTTCGCCGAAAAACCCGGCGATGAACGGAGATGCGAGGACGGCCAGGACAAAGAGACCGCCGCCCAGCATGAGGCCCACCCAGAAAGCGGTGGAGAGGTGCTTCTCTGTGATCCCTTTTTTCTGGATGATGGCGGCGCTCAGACCGATGTCGTTGACGGTCTCGATGAACATCGTGAAGACGAGCGCCATGCCGAGGAGGCCGAAGTCTTCAGGAAAGAGAAGGCGGGCCAGCAGGATCTTTACGAGAAACTGTAATCCCTGGGATACCACCTGCGATGCGCCTGACCAGCTGATCCCCCTGACGGTCTGGATTTGAAGACTTATCAAAACCCCCCCATACAATATTCTTCCGGCACGCCGTCCAGAGAGGGGTCGGCGCCGGCAGATAGGTTTCGAGCAGTGTAGAGAGGACGATGATATTTAAGTGTTGTGCCATTGCCAGAGTGACAGGGGAACGGGGAGAAGATTATTTTGCTTTGAGAGAGGGTTAGTTCCTGATTCCAGAGAGCATACGTGCTTTTCTGGAGAGACGGTCACTGAGCGGCGGGGCGATCATCCGGGAAAACGCCTTTGTGTCCTGATCCTTTGTAACCCCGAACCGACTGATCCCGTAGAGATCCGACCCTGCGGCAGTGCGGGGATTTACTTCCAGGGCACAGGCATACCCCGCCTCCCTGGCGGCGAAAACCTCTCGTGGAGAATATTTTCCCCAGGGGTACGATAGGGAGAGAAAGGTCTCTCCAAACCTGATCAGCGCTTCTTTTGAATCGTCCAGCTCCCTGCGGAGCGCCAGGGCGTCGAGTGTGGGAAGGTTTGCATGGGAATGAGTGTGGCTCCCGAGCCCGATCCCGCAGGATCGGATGGAGAGCACGTCGTCTTCATCCATCAACCGTGCGTCGGGTGAGTGCTCGTTGAACCTCGCCTTCTCCCCGAGCATGCCGGTGACGAGAAAGACGGTGGCCGGGACACCGAACGCTTCAAGCACCGGGAGCGCCTCCTCGACAAAGTCCAGGTAGCCGTCGTCGAAGGTGATGACCGCCTGCATCCCGACACCCGGGTCGCTGGTTTTAAGCCCTTCCACCAGCGTGGGGAGCGGGACGATATCGTAGCCCGCATCCAGAAGCCACCCGATCTGCCCGGAGAAAGCCTGCCGTGAAACGGCAAAAGGGTCAGAAGGGGCAGTCGCGGTGATCGAATGGTACATGATGACGATCGGACCCGGAAGGTGCCTGATCTTAAAATTCATTGGATTCTCTCCCGATTTTATCGCCCGAATGCTCAAATGCATGCTGTCGCTCCTTTTTCAACAGGGTCGGATAATTGTCGTGCACCCTCCCGACCACCCGCGCCGGGACGCCGGCGGCGACGGCGTTTTCAGGGATGTCAGAGAGCACAACGGCGTTTGCGCCGATCATCGCATTGTTCCCGATTGTCACCGGACCCAGGATCTTCGCACCGGCCCCGAGCATCACGTTGTCGCCGATCGTCGGGAACGTTCTCCCGTTCTTTCTCTTCCCGGGCACCTGCCCGAGGGTGACGCCCTGGTACACGGTCACATTGCGCCCGATCTTCGAGGAGTAGCCGATGACGATGCACTGGGCATGGGGGATGAAGAGACCGGCACCGATCTCCGAGCCTGTGGAGATGGCGATCGCGTTTAAGATGCGGTTGAGTATGTTCAGAAGGGGGAGGAAGAACCCGAGGTTTTTTTCTCTGGTCTTCCTTGCCAGGCGGTAAAAGAAAACGGCCCTATAGCCCCTGTGCATGAGGGCGTATCTGAGTATGACATACCCGGACCGTATGCGCCCATAGGAGGCGGCGGTTTCCGGTCGCCTGAGATAGGGCAGGAGGTCCTGCATATAATCAGAAACCGGGCACGCCCCCACCGCCGGGGTGCCCCCCTCATGAACCCATTGTGCCGCAAAACCCTGAGAGCCGTCAGGGTAGCCCGGGCATTCTTCCTCCACCTGCGGGGCACTGCCACGTATCAAAGCCATAGAAACCGGTCTCCGTATCTGCTCAATTATCCCCCCGCCATCCACTCTTCGCTCAGATAGGTTGACGGGAATCTCACCAGGCCCCGTGCCATGAAGCCGCGGGAAGATCCTTTGCGGTCCTGTCTGCCGTGCGCCGGTGACCTGACAAATGCCGGCATCGTCGCAGCTGACATACGCCTGCGTGTCAGTGCAGGCACCCGACATATAATAGTTTCTCACATGCCCGGGGTCAGGGAAGACGGAACAGGACAGAAAGGGAGAGACGCCGCCCTATCTCTCCCTCAGCCAGAGTGTTTGCGTTTCTGTTTTTCCGTTCATCTCAAACCCCTTCTCCGCACCGTCGGTTCACGCGACGGCCCTGAGGGTCCGGGGGCCGGTCATCCGGTCGATCCCGGGAACGGCCTGACGAGCGGGATTATCCGTCCCCCTATCGCAATCAGGCAGGCGGACCTGTGGAGCAGGGCCGTTCCACCACCAACCGGATATATCAGGACATGAGTATAGGGGGTCATATCAGAGAGACGGCACCCATGACCCGGTCGATAGCAACCGTTATATTTCTCGTCGTCACGGCGGGCATCTGTTTGACACAGGCGACAGGCGCCGTGACGCTCTACGTAGCCGCCGCTGACAGTTCACCTGAAGAAAAACGATATGCAGATCGTCTCTGCGACGGGACCGGGGACCAGATCGAGATCCAGAAAGCAATAAACGATCTTCCCGGAGAGGGGGGCGAGGTCGTTCTCCTCTCCGGACACTTCAGGTGCGATGACACCATCAGGCTCCGCTCCGGCACCATGATCTCGGGGAAGGGCGGCGGCATCACCGTGCTCGACTTTACCAGAGGGACGATCTATCTCAGAGACATCAGGGGCGTGGTGGTCAGGGACTTCAGCACGACCGGCAGCGGATCGGTATGGATCTATAACAGCAACGTCGTTCGCGTGCGCAACGTCTCCGCTACCACCGATACCTCTGCACACGGGGCATTCTGGATTTATGCGCACAACGCCGTCGTCGACGATATCGAGTTCGTAAACTGCACCGCCCTGAACTGTTCACGCCACGGTTTCATCAACAACGGCGAAGGGACCACGAAACTGGTGAAAAATGTCAGGTATATCAACTGCACAGCCATAAATTCCGGGCTGTTCGAGCGTTACAACCCCTGGTCCACCGGATTCGATCTCGCAGAGAACAGTGATCTCGAGAACTGCGTGGTCAGCGGGTGCCTGGCCGAGGGGTCCTGGGAGTCAGGGTTCCATATCGAGAACAACCCCACGAAGATCAACGTTTTGATCGAAAACTGCATCAGCCGCAATAACGGACAGAGGGAAAACGCCGATTTCGGTGCCGGTTATCTTATATCGGGCGATGTCACCCTGAAGAACTGCATCTCCGAGAACAACAGGCGGGGATATTATGTGGTAACGGCCCGGACGCCCGGACATCCGGTGATCACAGACTGCATGGACCGGGGTTCAGGCCAGAGTTATGTGCTGAAAGATACGGCAGAGATCCGTATCCAGAATAGTTCAAGCATAGATGCCTCGAACATGGGCATTTCAGTCATCAGATCAAAAAATATCACGATAAGCAACTTTACCCTTAAAAACGCCGCACATGAGAATATTATCTGTCATTCCCTGGGGATACCCCTGCAGGAGTCCGAATCCGGGCATCATGAGCTTCAGAACATTGGAGGAATGTACAGTTGCGGCATAAGCGTCGAAATGAGCAAAAATGTGATGTTTTCTGGAACTATCGCAGAAAACGAATCTGAAGAGCCAGGGACGCCGGGATCCATCATCAGAAAGGGCGTCATCGCAGCCATAATCGGTTCAATAGTGCTTTATTTCGCGTACCGCACATTAAAAAAGATTAAAAATATATGATTGGCCATTTAAATTCCCAAATAACAACAGAGGGCCTAAATTTAACTGCGTATTAGAATGTATGATATCCTGAGAAGCAAAAAGAGAAACAAAAATCCAGAAATGGCCAAAATATACTAAAAACATCATAATACGAAAAAATTGCTATTTTTGACATTGCGATGATTTACGAGGGCACATCTGAGAGGCAACATTAAAAAATAAATTCAAATATATAAATTGTATGCAAGCCACATTATAGCATTATAGACGAATTATATTAAATGAACAAAGATTATTAGATAGATTCTATTATCCTGCGCGACAGGATCCAAGAACGGTTGGCACCATAACACATTCGAATAGATAATATCAATTTAATTAACTAAAATGACCTTAAAAAAACATATATCAAGATAATAGAACATTAATAAAAATTTTTAAAGGATTAAGACATCAAAAATCAATAAAATTTCAAATTATACGATTAAATCGACAAATTAGAGTTAAAAGACTATATTAAACAATATTTTTGTAAAACTAAATTGTTATTGGCCTTTTATCTGTCAAAAAATCAAAATATGATGCTAAAATGAACGAATCAAAATAGAAATATTTAAGTTAATATTGTATGAAAATAAATGTGCCCGGGGGGGAGAATGAAAATAGAGGAATTGATATGGGGATCAGGCCAACGCTAAAACTGTTGTTTGCAGCACTCATGCTCGTCTGTCTCGCACAGGCAGCCAGTGCGGCAACGGTCCATGTCGCTGCAAGCGACAGCACGGCTGAACTGAAAAGTCAGGCTGATTATATCTGCGACGGGTATAATGACCAGGTAGAGATCCAGGCGGCAATCAACGCACTGCCAGCCAGCGGCGGCGAAGTAGTCCTGGCAGAAGGCAAATTCAGCCTCGGATCGTCTGTCACGTTAAAGTCGAACACTGTTTTGAGAGGAGCAGGAGAGGAAAAAACGATCCTGACATTCTCATCAGGCAGAGTAGATATCTCAGGTGTGCAGTATGTCACCGTCGGTGACTTCAAACTCCTCGGGACTGGAGCAGTTTTCATCAAGAACGCAAAGCACATCACGGCCGAGCGGATCTATGCGTACGACATCTCCAATGTCCAGTGGGGCGCCTTCCAGGTAAGAGCGGACAGCTATGTCACCGAAGACATCAAGCTGATCGACTGCACCGCCGATTACATTGCACGTCACGGATTTGTTAACGACGGAACCAACGGTGGCCTGATAAAAGATATGCAGTTTATACGCTGCAAGGCGCTCAGCTGTGGTCTTCACAACAGGATCACGGCAGAGTGGGGAACCTGGGTGACCGGTTTCGATATCACGGAGACCGTCGATATCGAGAATGTCCTGCTTGACTCCTGCGTCGCGGACAACAACTGGGAATCGGGCTTCCACATCGAGTACTTCCCCAAAAAGACAAATGTAACATTCATAAACTGCCTTTCCACAAACAACGGCAGGGTCAAGCAGTACTCAAACGATGAGAAGATCTGGATGGCCGGCTACACCGTTTCCGGTGACGTCACCCTGATCAACTGCACGGCCGAGAACAACATGAAGGGGATCTTCTTCAACACCGGCCACTGGGCAGCTGGCGGCGTATTTGTCGACGTCCCCGGCACTCCGAAGTTCATCAACTTCCATGATGACGGCTCCAACATCGGCCTCTACATGCTGGGTGCACGCAGAGGCGTGCTGGAAAACTGTGTATTTGAAAACTCGGAGACCTACGCGATCTATGACTACAAGTCGTGGGACATCACGTTCGACAACTGCGATTTCGTGAACCCTGCGGGGGTCAACGGCGTCTACATCCAGAATGTTGTCGCAAACTCACAGGACTGGAGCGGCGTGAACCTCATCTTCGATGAGAATTACCAGTACAACCCGGTTCAGGAGCCAACGCCGGAACCAACCCCTGTGCCAACACCGGAACCAACGCCGGTTCCGACCGAGCCCCTGGCAGTGCCGGGGATCGTCGCGATCGAGCAGTATGACGCCGGCGGCGAGGGCGTCGCATACCACGACACCACCGCAGGCAACCAGGAAAACACCCTCGGAACCGATGACGTCGATATCGTCACCCGTTCATGGTACGACGGCTACCTGATCGGATACATCGACGAGGGCGAATGGATCAACTACACCATGAACGTCGAGGAGGCAGGGGTCTATGACGTCGAGCTCCTCGTCTACGCAAAGAACGCAGGAAGGACCCTCTCCCTTGCAATCGACGGGGAAGAGGCATGCACCATTGAGGTCCCGGCAGGAGGCGACTGGACGACACCCCTGAGCCCGACCGCACAGGTGACCTTCCCGACCGCAGGCGAGCACGTCGTCACGCTGACATTCACAGGCGGGGACATGAACGTCGGGCCCATGTCGTTCGCACTCGCAGGACCGATACCGGAGCCGATACCGGAGCCGACACCAGAGCCGACACCTGAACCGACGCCTGAACCGACGCCGGTGCCAAAAGACGAACCGGTTTCTCTTTCGACACCGCTGCCCGGCATCATTGCAGTCGAGCAGTATGACGCCGGCGGCGAGGGCGTCGCATACCACGACACCACCGCAGGCAACCAGGAAAACACCCTCGGAACCGATGACGTCGATATCGTCACCCGTCCATGGTACGACGGCTACCTCATCGGATACATCGCCGAGGGCGAATGGATCAACTACACCGTAAACGTCGAGGAGGCAGGCGTCTATAACGTCGAGTTCCTTTTCTACGCAAAGAGCGCAGGAAGGACCCTCACCCTTGCGATCGACGGGGAAGAGGCATGCAGCGTCGTGGCCCCGGCAGAAGGGTCCTGGACAACACCCCTGAACCCGACCACACAGGTGACCTTCCCGACCGCAGGCGAGCACGTCGTCACGCTGACATTCACAGGCGGGGACATGAACGTCGGGCCCATATCGTTTGCACTCGCAGGGCCGGTCCCCGAACCGGCGCCAGAAGGTATGATGGTACTGCCCGGCATCGTCGCGGTCGAGCAGTATGACGCCGGCGGCGAGGGCGTCGCATACCACGACACCACCGCAGGCAACCAGGAAAACACCCTCAGAGACGATGACGTCGATATCGTCACCCGCTCCTGGAACGACGGCTACCTCATCGGATACATCGCCGAGGGCGAGTGGATCAACTACACCGTATATGTCGAGGCGGCCGGAACATATGACGTCGAGTTCCTCGTCTACACGAAGATCGGGGGCAGAACGCTCAGCCTTGCGATCGACGGAGAAGAGGCATGCACCGTCGAAATCCCGGCTGGAGGAAGCTGGACAAAGCCGCTGAAACCGACCGCACAGGTGACCTTCCCGACTGCAGGCGAGCATGTCCTCACCATGGCGTTTGCAGGCGGGGACATGAACGTCGGTCCCCTGACATTCGAACGCAGCAATTAAAGCATCATACCGGCCTGCACCGGGGACCCGGAACAACAGGCCGGCCAAGACCTATTTTTTCTGCCTGAGAGGGCCGGGCATGACTGCAGAGCCAGGATGCCGGGAGCAGGTACGCCCCGAAATCATGGCCAGACCGACTTTTCTCCATTATTCTTCTGATTTTCCCCGGATACCGGGAATATATCCTGACTATAATCCGGCACATGAGAAACCTATATATATTGATTGCATATTACTGCTCATCGCCTGGCGGGGGGACGCGGGGCCCGGGGGTATGAGAGCGTGCCGAACGCATCTCTGCCGACGGGCGGCAGGTGCGAGCACGGCCGGACATGCCCTGAAACGGCAGAAGATATCGTCCTGAAAGACCCAAAAGAAACCATTCCAGGTGATGCCGACACGGACGTTCGGCGCAGGACGGTTTTCCCCCCACCACGCAATCCCAGCGGCATTGGGGCCGGGAAGAGGTGATCAGCGTGAGCAATGTCAGAAAACTCCTGTATCTCAGACAGGCGATGCGGAACCAGTGGCTGAAAAAGAAGGAGATCGAAGAGATCCAGAGACGCATGATGCGGGGGATGATCGTGCACGCCTACGACAACGTGCCCTTCTACCACAGGAAGTTCAGAGAGGCAGGAGTTACGCCCGATGATATCCGGACCGTTGAAGATCTCCGAAAAATACCGATAACCACAAAAAAAGAACTCAAAGAGAATTTTTCCGACCTGATCGCCCGCGGGGTCGATCCCTCCTCGTGCTGGATGCCGAGGACCAGCGGATCGACGGGGATACCGCTCAAAGCGGCCTATGGGAGGAGAGACGAAGATTATCAGAAGGCGATCGCACTCAGGCCGAACCTTGCGTGCGGCCAGCACCTCCGGGATCCCTGGGCGGTGCTCACGGCGCCCCACCACATCCTTGACAAAAAACACTGGTTCCAGAAACTCAGGTTTCTCTCACCCTCTTTTGTCAATATATTCGCCGACCTGCAGGAGCAGATCAGGCTTCTCGAAGAGATGCAGCCGCGGGTCATCGACGGATATCCCTCGGCGCTCTACCTGCTGGCACGGGAGATGAAGCGGACCGGCAGAAAGACGATCAACCCGGAGATCATCTTCAGCACGGCCGAACACCTCTCGCCCGAGATGCGGGAGGGCATCGAATCCACATTCGGGATCAGGATGTACGACCAGTTCGGGTGCGTCGAGATGGGGCGGACGGCCTGGGAATGTCCCGAACATGCGGGCTACCATATGGACATCGATGCGGTGGTGATGGAGTTTCTCCGGGACGGCGAGCCGGTCGCCCCGGGCGAGCGCGGGGAGATCGTGTACACCGGGCTCTACCATTATGCGATGCCGCGGATCAGGTACGCCGTCGGCGATGTCGGGGTCCCGACCGACGAGGAGTGCCCCTGCGGGCGGGGGCTTCCCCTGATGAAAGAGGTCGAAGGGCGATCTGACTCGTTCATCCAGACCCCGGACGGGAGGATCTATCCCCAGATGACCTTCTGGGCGATCATGAGGACGTTTGCGCACGCCGAAGAGATCGCACAGTTCAGGGTGATACAGGAGAGAACGGACGCCATCACCGTCCCGGTCGTCAGGGGCAAAAATTACCGGGAGGGGATCGACGAGGAGATCAGGAAGCACATCATCGGCGTGCTGGGCGAGGACGTGAAGATCTCGGTCAACCCGGTCGACGAACTCCCGCGCGATCCCACCGGCAAGGTGAGAACGGTGATTTCCAATGCGCAGATCCAGTGGTGACTACCCACACCTCATTTTGTGAATTAAATCGCATAAGATGCCCTTAATACGCCCAAATAACCAGGCGAGGATACGCCGAAGCCGGCAGCGGCGCAAGTCGGCGCCATCGCCCGAGAGATGGGGGAGAGAAACGCCCTATCTGCGGAGTCGGGGACCGACTGACCCGTACCAGGAGGCTCTGGAGGGGCATCATCGACGCCATGCCGACCTCTCCTGTCACCCCGGAACAGGAGGCGTACAGAAAGATGTGGCAAGAACCGCGTGATTTTCAGCTCTCTTTGCTTCAATTGCCGGGATCGTCCGCAAACCTACCATATGACCGGCAGTGTCCGATAAATGAGAATAGAAACCAATAAACGGTTGATCGGCGACTATGGCTTTAGAGCAGAAAAAGGAGAGCCCGGAATGAAGCAGGACAGGACAGACACATCTGAGAAAGCCGATGAAAATCGGATCGAAATATTGAAGGACGCGTATATCTCCCCGGAGCTCATCGAAACCCGCCTTGGAAAGGTAGAGATAGATATCACCCGGGGCGACGGGCCTGTTCTGATGGGCAGTCACGGAGGTCTCGGCGGCGTCGATCAGTGCCGTGCGGCCATTGATTTTGCCGGCAACGATTTCAGGCTTCTTTCTCTCTCCCGTCCGGGATATCTGGGAACACCCCTCGAGAGCGGGAAGTCACTCGAGGAGCAGGCCGATCTCTTTGCCGCCGTCCTCGACGAGCTGGGGATCGAGAAGGTGGCGATGTTTTCCATCTCCGCAGGCGGACCGTTCGCATACACCTTCGCCATACGCCACCCCGACCGGATATGGGCACTGATCGCCGCAGACGCCGTCAGCGGGTATTACGATCTCCCCGAGACCGCAGGGCCGGTCACCCAGATGATGTTCCTCTCCGATATCGGCCAGAGCCTTCTTCAGAAGATGACGAAATCCAAACCCGATGCATTCATAAAAGAGATCTTCAAGAGCGAGGCCTATTACACGAAGAAGCAGATGAAGGAGCACCTCGATTTCGTCCTGAACGATCCGTACGCACACGGGTTCGCAACGGCCTTTATGAATACGATGTACCCCTACAAACCCAGAAGAGCGGGAACGGAGAACGATCTGAAGATCACCCGCAAGCTCACCCATCTGCCCGTAGAAAAGATCACATGCCCGACCCTGGTGATCCACGGCACGCACGATGCGGACGTCAAGTTCTATGACGGCGTCTATGCATACGAGCACATCGAGAATGCAGAGCGGATCTGGATCGAGGAGGGCTCGCACCTCTGTTTCTGGATCAACCCGAAGTCAAAAGAGGCGCAGCGGTATGCCCTTGACTTTTTGAAGAGGAACATGCCAGAATGATTTCCGGGGTTTCCGGATCTTTTGAACCGCCCATGAACCGGGCACGCGGGTTCGCGGCGCTCAGCAGGCCCTCGCCCTCTTCCCGGGGCTCGATCAAAAAAAAGAGATCAAATCTTCTTTAATTTTTCAGTAAGTTCTGCAGCACGCTCTTTTCCGATCAGGAGGCCCGCCGAGATGTTCACCCATTTGATCAGATCGGGCATGTCAGAGCGCTGGATCGCCGAAAATTCAACTCCGTCCATATGAGAGCGGGTCTGGCGCTCCAGAAAGCGCTCCGCCGACCGCAGAACGCATTCCAGCCACATAAGCCCTCAGCGCCGCCTGCATCGCCGCCACGTCGCCGCCGTGCGCCCCGATGATCCTGACGACGGCGCTCCCCACGATCGCGGCATCGGCCCCGGCATCGGCGATCTCCCGCACGTGCTCCGGCCTGGAGATCCCGAAGCCGACGGCGACCGGGAGGGAGGCGGCCGATTGGACCTGAGCGATCCGCCGGGCGATCGCCGGGTCGAGGCTCTCCCGCACGCCGGTGACACCCTGCACCGAGACCAGGTAGAGGAACCCGCTCGCCAGACCGGCAATGAGGGGGAGGCGCTCAGGCGGGGTGTTGGGAGCGACCAGGAAGATCCGGTCCAGAGCGTGCTCCCGGGCGGCGGCGTCGAAGGGACCGGACTCCTCGGGCGGGAGGTCGGTGACCAGGACGGCGTCCGCCCCGGCATCCCGCGCCTCGCGGCAGAAGCGTGCGTCGCCGCGGACATAGACCGGGTTGTACGAGGTCATCAGCACGATCGGGACCTGAACGCGCTCCCTGATCGCCCGCACCAGCGCAAATAGTCTCTCGGTCGTCATCCCGCCGGCGAGCGCCCGCACATTTGCCTCCTGGATCACCGGGCCGTCGGCGATCGGGTCGGTGAACGGGATCCCGATCTCCAGGATATCGGCCCCGCCCTCGACGATCGCCATCGCCGCCGCAAGGGAGGTCGCAGGGTCGGGGTCGCCGCCGACGAGATAGGCGACCAGGAGGGGGCGCTTCGCCCCGGCGAAGGCCTCCGCGATCCTGCTCATCGCCGGCCCCCCATGATCGCCGCCACTCCTTCGACGTCCTTGTCCCCCCGGCCCGAGAGGTTGACGATGAGAATGTCGTCCCTCTCCATCTCCTCCGCCGCCTTCACCGCCTGCGCCACCGCATGCGACGATTCCAGCGCCGGGACGATCCCCTCGCGCCTGGAGAGGAGGGAGAACGCCGCCAGGGCCTCGTCGTCGGTGACGGCGGTGTACGCTACCCGGCCCGCCTCTTTGAGCATGCTGTGCTCCGGCCCCACGCCCGGATAGTCGAGGCCGGCCGAGACCGAATGCGTCTCCAGCACCTGGCCGTCGGCGTCCTGCAGGAGATAGGAGAGCGCCCCGTGGAGCACCCCTTTCGTACCGGCGCAGAGGGTCGCCCCGTGCTCTCCGCTCTCCAGGCCCCGCCCGCCGGCCTCGACCCCGATCAGCCTCACCCGATCGTTCAAGAAGGGGTGGAAGATCCCGATGGCGTTCGACCCGCCGCCGACGCAGGCAATGACGGCGTCGGGCAGGCGCCCTTCGGCGCGGAGGATCTGCGATCTCGTCTCCTCCCCGATCACCCGCTGGAAGTCCCTGACGATCGTCGGGTACGGGTGCGGCCCGACCACCGAACCCAGGCAGTAATAGGTCTCCCCGGCGTTCGTCACCCAGTCGCGGAGGGCCTCGTTGACGGCGTCCTTCAGGGTCCGCTGCCCGGTCGCAACCGGGATCACCCGCGCCCCCAGCAGCTCCATCCTGAAGACGTTCAGCCGCTGCCGCGCCATATCGGTCTCCCCCATGTAGACCTCGACCGGGATCCCCAGAACGGCCCCGGCGATCGCCGTGGCGACGCCGTGCTGCCCTGCCCCGGTCTCGGCGATGATCCGCCGCTTTCCCATATGCTTCGCAAGCAGGGCCTGTCCCAGGGCGTTGTTGGTCTTGTGCGCACCGCCGTGGAGGAGGTCCTCGCGCTTCAGGTAGACCCGGCACCCCAGGTCGGCAGAGAGGTTCCGGCAGAAGGTGAGCGGGGTCGGCCTCCCGGCAAACTCCGCAAGGTAGGTCTGCAGCTCCTCCTGAAACCCGGGATCTGCCTTTGCCGCTTCGTAGGCCGACGCCAGTTCCTCCAGGGGGGCCATCAGGGTCTCCGGGACGAACTGCCCGCCGAACCCGCCGAACAATCCTGCGTTCACGGGGTGATCCCCCTGCACGCCATGACACACGCCTTCATTTTATCAACGTTTTTTATGCCGGGGCTGTCCTCGACACCGGAGGAAACATCGACGGCGTACGGCCTGACCGCCGCAACCGCCGCCCCGATGTTCTCCGGGCCAAGCCCGCCGGAGAGAATGACCGGGACGGGCGAGGCCCGCACCAGGGCCTCTGCCTCCCGGAGATCGCAGTGCATGCCAGAACCCCTGCTCGCATCGAGGAGGAGAGCGTCGAACCGGCTTTCGGGGATTTTGCCGTCCCCGACCCCCCTGATCACCCGCACCCCGGGGGGCACGTCGAGGTCGCAATAGACCTGGACGGCGGTCGGATGGAGGGCGAGCATCCCGGCAAGGTCGTCCGGGTCGTCGGTGGCCGAAACGCAGACGCGCCCCGTGAAGGGGCCGAGGGCGGCGAAGATCGCCGCCGCCTCCGCCGGCGTGACCGAGCGGGGCGAGTCCGAGAACATGACGACGCCCACGGCGTCCGCACCCGCGGCCTCGGCGGCGAGGGCGTCACGGACGCGCGTGATCCCGCAGATCTTCAGGCGCATACCAGCCTCCCGAGCCGCCGCGCCGGGTCGCCCGAACCCATCACCGAGGAGCCGATCAGGAAGGCATCGCAGTGGTCCTTGAGCGCCCTGATATCGCAGGGCCAGACGACCCCGCTCTCCGAGACCACCAGCCGGTCCTCGCCCGCAAACAGGGGGGAGAGACGGACGGTGGTCTTCAGGTCGATCGTCATCGTGGCGAGGTCGCGGTTGTTGATCCCGATCAGCCCGGCCCCGGTGGCGAGCGCCGATCTCGCCTCGGCGGCGTTGTGGACCTCGACGAGGGGTTCGAGCCCCAGGTCGGAGGAGAGGTCGATGAACCTCCCCAGTTCTGGCCCGAGCACCCCGGCGATCAGGAGGACGGCGTCGGCGCCCAGGGCGGCCGTCTCGTAGACCTGCCGCTCGTCGACGATGAAGTCTTTCCTGAGGATCGGGACGTCTGCGACCGGCCTGATCCGCTCGATGTTCTCCGTGCTCCCGCCGAAATAGAAGGGCTCGGTCAGCACCGAGAGGGCGACGCAGCCCCCCCTGATCAGTTCTCCGGCGAGCGTCTCCGGCGGGTCGAAACGCCGGATCGCACCGCGGGAGGGCGAGGCGTATTTCACCTCGGCGATGATGGCGTTTTGCTCGCCCGCCGACCTGATCGCCCCGGAGAGGCTGTGGTGCGTGCGGTGCCGGGGAAGAAGGTCCATCTCCTCCACCGGCCGCAGGGCGGCGACCCGGCGGCGGGTGCGGGCGACGATCTCGTCCAGGATCATAGGGCGCCCCCGCTCGCCCGCACCAGCGATTCGAGTTTCCCAAACGCCCTTCCCGAGTCGATCGAGCGCTCCGCAGCGCTGACGCCGTCGATCAGCGTCCGGCTCTTTCCGCCGAGATATATCGCCGCTCCGGCATTGAGGAGGACGATATCGCGGGCAGGGCCAGGTGCCCCGGCCAGCACCTCCCTGAGAATCGCCGCATTCACGGCGGCGTCCCCGCCCCGCAGGTCGTGCAGGGAGGCCGGGCGAAACCCGAAGTCCTCGCACCTGATATCAAAGGTCAGGACCGTCCCGTCCCGCAGTTCGGCGACGGTCGTCGGTCCCGTGGTGCTGATCTCGTCGAGCCCGCCGCCGTGGACGGCCATCGCCCGTTCCACGCCGAGATCTCTGAGCACCCCCGCCACCGTCGTCACCAGCTCAGGGGCGTACACCCCCACGATCTGCGCCTGCGCCCCGGCGGGGTTTGCGAGCGGTCCGAGGAGGTTGAAGATCGTCCTGATCCCGATCTCGCCCCTGGGCCCGGCCGCCCGGCGGAGGGCCGGGTGGTAGGTGGGGGCGTAGAGGAAGACGATCCCGATCTCCTCCAGGACTGCCTGCGCCCGCGCCGGCGGGAGATCGAGGTCGATGCCGAGCGCCGCAAGGACGTCGGCGGAGCCGCACCCGCTCGATACGCCCCGGTTGCCGTGCTTGACGACCGGGACGCCGGCGCCGGCGGCGACAAAGGCGGCTGCCGTGCTGATATTGAAGGTCCCGGCCCGGTCGCCGCCGGTGCCGCAGGTGTCGACGAGGGGAGAGGCGACCCGCGGGGCGATGGCGACCGAAGCCGCCCGCATCGCCTGCACGCAGCCTGCGATCTCGGGCACCGTCTCGCCTTTCATCCGCATCGCCGTGAGAAAACTCCCGATCTGCGCCGGGGTCGCACCACCCTCAAGGATCTCGCGCATCACCGCACCGGCCTCTTCGGCCGTGAGATCGCGGTGCCCGACCAGCGCCGTGATCGCTTCGGCGATCATCGGGCGACCCCCCCTTCTGAGAGGAAATTTCCGATGATCCGGTCCCCCTCCCTGGAGAGGATGCTCTCCGGGTGGAACTGGATCCCCTCGATGGGGTAGTCCTGGTGGCGCACCCCCATCACGTAGCCGTCGTCCAGGCTCGTCGCCGTCACGGCGAGAGCGTCGGGCAGGCTCGCCTGGTCGGCGATCAGGGAATGATAGCGCGTCGCCGCAAACGGGTTCTCGACGCCGCTGAAGATCCCCTGACCGTCGTGGCTGATCGGCGAGGTCTTGCCGTGCATCAGCCGGTCGGCCCGCACGACCCTGCCCCCGAAGGCGGTGCAGATCGCCTGATGGCCGAGGCAGACCCCGAGGGTCGGGATATCCCGGCAGACCGTCCCGAGCGCTTCGAGGCAGAGCCCTGACTCCTCAGGAGTGCCCGGACCGGGAGAGAGAATGATCCGGTCGCATTCGATCTCGCGGAGCACTGATGCCGGGGCGTCGTTCTTGACGACGACCGGCTTTGCTCCGAGCATTCCGACCTGCTGGAAGAGGTTGAAGGTGAAACTGTCGTAGCAGTCGATGATCATGACGTTCATGGCGATTGCCTCCCGATCTCGATCGCCCGGAGCATGGCCCGGGCCTTGTTCTCTGTCTCTTCCCATTCCCTTTCGGGGACGGAGTCGGCGACGATCCCGGCCCCGACCTGCACGGAGGCGGTGCCGTCCTCTACGACCACCGTCCTGATCGCAATGGCGCATTCGAGGCTCCCGTCAACGCCCGCATACCCCACCGCACCGGCATAGACGCCGCGGGGAGAGGGCTCCACCGCCTCGATGATCTGCATCGCCCGGATCTTCGGGGCGCCCGAGACCGTCCCTGCGGGAAAACAGGAGGCGAAGGCGTCGAAGCAGTCGTAACGGCTGTCGAGTTCCCCCTCGACGACCGAGACGATGTGCTGGACATGGGAGTATTTCTCGACGTCCATGAACGAGACAGGCCGCACCGAGCCGTACCTGCAGACCCTGCCGAGATCGTTTCGCGCAAGGTCGACGAGCATCGTGTGCTCGGCCCGCTCCTTCTCGTCGGCGAGGAGTTCTCGGCCCAGTCGGTCGTCCTCCTCAGGCGTCCGCCCCCGCGGCCGGGTGCCGGCGATCGGCACCGTCGTAACGGTTCCCTTCTCCACCCGGACGAGCATCTCCGGGCTTGCGCCGACGATCTGCATCCCGCCGAAGTCGAGGTAGTACAGGTACGGCCCGGGGTTCATCGCCCGCAGGGCGGTGTAGATCGCAAACGGATCGGCCGGGTAGTCGCAGTCGATCCGCCGCGAGACGACGCCCTGGAAGATCTCGCCGGCGGCGATCTCCTCTTTCACCCGGAGAACGGCAGCCTCGAACGCCGCCTGCGTCATCGAGGACGAGAAGACCGGAACGGCGCCAGGGATGGAGAGAGGGGGAGGATGGGGCGAGCGGTCCCGGGCATCGATCGCCGAGGCGATCCTCCTGATCCGCTCCAGCCCCTCCCGGTACGCATCGGCCGGTTCCCGGCCCCCGCCCGCGATCAGATGCGAGACGATGAACATCCTGCCCTCCAGGTGGTCGAAGACGATGGTGTCCCGCGCGAGCATGCACCTGATCGCCGGGGCTGACCTGCCCCGGCGGCGCTTCACCTGCGGGTAGAGATCACAGACGAGGTCGTAGGTGAAGCAGCCGACAAAACCGCAGGCGTAGCGCGGGACGGCGACAGGCAGCGGGGAAAGCCGCTTCAGGACCGAACGCACCTTCTCGAGGGGCGTCGATCCTTCGGGGGATCCGGCGACCCGGAGATAGGGCTCATCGCCCCGGATCACGTCCTCCTCCCCGAGCGAGAGGGAGAGGACGGGATCGATCCCGATCACCGAGGAGCGTGCGGTCCGCTCGCTCCCTTCCATCGACTCCAGAAGAAATCCCCGCCCTTTGCAGAGCCTCGAATAGAGATCGGGGGGAGAGATTCCAGGGAGGGGGTGTTCGCAGCAGAGCGGTACGAGAACCGGGCCGTCCTGACGCTCTGCAGTGGCGCAGAACTCCTCAAAAGAGGGGGTTATGCTGAAGGCAGCATCCATTCCACCGGCATCACCCCACCTTCGGCAGATGCGAGAGCGACTCCCGGATCAGGTCGGCCGGGTACTCGTAGTCAATGAGACGCCCTGCAAAGTACGCCTCGTAGCTGGAGAAGTCGAAGTTGCCGTGGCCGGAGTTGTTGAAGAGGATCACCCGCTCCTCGCCGGTGCGCCGGCACTCGAGGGCGGCGTCGATCGCCGCTTTGACCGCATGGGCAGATTCAGGGGCGACGATGATCCCCTCGGTCCGCGCAAAGGTGACGGCGGCCTCGAAGACCTCGTTCTGGTGATAGGATGAGGCGCCGACAACGCCGTCGTGGATGAGTTTCGCCACGAGGGGCGAGACCCCGTGGTACCGGAGGCCGCCCGCGTGGATCGCCGGCGGGACGAAGTCGTGGCCGAGGGTGAACATCCGCATCAGCGGCGTTAAGCCGGCCACGTCCCCGTAGTCGTAGGCATAGAGCCCCTTCGTCATCGTCGGGCATGCAGTGGGTTCGACGCCCAGGATCTCGGTCTCAGGGTGCTTCCCGGTGATCTTGTCCCCGGCAAAGGGGAAGGCGATCCCGGCGAAGTTGGACCCGCCGCCGACGCACCCGATGACGGTGTCCGGGTATTCGTCGACCATCGCCAGCTGCTCGCGGGCCTCGAGCCCGATCACCGTCTGGTGGAGGCAGACGTGGTTGAGCACGGAACCGAGGGCATAGTTGGTGTCAGACCGTCCTGCGGCGTCCTCCACCGCCTCTGAGATGGCGATGCCCAGGGAGCCCGGGGTGTCGGGATGCTCCGCCAGCACCTTACTGCCCGAGGCGGTGCGGGGGCTCGGCGAGGGGATGCACTCGGCGCCGTAGACCTGCATCATGCTCTTCCGGTAGGGCTTCTGGTCATAGCTCGACCTGACCATGTAGACGGTGCACTCCATGTCGAAGAGGGCGGTGGCAAACGCAAGGGACGAGCCCCACTGCCCGGCCCCGGTCTCGGTGGCGAGACGCTCCACGCCCGCCTTCATGTTGTAGTAGGCCTGCGGGATGGCGGTGTTGGGCTTGTGGCTGCCCGGCGGGGAGACGCCCTCCCACTTGAAGTAGATCCGCGCCGGCGTCTTGAGGTGCTGCTCCAGCCTTCTCGCACGGTAGAGCGGGCTCGGCCTCCAGAGACGAAGGATATCCCGCACTTCGTCCGGGATCGGGATCGAGCGCTGCGTGCTCATCTCCTGCCTGATCAACTCCATCGGAAAGATCGGAGCAAGATCCCCGGGCACCACCGGCTTTCCGGTCCCGGGGTGGAGCGGCGGGTCGAGAGGCGAGGGCAAATCTGCCTGAATATTGTACCACGCCTTCGGGATGGCATCCTCGTCGAGGAGGATCTTGGTCTGCATACCATAACATGGGCGTTGTCTAAATATATACATTGTTGCATCACATAGAACATTAAAGATCGCAGAATGTCGTGCGTGCCGAAGAGAAACACATAAATTACCTGACAGTTCAGGCTCGTTCAGGTGGTATAGGGATGCCCTTCCATGAGATCGAACTCGTGAAGCGGGCTGAAGAGGAGGCCTTCGCCCGCATCGCCAGGGCGCGGGAGGAGGCCGGCGTCAGGCTGGAGCGGGGGCGCGAACGGGCGGCGGCGGCAGCGGCAGCAGAGCGCCGCCACGCCGAGGCCGAGGCCGTCGCCCTCGTCGCCGCCGCCAGGGCCGGGGCCGCGGAGGAGGCCGAGCGGATCAGGGCCGGGGCGGAGCAGGAGGCGACGAGGATCCAGAGGGCGGCGGCCGGACGCCTCGACGACGCCGTCGCCTTCCTGGTGCGGGAGGTGACCGGCGGTGTTGAGACCGGCACGGATGCGTAGGCTGACCGTCGGGGTGCACACGGAGGCGTACGAGTCGTGCATCGCCGCCCTCCAGGAGGCCGGGGCCGTCGAACTGGAGGCGGCCGGCGATGTGGAGGGACTGCAGGGGCTCATCAGCCCCCGCCCGCGCTCTGAGCGGATACCGGCGATCGCCACCGAGCGGGCGCGCCTTGAGCGGTGCATCGAGGCCCTTGAATCTATCCTCCCGGAAACAAACCCGATCAGAGATATCTTCTTTCCGACGACGCCATCGCGGATGCCGGTCGCAGTGCGCGGTGCGGACGCCGTCCTTGCGGACGCCGTCCTTGCGGACGCCGGACGGCTGCACGGGGTGATCGAGAGGGTGCTCGCCCTGAAGACAGAAGACGGGGCGATCGCCGGGAGACTCGAACGCATCGGTGAAGAGGAGGAGATGCTCGAGCACCTCCTCCCCTTCGGGATCGACCT
>Ga0209269_1000838_pt1 | contig 21480 bp, 21 predicted proteins | sample MTBAKMMethaMetaG_FD_187455 | JGI IMG/M metagenome (GOLD analysis project Ga0209269, IMG submission 187455) | Enrichment culture microbial communities from Arthur Kill intertidal strait, New Jersey, USA, that are MTBE-degrading - MTBE-AKM (Arthur... | ecosystem: Environmental > Aquatic > Marine >... | reverse complement strand
GCCACCCCGCCCTTTCTGGCGGCGGCGACAAGGCGCGCCTCGGCCCGCGTCCGCTCGGCGATCAGCCGTGCGTCCAGCGCCGCCGCCCGGTAGGACTTCGAGACCCGGCGCTTCGTCACCTCGTCCTCGCCGATGACCACGACTGCCTCGGCGCCCTGGCGGGCGCCCGCCGCCGGGACCTTCTGCGGCTCGGTCCGCCAGACCACCGCCACCTCGTCGGCGCGGTAATGGGAGTTGGCGCGGGAGTCCTCGATCTGCAGGGTCGCCCCGTGCTCGAGCATGATCTTTCCGGTGTAGGCGATCATCGCCCCGTTGTCCCCGCAGAACTGCCGCTCCGGGACGAAGAGCCTGGCCCCGCGCTCTTCGCACATCACCTGCAGCATCTCGCGCAGGCGGGCGTTGGCGGCCACACCGCCGACCAGGAGCACCTCGTCTTTGCCGGCCTGCGCGAGCGCCCGCTCGGTCACTTCCACGCACATCGCAAACGCCGTCTCCTGCAGGGAGTGGCAGACGTCCTCGATCGGGGCCCGGCTCTCCTGGGCGGCGCTGATCAGCCCGGAAAAGGCGAGGTCCATCCCTTTCACCGTATAGGGGAGGTCGATATACCCGCCGCCTCGGGAGAGCTCCTCGATCCTGGGTCCGCCCGGGTGCGGGAAATCCTTGCTTCGGGCAAACTTGTCCAGGCCGTTCCCGAGGCCGATGTCCAGGGTCTCGCCGAAGATCCGGTACCTTCCGTTCAGGTATCCGAGCACCTGCGTGTTCGCCCCCGAGACATAGAGGGTGATCGGGTCGTCGCACCCGGTCGCAAACCGCCCGATCTCGATGTGGGCGACACAGTGGTTGACCCCGACCAGCGGGACGTCCAGCGCCAGGGCAAGGGTGCGTGCGGCCGTCGCCACCGTCCGCAGACAGGGGCCGAGCCCCGGGCCCTGCGAGAACGCCACCGCGGCGATCTCGCCCGGATCGGTGAGCACGGCGGCGATCACCTCCTTCATGACGGAGGCATGGTGCTGGGCCGCCTCACGCGGATGGATCCCCCCGCTTCTGGGCTGGTACGGGTTTGAATGGAGGGAAACGAGTTCGTCGCCAAAAATAGCGGCACTGAGGTTCCAGGCCGTGCCTTCGATCCCCAGTACCTTTGTGCCCTTTTGCATTCTTTATTCGGTAAATTCAGTATATCCACACTTTCCGCAGGAAAGGCGGTCCTTGTGCTGGGCCATGAAAACGCCCGGTCCGCAACGGGGGCAGTACTTCCGCTGCGGTACGGCCTTCTTGCCGTCGACCGCGAAGTACGCGCTCCGCTTGACCGAGGCCGGGGCTGCTGCCTTCTTTGCTGCCGCCATCTTACTCTGCCTCCGCAGCCTTCGGTGCGCTGCGCTTGATCAGGTAGTCGCGCTCGGTCATCTTCAGGCTCTCCTCGTCGTCGTAGATCCGTGCGACGCCTCTGAGCTCCATCGTGCCGAACTGCTTCTTCATCGAGTCAAGAACAACGAGGCTCTCGCTGGCGTTCAGGAGCGCGCTGATCTTTCCGAGAATCTGGGCCCTCGAAGGGGTGGCCCCGTCGTAGGCGAGGGTAAAATGCACTTCCCTGCGGTTTAAAAGTTCATTCCGGTAGTCACGGGTGATCTGAAATTCCATCGATATCCCTCAAATATTGTCGACCTGGTTATTTAAAACATGAGGGCGCGGGATCAAACCGCCCTATACGCGGACAAAGAGGGAAAGAAGGTATCTTGCCGCTTCTTTCAATGCCGGTGTCACCGTGCAGACAACGACGCCCTCTCCAGGCTGGCCGTACAGGATCACCGTCCCTTCAGGGGCGGCGAGGGCGAGCGGGATCACCGCGAGGTCTTCCTCGCCGTCCACGGTGATCAGGGCCGGGGGATTTTCCACCGCATCCTCCAGCGCCCCGATGAGATCCTCGGTCAGGGTTCCGGCCTGGTTCTTCACCCTGATCCGGCGATAGAGAAAAAGAGGCGTCCGGTTGCAGGGAGCCCGCATCGTATACCCGTCTATCACGGCGATCTCCGGCGGTCTGCCTGCGGCCAGGAGGTTGTGGGTCACCACGTCCCCGACGGCGTACAGGGTTTTGCCCTCCAGGGATGGCAGCGCCTCCTCGAGCTCCGGGAACAGCGTCCCGAATGGCTCTTTAAACTGTTCCCGATGTTCTTCGGGCAGATAAAACATCAGCGGACCTTCAGGGCGTAGCGTCCGGGCATGTCGATGTTCATCTGTTTTGCAATCCCCGAGTGTCTCGGGTCGACGACGATCAGGTAGCCGGCCCAGTCCTCGCTCAGGTTCGTCGACCCGCAGGTCATGCAGGCCTCACCCTCGACCACCTTGTGGCAACTCTGGCAGGCCTTCATCTGTTTTTTCTTACGCGCTGGCGCCATGCTGGCTCTTCTCCTTCTCGCGCTCTTCGATCAGCCACTTATCGGTGCCGAGCCCTGCCTGGCGCATCGTGAGCCCGATCTTGCTCTCGCGCGGCTCGCGCTCGTTGAGGCTCAGGGTGACCACGCGGCAGCGGATCGCCTCGCCCACCTGGATCGACCGTTTCGTCTCCTGGCAGTTGAGGGTGTTGTTCTTCTCGTCGTAGGCGATGTAGTCGTCGGAGATCTGGCTCACGTGGAGCATCGCATCGATCGGCCCGAGCGAGACGAACGCCCCGAAACTGGTCGTCTCGACCACTTCGCCTTCGATGACCTCCTGCAGCACCAGACGGAGCACCAGCGCCTCGAAAGTGACGTCGTAATAGACCGCCCCGTCTCCGTGGACGATCTCGCCTTCGCCGACGTTGTTGATCTTCGTTACGGCGATGAAGATGCCGATCTCCTTGTCTATGCTCCCTTCGAGCTGCTTCTGGAGTTCGTCCAGGATCACATTTCTCAGGTCTTCGCCAAGGCGGTGCGGGGGCACCCTCACCTTGTCATCGAGCGTCACACGGTAATACATGCTATCCCCTTAAAATTTCCAATTTTTTCTGATTTCTCAGCGTGATCACGGGCACGCCCGCCGCAAGGAGGGCAACCCTCAGGCGGCGGTCGTTCGTCACCACCATGCACCCTTCGGCCGCCGCATAGGCGGCAACCCGGTCATCGACCGAGGGCGCCGTGCTCCGGCCTTCGACGGCAGTACAGCGCCCGGCAAACATCAGGCCGGCCCGGGCCGCCGCGGCGTCGTTCCCGGAGCCGCGTGCCAGCCCTTCGAGTTCGTGCACGACGTCCTGCAGCACGAGCGGCTCGTACCTCCCGAGCAGGGATCGAAGCTCATCGAAGAGGTCGATCCGAAACTGCACGGGCATCATCAGGGCGTTGGTGTCGAGGAGCACCTTCACTCGGCAAGGATCCCCATGCCGATCAGGCGCCAGCGTCCTTCCACCTGGCGGCTGATCGCGATCCTCGCCCCGACATCCGCACATACCGGCCTCTTCAGGACGACTTCTGCCTGGTCCTTCTTTGTGTTCGTCACCACGCCGACCGTCACCGCCGTGCCCACCGAGAGCATCAGCGGCTCTTTGTGCTTCAGGGGCGTGATATCCAGCTCGCTGCCCGAACCCACGACCCGGTCCATCAGCTTCACCGTGAAGGTGAGGTGGTCCAGGATCTCCGGGAGTTCGCCGACATGGCCGGCCACCTGCCCGACCAGCATATCGCTCTTGGTGATCGCCGGATCGAGTTTCGTCCCGATTGCCATCAGGCCGCCGGGGGTCGCTTCGGTCACCTTCCGCTCGCCGGTATGGATCGAGACGACCTTGGTGATGATCGGTTTCCAGACTGTCCGGTTCTCCACCTGCATCTGGATGCCGGGCCGAATCTCGATATCGTCGCCGTCCTTGATCGCTCCCTGCGTCAGCGAACCGCCGATAACGCCGCCTTTCAGGTCGCGCCAGTTCGATCCCGGCTTGTTGATGTCGAAGGACCTGGCGATGAGCATCTGGGCCGTTGCCTCGGGGTCTCGCTCGGGTGCGGGGATATAGGTGTCCAGGGCCTGGATGAGCGCCCCGATATTGATCTTTTTCTGGGCCGAGACCGGGATAATGGGCGCATCTTCTGCGATCGTTCCCTTGACGAACGCCTTTATCTGTTTATAGTGTTTGAGTGCGTCCTGCGGGGAAACGACATCGATCTTGTTCTGAACGATGACAATATTCTTGATCCCCACCAGTTCAAGGGCCATCAGGTGCTCTTTGGTCTGGGGCTGGGGGCAGGGCTCGTTGGCGGCGATGACGAGCATCGCCCCGTCCATCAGGGCCGAGCCCGAAAGCATCGTCGCCATCAGGGTTTCGTGCCCGGGCGCGTCCACGAACGAGACCGTTCTGAAGGGAGCGCATTTCTCTCCGCAGACCGGGCAGTCCGGAGAGATCGAATACCCCTCCTCTCCCTCGTGCTTCTCACACCGGTAAAATGTGGCGTCGGCATAGCCGAGCCTGATGGAGATGCCGCGCTTCATCTCCTCGCTGTGGCGGTCGGTCCAGACCCCGGTCAGACCCGACACAAGCGTCGTCTTGCCGTGGTCCACATGCCCAACCAGCCCGATATTGACATTGGGTACCATTACGTCATGCAAACTGATTCAAACCTCCCTTCCTATATATATCGCACTCTTTATAGATAAATCGGTGCCGGGATCGCTACCGTCCGCTTTCGTGGATCCGCGGTCTGACACATAATGTGTATGTACTGGGCTGGTTGAATCTGCCGACTTGGTGTTACCATATTCCGCATGCTTTATATTGTCCCATGTACCACTGAGGTGTATGAACCCGGAGAGCGAACTCTCACGCATTGGGATATCCCTGCCCAAAAACCTCCTTGATACGTTCGACGCCATTATCGGGGCGAGAGGCTACTCGTCCCGTTCGGAGGGGATACGGGACGCGATCAGGAGCTACATCACCTACTACAAGTGGATGTCGGATGTCAAGGGCGAGCGGCAGGGCGTGATCACGATGGTCTACGACCATGACCAGCGCGGTCTCCTGCAGACGATCACCGATATCCAGCACGAATATATTCACACCATTCAGGCCTCGATGCATGCCCATCTCAGCCACGACCAGTGCATGGAAGTGATCCTGCTCCGCGGGGACGGCGCCGCCCTCAAGACGATCGCCGAACGTCTCATGTCTCAGAAAGGGGTTGCGTCGGTAAAGTTGACCACGATCCCGATCGAGAAGGAGGATTAACCCCCTCCCTCACAGGCTCCGTCGATCTTGCTCCAGGCGTCATCGAGATCCTTCTCGAACGCCTTTTCTCTCTTGAGGCGGTCGTCCAGATTCTCTTTCTTTCCGGTACGCCTCGCCTCCAGACTGGCGGCGGGCTCGATCAGATCGGCCCGGTACAGGAGGCCGGTGGAGTCGAGTTCGGCAAACGTCTCCCCTTCGATCACCTCGATCCTCTCCACCTTTCCGGCCGTTCCGGTCCGCGGGTAGCGCACCGTCATCCCCACGACAATCTCCGCGGCGTCCATGAAAGAGAGTGGGTGCATGAAGGTATAAAAGATCGCCCGGCCTAATCCTCTACGATGTCCCTCACCTTCAGCCACGTCAGAAAACAGTATTACGACGGGACCCACCGTTCGAGATCCCCCGAAGAGACCCTGCAGGCCATAGAACCCCTGATGGACGAGATCGGTGTCGTCTCGGTCGAGGATGTCACCCACCTCGACCGCCTCGGCATCCCGTGCTTCTCGGTCTTCAGGCCGACTGCCGCTATCGGGGCGGCGAAACATCATGCCGGCAAAGGAAAAGGGCCGGTGCAGGCGAAAGTCTCGGCGATGATGGAGGCGATCGAGCGCTACTCCGGCGAATACCGCTGTGATTTCATGGAGTACGCGAGTTTCGAGGCGCTCGGGATCAGACGGGCCCTCGACCCGGCCGACCTGATCCTGCCCCGCCCCCTGGAGGAGAACGAGAAACTCCACTGGACGCCTGCTTTCGACCTCCTGAACGATGAGGAGATCCTGGTCCCGTCCAACGCCGTCTTCCACCCCTATGACTGCCTGGGCCAGACGGTGCCCCTCTTCATCTCCGACACGAACGGCCTCGCCTCGGGCAACGTGATCGAGGAGGCGGTGCTTCATGCCCTCCTTGAGGTGATCGAGCGCGACGCCCTCTCCCGGGCTGAACGGCGGCACTCGATGGGGACGAGACTCTCGGTCGGGGAGACCGGGTCGGTGCGGGAGATCCTGGACCTCTATGCCGGACACGGGATCGAGATCCATCTCTGGCTCCTCGAGGGCCGGACCGGGATCCCGACGGTGGCGGCGGCGGCGGACGACACGCTCACAAAAGACCCCTCTCTCCTGGTCATGGGAGCGGGGACGCATCTCGACCCGGAGATCGCCGCACTGCGGGCGCTCACCGAGGTGGCGCAGAGCCGCGCCAGCCAGCTCCAGGGCGGGCGGGTCAACCCTGACCGCCAGCACCTCCTCGAACGGATCGGCTACGACAGGATGAAGCGGATCAACAAGGAATGGTTCTGCGACGCTCCCTCCACCCCGATCGAGGGGCTGGCGAACCTGGCCACCGACTATTTCGACGAAGACATCGGGGTCGCCCTCGACGAGGTCGGGAAGGAAACCGAGCGCGTGCTCGTCTGCGACCTTTCCCGCACCCCTGTCCCGGTGGTCAGGGTGATCGTGCCCGGCTTTGAGGTCTCGCACATGAACAAGGACCGGATGGTCAAAAGACGTTAGTAATTTATCAGTTTCTGCAGTTTCTCTGCGAGTCTGACGGTTCCGGGGCGCGGCCGCCCGGGATCGCCGTTTTTTTTCTCCCGACCCCTGAGCGTTGTAAAGATTGCGGCGATCGCCTGCCCGTGCGAGGGGCCGTAGCCGCCCTCCAGCACCAGGGCGAGGGGCAGGTCGAGGTCCAGGAGCATCCTGGTCAGCACCCCGTAGTCTGGCGGTGAGAGCAGCATCCGCCCGTGTTCGTCGTCAGCGAGGGCGTCCTGCCCTGCCGAGACCAGGACCAGGTCTGGCCGGTGCGCCCTGATCGCCGGCACAAAGACCGCCGAGAAGATCCGCGCGTAATCGGCGAGGGTCGCTCCTGGTGCCAGGGGGGCGTTGATCGTATATCCCCTCCCTTTTCCGGTGCCGATCTCTTCGGGCCATCCGGTGCCGGGAAAACTGTTCTCCTGGTGGATCGAGCAGTAGAGCACCCGGTCGGACGGGTAAAAGATCTTCTGCGTGCCGTTGCCGTGGTGGAGGTCCCAGTCCACGATGGCGACCCGGTCAAGGCCGCGGAGCGCCTTTGTGACGGCGACGGCGGCGTTGTTGAATATGCAAAAGCCCATCTGCCGGTCGGGCTCGGCGTGGTGGCCCGGCGGGCGGACAAGCGCAAAACAGTTCTCTCCGTCGAGGGCCCGCTCGATCGCCGCATGGGTGGAGCCTGCGGCCGCAAGGGCGACCTCGAACGACGAGTCCGATACATAGGTGTTATCGTCGAGAAAACAGCTGCCTGTGGCCATCTTCTGGATCCAGCGCACATAGGCGGGGTCGTGGACGGCCTCGATCTCCTCGACCGTCGCAGAAACCGGGGGATGGACCGGGATATCCCTGGGGAGGCCGGCGAGCACCTCCCTGAGGCGGGCGCTCGTCTCGGACTGCCCGCTCCCCGGAGGGGCTGACATGTCGTGTTTTGCAAACACTCTCCCGGTGATCGCTGAACATCTCATTAGCCGACGGTAAGACCCTGCATCACGGCGTCCTCAGACACCTCGATCGTCTGCCCGGTGCCGACGATCCGGTACGGCCCTAGAGCGGTCACGCCGTAGGGATTTCCGGATGTGGAGTACGGCACCACAAATACTCCGTTCACGCTCTCCTGCCGGTAGGTGAAGGTCCGGCCGGTGTTCGCCTTCAGGTCCACCTCGATCGTTCCCTCGCCGGCGATACGGGCGCCCTGAACATACTCGAAGACCTTGACGTATTTAATATTCGGCGTCACGGCATTGTAGACGTTCTGGCTCGACTCGAAGACGAGCCTGAAGTGCTGGAGGGCCGAGACCTCTTCGGGCGGGAGGGTGAGGTTGTTGTCGGTGCCGAAGAGTCCGGCGCCTTTTCCGGCAGGTGCGTTCGCGTTGTAGGCATCGGCCTTTGCCTGCGCTTCAGACCCGTTCAGCATCATGGCATTTGTGATCACCGGCGCGGAGAATCCCGAGACTCCTGCCTCGGTATACTCCACGTAGACCACCTGCGAGGGCTCGGCCATCGAGCCGTCGAAGTTGTGGAGGCGCGAGACCATCGTGCGGTAGTAGGCCGGCGTGTTCAGCTGCACCCGGTTATACGATCCCGACTCCTGGATCAGGTAGGTGTCGAGATACCCCTTTTGCGCCACTGCGGGGTCGTACCAGGTCGCCATCGCCCAGAACTTCCCGGTGTCCATCTCGATGTCGGTGATCACGTAGCGCGTCCCGGTGTTCTCCATGATCTCTGCGGCGGCCGTTTCATCCTGCTGCATGAAGAATGCCGCCGAGCCGTTCGGCCCGGTGACGCCGTGCTGGAAGGGGTTTGCGACCGGGATACGCTTGGCGAGGTAGGTGATGTAGTGGCCGTAGTCCCACCAGGAGATCACGCCGTATGCGGTGGCCGGGTATTCATAGGTCTCCTTCTCGTAGATCCCGTAGTAGTCGACGCCGGTGTCAGGCGTGCTCTCGGCCATCCATTCAAGGGCCTGGCGCCACTGTGGGTTCATCCCGCCGTATCCCGAAGCCTCGGCGACGGCCATGCCGCTCTGGACCGACATGAGGACGAAGACCAGGGAGACGAGGGCCACGCCGGCGACCGCGAGCACCATCCTGATATCGCCGTCTACATCGCCTTTCCGCGCAGGAACCTTCGTGGCGCCTGCCTTTTTCTTTCCTTTGTCCTCTGTTTTCTCAGGAGCGGGAATCGACCTGAGGGCCAGGACGTCCTTCCACCCGGCGTTGACCACGAACCCGGCAAAGATGCCGGAGAGCAGGGCGATGTTTACCGCCAGATAGTATTCGTACCTGACGTGCTGCCAGGTCGAGGCGAGCATGACGGCCGACCAGACGATCACGAAGAGGTGGTCTGGCCGGTCTTTTCTGAAGAGTTCATAGATGAGGACGGCAAACCCGCCGATCATCAGGAGAAGCCCGAGGTTGAAGGCCTGCCAGGCGCTGTCAAGGCTCCACCCCATCGCCTCCTGCACGGTGAGGACGACGGCCGACTGGCCGAAGAAGGAGAAGAAACTGCCGACCAGCACCCCGTAGAGCGCCGGGGCGGCGATCATCAGGGCGAGGGCGCCGACGATCCCGAGGCTGGCGAGCGAGAGGGGATAGACATATTTCGGCCGCTCCCGCGTCGATCGCGCGATTGCAAAGAGCACCCACGTCCCGAGGACGATCGCGAGGTATGCGACCACGTGCCCCATCGTGTACCTGGAGAGGCCGAACCCAGCCTCTTTGAACCCGAAGAGGAGGAGGCCGAGGGTGGCGATCAGGAAGACGGCGGTGTTGATCACGGCGAGGTCGGTGTTCTCGCGCCCGTGCCAGGCGTCGAGCATGAACTGGAGGACCGTATAGACCGCCGCGATCATGGCGAAGAGGATCATCGTCGGCATCACGAAGAGGCCGAGCAGGTAGGCGACGCCCGCGAGAGCACCGAGGAGGAGGGGGCGCTTCAACGTCTCGACCGAGGCGAGGTCGACCCGCCCCTCCCGCCCTGCATGGAGGGCGACGATATAGGCGAGGGCGAAGAGCGTCGAGAAGAGCACCTCGGCGACATGGTGGTCGACGAACCCGAAGAGCGAGCGGTAGAGGTACTGCCCCGAGATCACCGCCACAAAAAGAGCGGCAAGGAGGCCGGTCTTCGGGTCGGCCACTCTCCTGCCGATGAAGTAGACCAGCGGGACCATGGCGGCGCCCATCAGGGGCGGGACGAGCGAGGCGACGAAGGCGATATCGAGGCGCGTCGTCGCCCCGGTCAGGATCGCGAGCCCCGCGATGATCTGGGTGAAGAGCGGGCCCCAGTAGACGGGGTCGCCGGTCGGGAAGAGGGTCATCGGGTCGTACCAGGCATAGGTCAGGCCGTTGGCGAGGAGGGACTCCACCTGCCTGAGGTTATACCAGGGGTCGTTGCCCAGGACGTCGGCCACTCCGGCCGCGGTGAGTCCGGCCATCGGGATCAGCCTGATCCAGAGGGCGAAGAGCGAGAGGAGGATGAGCGCTCCCGCAATCAAGATATTTCTTTGTTTTTCGTCGAAAGGCGGCATTGATACTCCGGTATCAGTGTTTCCCCGGAGGATGATTAATATATTTGGATAATTCCAGAGACGGAAAAAAACGATTTTTGGTGGCTTTTCACCGGGTGAGGTCCAGGAGGACGGCCTCCATCTCGGCAGCCCTTCGTTTCCAGCTGAACCGCTCCGAGTCGACCGCAACCTCCCGTGGCCGCCTGACCGCCTCGCCGACGAGGGCGACGAACTCCTCGTCGTTCCGGTAGATCGAGAGATGGTCCCCGCCGATCGCCTCGACATCGGGGATGGGCCGCGAGAGGATCGGCTTTTTGCAGGCCGAGTACTCGAAGAACTTGTTCGGGAGGGCGATGTTCGCCCACTGCGGCGGGGAGAGCGGTATGGTGCAGACGTCCATGGCGCTGATGTGGGCCGGGAGGTCTTCGTGCCGCACCGTCCCGGTGAAGACGACCTCGCCGGCGACGCCCGAGGCAGAGGCCAGGGCTCTGAGGTCGTCCAGGTAGCCGGTGAAGAGCGAGCCCCCGACGACCAGGAGCCTGACGTCGCCGAACTCCGACCGGATTTTCGGGAGGAGGCGGATCAGGTCGTCGACGGCATACCACCGCTCGACCGATCCGGCGAACCCGATCACGAAACTCTCCTGCGGGATCCCGAGGCGCCTGCGCATGGGGGCGCCGTCCATCGGGCGGAAGAGATCGGTGTTGACGCCGTTGGTGATCACGCCGGCCTCGTAGCCGTGGCGACCGAGCTGCGCCGCGAGGGAGGGGGAGACGGTCGTGATCCGGTCGCTCCGGTCGAGGTTGTAGCGGGTGATCGCCCAGACGCCGTCGTGGATCAGGCGTTTCGCAAGGGGGTTTTCGTAATACGCCGCCGCCGAGTCAGGGAACCAGTCCTTGAGGTCGAAGAGGACAGGGATTTTAGCCGAACGCGCAGCCCTGACGGCGGCGGTGCCGGCGAGGACGTTCGCCGCCACCACGACCTCGATCCCGTTCTCCCTGATGATCCGGCGCATCGCCGCCATATGATAGGGAGCGTTGGCGGTGTAGTGGAGGAAGGGGCTGGTGAAGGGGAAGAGGGTCGCCTCCTCGACGTGGAGGCGGGTGGAGCGCTCGGGGCCGCGGCTCACATGGAAGTGGGGGACGTGCACCTCGTGGCGCCCGGCCAGCTCCTCGAAGATATAGTGGTGGCGGGAGGGGACCGGGTGGTGGATGTAGTCCTGGGTGGATACGAGGAAGATCTTCATCAGGTTCAGAAGAAGCGTGGATCCGCAGAGGGGATGAGGGTTCTTATCCTGTCCCAGGGTACGATGGCGAAGGGTGCTCAGCCCTTCAGGGCGTGGCCGTTTCTGTCGCCCCTGCCGATCCCGCGGTAGGCAAATCCCGCCTCGATGAAGGCGTCGGGATCGACGATGTTCCGGCCGTCGACGATCGCCGGGTGATCGCAGCCAGAGAGCGTCTTCACCTGGGCGGGGTCAAGCCCCCGGTAGTCCCGATGCCCGGCGAAGAGGGCAACGGCGTCGGCACCCTGGAGCACCGCCGCAAGGTTGTGCGAGACCTCGAGGCCGGGGTAGCGCTCCACCCAGGGGTCGTGGACGGCGACCTCAGCCCCGGCGGCGAGGGCGGCGTCGCGGAAGGGCTCTGCCGGGGTGTTTCTCGCGTCGTCGGAGTCGTTGATGAAGGCCCAGCCCAGGAGGGCGATTCGCGCCCCCTTCAGGCTCTTTCCTGCCTGGGCAAGGGCCGATGCCGTCAGGGTCAGCATATGCGCCGGCATGAAGTCGTTGATCTGCCGGGCGGTCACGTATAGCGAGGCGACCTCGCCGGGCCAGTCGAGTTCGCCGCCGAGCACCCGCACGCCCCGCTCCAGGTGATAGGTGTCCTTCGTGAGGCAGTGTCCACCCACGCCGGCGCCGGGCCAGAGGATTGCTCTGGTGATCCCCTCGCCTTTCAGGGAGTCGATCCCGGCCCGCACATCGTAGACATTGATCCCCATCGCTTCGCAGTACAGGGCGAGCTGGTTGGCGGCGGCGATCTGGAGATCCCTGAACGTGTTCTCGGCGGTCTTCGTCACCTCGGCGGCGGTGGCCGTCATCGGGATCACCCTGCCGCTGGTGAGCACCGGGGAGTAGAGTTCGACCGCCCGTTTCGTGCTCACATCGTCGATCCCGCCGACGATCCGGTCGTGCTCGCGGATATTGCGGAGCAATCGCCCGACCATCACCCGCTCTGGTGCGTGAGCGAGGGCGAAATCAACGCCTGCCACGAGCCCGGACTCCTCCTCCAGGATCTCGCGGGCCATGCCGGTGGTGGTGCCGGGGGTGATCGTCGATTCGAGGACGACCAGGGTGCCTGGAGCGATGTGTCGGCCCACGTTCCTGATCCCCTCGACCAGGGGCGTGAAGTCAGGGATCAGGTCTTTCGGGTCCGCAAACGGGGTCTGGATTGCGAGGGTGACAGCGTCGCACTCCGCGACCTTTGAAAAATCCGGGGTGCAGGTGAACGTACCGGCCGAGACGACCCGTTGCAGGAGGTCTTCGAGCCCCGGTTCCTCGCCCTTCAGGGGGGACTCGCCCCGGTTGAGCGCGGCGATCTTGTAGCCTGAAGAGAGCGAGTCCCGCTGGAAGCCGTAGACATGGTCGAACGCCGGCGCATCGGCGAAGAGCGCCGCCGCCGGGATGCCTACATATCCCATGCCGACGACGCCGACCGTCCGGATCGGTCCCTTTTCCTGGAGAATGGATGACAGTCTGGTGTTCATGATAACCCCCGGTATCTTTCGGAAGTGTGTTTGTGCAGGGGACGAGAAGAAGTCAGCGGTGGGGGGCGAGCCCCCGCCCGATCCGCTCGCAGACCCGCAGGTTCTCGAGCCCCTGAGCGGGCGTCACCGGGAACGGCCGTGCGTCTCTGGCGCACCGCACGAAGGTCTGGAGTTCGGTCTTCAGGGGCTCGACCTTGTTCACGAGCAGTTTCTCGATGATGTTTTCCTGGCGGTACTGCCCGTCCACCAGCCCGTAGGCGCCGGGTTTGCGGTAGACGTAGACCTCCTGGGTCATGTAGTCGGCCTCGATCGTCGCCTCCTCCTGCTCGATGTAGATCGATCGCACCTTCTTCGAGGCCTTCCGGCTTGCCGAGAGGTAGACCGGCGTCGTTCCGAAGGTGAGCAGGGCCGCCGCCACGTCCTCGGTTCCGGCGCTCGCCAGGGTGCAGGGGCCTGAGAAGAGGGCGTTGAAGACGACGTCGATGTCGTGGATCATCAGGTCTTCGACGACCGAGGACCCGCTCACCCGCGCCGATGCCGGGTTGTGCCGGGCGATATGGACGTACAGAGGTGCGGAGACGAGCCTCCTCACTTCGTCCACGATCGGATTGAAGCGCTCGATGTGCCCGACGCCGACGGTGAGGCCGTCGGGGATCTCTCCGACAAGACGCTCCCCCTCCTCGGCCGAAAGGCAGATCGGCTTCTCGATGAGGGTGTGGACGCCGGCCCCGATGCACTGCCGTGCGGTTGCAAAATGGTACGGCGTCGGAACGCAGACCGAGACCGCCTCGGCCTTCCTGAGGAACTCCTCCATCGAAGCGCAGACCTCGGCCCCGTTCTGGGCGGCGACGGCCTCTGCGGCCGCATGGTCGAGGTCGTAGACATAGGTCGTCCCGACCTCCTTCAACTCGGTGTAGATGCGGACGTGGTTGCGCCCCATCGCCCCGGTGCCGATGACGCCCGCGTCCATCAGGCCACCTCGTTGATCGCATCGGCGATTGCTGTCCGCTCTTCGTCGGTGACGCTGGGATGGACCGGGATCGAAAAGACCGTGGCGGCGAGACGCTCTGCGACCGGGCAGCAGGCGGGCCGGCCGGCATAGACCGGCTGCCGGTGGATCGGCACCGGGTAATGGACCGCCGTCCCGATCCCCCGCTCCCCGAGGGCGGCCATCAGCCGGTCCCGCCCGTCGTCCGCCCGCAGGACGTACTGGTGGTAGACGTGCACGGCGCCCGGCGCCGTTGTCGGCAAGGCGATCCCCGGCGCCCTGATATGGTCCGAGTAGAAGGCAGCGTTCTCCTGCCGGCGCCGGTTGAATCCCTCCAGCCGCTCGAGTTGCACCAGCCCGACGGCGGCGGCGATGTCGGTCATCCGGTAGTTATAGCCGAGTTCGGTGTGAAGATATTTCTCAGACTGCCCGTGGTTGATGATCCGGCGCAGGCGGGCGTCGAACTCGTCAGACGCCGTCGTCACCATCCCGCCCTCGCCGGTGGTCATATTCTTCGTCGCATAGAAAGAGAAGCAGCCGAAGTCCCCGAACGATCCGGCCCGCTTCCCGTCGAGCGCCGCCCCGTGCGCCTGCGCGGCGTCCTCCACGAAGAGGAGGCGCCGGTCGGCGCAGAGGTCGGCGATCGCCGGGACGTCGCAGGGCTGGCCGAAGAGGTGGACGGCGATCACCGCTTTCGTCTTCCCGGTGACGAGCGCTTCTGCCGAAACCGGGTCGATGGTGAAGCGTTCCGGGTCCACGTCGGCAAAGACCGGGACGGCGCCGCACATCGAGACTGCCGTCGCCGTTGCGATGAACGAAAAGGAGGGGACGATCACCTCGTCGCCTGGCCCGACGCCGCCGGCGAGGAGCGCCGCATGCAGGGCGGCCGTACCGTTGTTCACGGCGACGGCGTGCGATGCGCCGCAGAAAGCGGCGAAACGCTCCTCGAACGCCGCCGTTTTTGGGCCTGAGGCGATCATGCCCGAGGCGAGCACCTCCCGCACTGCATCCGCTTCCTCCTCCCCGAGCAGGGGGCGCGCCACCGGGACCTTCATCCTACTCACGCATCCGCTCGGGGAGGTCGACAAAGCGTGCCGGCGACCCGATCGCCATCATCCGCGCCGGGACGTCGTGGGTGACGACGGCGCCCGCGGCCACGAGCGCCCCCTCACCGATGGTGATGCCGGGCAGGATCACGGCCCCGGCGCCGATCGAGACGCCGTCCCTGACGACAGGGCCCTGCAGGGGCGGCTTTCCGTGCGGCGGGTAGCGGTCGTTTGTCAGCACGGCGTTGGGGCCGATGAAGACATGGTCGCCAAGGAAGGTGTTCGTCGGGATATAGACCATGCTCTGGAGCGAGACGTTGCTCCCGATGACGCAGTCACCTTCGATCACCGCCGAGGTGCCGATGGCCACATGATCGCCGATCTTCGTCCGCTCGCGGATCATCACGTTGTGCCCGCTCGAAAAATCGTCCCCTATCTCGACGTCGCAGTATATGATCGTCCCTGTCCTGAGGACGGCGTTTTTGCCGATGACGGTGCCCGCAAACTCCTTCTGTCCGATCCGCTCCCTCGATGGAAAGCCGAGGGTCACCGGCTCGAAGATGCGTGCGCCCTCACCGATGGTGTTTCTGCCATATTCTGTCATTCGACGGTCACACTCTTTGCCAGATTTCTTGGTTTGTCGATATCCCTCTCCAACGCGTTTGCCGTCTGGTAGGCCAGGAGTTGCAGGATCACCGAGACCGTGATCGCCTGGACCATCTGGTGGTCCTCAGGGATCGGGATAAAGACGTCCACGATGCTCTCGACCTCGGTGTCTCCTTCCACCCCGATCCCGATGACCGGGGCACCCCGCGCCTTCATCTCCTTGACGTTGGAGAGCATCACCCCGTAGGTGCGGCCCGGCGTGCAGATGGCGACGACCGGCGTTTCCGGGGAGAGCAGGGCGAAGGGGCCATGCTTGAGTTCCCCGGCCGCATATCCTTCGGCGTGGATATAGGAGATCTCCTTCATCTTCAGGGCGCCCTCGAGCGCAACCGGGTAGAAAACCCCGCGGCCCACGTAGAACATCTCGGTGGCGCTGAGAAGCAGGGAGACCGCCGCCCCCATTTCCTGCGGGAGCACCCGCTCGATCGAGCGGTGGGCATGGGCCAGGACTTCGGTGAACTTCCCGTCCGCCATCACGTTCACCATGCCCATGAAGACCGCGAGCTGGCCGGTAAAAGATTTCGTGGCGGCGACGCTGATCTCGGGGCCGGCGCACATGAAGACGGTCCAGTCCGCGCTGCGGCTGACGGTGCTCCCGAGCACGTTCGTCACCGCCAGGGTCGAGCAGTTGCGGGCCTTCGCCTTCTCGATGGCGGTGAGGGTGTCGGCCGTCTCCCCGGACTGGGTGACGGCGATCACCATGTCGCGGAGGGGCGGGGTATAATACTTGAACTCGGAGGCGAACTCCACCGAAACCCGCTTAGAGGAGTACTCCTGCGCAAGGTAGCGGAAGACGAGGGCGGCATGATAGGACGTCCCGCAGGCCACCACCGTGATCTCGGCCGGGATCCTGAGCATGGGGAGGCGGGTGTCTTTTTCCAGCGCCTTGATCGTGTTGTAGAAGACCTCGGGCTGCTCGTAGATCTCCTTGAGCATATAGTGCTCGAACCCGCCCTTCTTTGCGTCGTCCACGCTCCAATCGATGTGGGTGATCGAGCGCTCTACCCGGACGCCGTCGTGGTAGACGTCGATCCTGGACGCCGTGAGGGCAGCCACATCCCCGTCTTCCAGGTACACCGCCCGCTGGGTGTGCTCCAGGAGGGGCGTGACGTCTGAGGCGCAGAGCACCTCGCCGTCACCGATCCCGAGAACGAGCGGGCTGCTCTTGCGGGCGGCGACGATCCTCTGGTCGTCCTTTGCGATGACCAGGATCGCATACGAGCCCTCCAGGTGGCGGACCGCCGCGGTGACGGCGGCGAGCAGGTCGCCGCTGAAATATTCCTCGACGAGATGGGCGATCACCTCGGTGTCGGTCTCGCTTTTGAAGCGGTGCCCTTTCTCGATGAGTTTTCTCTTGAGCACCGCGTAGTTCTCGATGATCCCGTTATGGACGACGGCGATCGCGCCCGTGCAGTCGGTGTGGGGATGGGCGTTGCAGTCGTTGGGCACGCCGTGAGTCGCCCAGCGGGTGTGGCCGATCCCGATGGTGCCGACGAGAGCGCTGAGGTCGGCCCCGCTCTCTGAGATTTTTCCGCTCTTTTTAATGATATTGATATCCCCGTTCTCGGTTGCGACGCCGAACGAATCATAGCCCCGGTATTCAAGACGCTTCAATCCCTCGATGACGAGGGGTGCGGCCTCTTTCCAGCCGATATATCCAACTATCCCGCACATGATGCATCCCCCAACGTAATGGTATCTCTCCTGACACTCATCCCTTATATAATTCTTGCCCCATCAGGAACTTCGCCGTAGAGCGTTTTCCCATCTTCTACGCAGACATTGTTCCCGACGATGCAGTTTTTGAAGACGCAGAACGGGGCGGACCGCACGTTGTCCCCGATGATCGCCCCGAACTTCGCCCTGATCAGCTCCCCCTCGATCGAGAAGATGGTCCGTTGCGGCGAGGTCGTCGCATGGTCGCCTACCTGCGTCCCGGTGCCGACGACGGCGTCGGTGATCCGGGCATGGGAGCCGATGCAGGCGTCGGCGAGGATCAGGGAGTGGCCGATCAGGGTGAAAGGCTCGATCCTGACCCGATCGCCGATGCTCGTCTCGGGCAGGACGACGCAGTTCGGCCCGATCTCGCAGTCTTCGCCGATAACGACCGGGCCGAGAATGGTGCTGTTCGGGCCGATCGTCGTCCCCCGACCGATGGAGACCTGCCCTTTGATCACGACCGAAGAGCCGATCCGCCCGGCCCGCTCCTGCCTCACGCCCTGCAGGAGCGCTGCGTTCAGCCTCAGGAGGTCCCAGGGGTAGATGGCGTCCTGCCAGTCCTCTGCCGGGACCGCCTTCAAGGGCGTGCCGGCGGCGATCATCGCATTGATCGCATTCGGGATCTCGGTCTCGTCGCCGAGGAAGTCCAGAAACGCCGGTCCGAGCGAGAAGATCCCGGTCGATACGGTGAAACCGGGCGCCTCGCTGGGCTTCTCGATCACCTGCTGGACCGAGCCGTCCCTGATCATGAGCACCCCGAAGTTCGAGGGGTGGGGGTGGTCCCAGGTCAGGACGGCATTTCTCTCCCCCATGATCCGGGCGATCGAGGCCGTGTCGATGTAGTTGTCGCCTGGGAGGAGGAGGAAGTCGCCGGTGATCAGGGGCGCCGCGCATTTGAGGGCGTGGGCGGTGCCGAGCTGCCGCTCCTGGACGACGACCTTCACCGGGATCTCCAGGCCGTTGAGGTGCCTGATCACCTGCTCTTTTTTGTAGCCGACGACGACGATGATCTCCCTGATCCCGTTCTTTTCGAGCGCCCGAACGATGTACTCAAGGATCGGCCGGTTCGCCACCGGCACCATCGCCTTGGGCATGGCATGGGTGAGAGGGCGCAGACGCCTGCCCTCACCTGCTGCAAGAATAACTGCCTGCATGGTTTTCATTCACCTACCTGATCACGGTCCGGTCTTTCAGGGTTCCCTCGACGAGGCTGTGCGGCCCGATGAGGGAATAACTCCCGATGACGCTGCCGACGTTCACCGAGCAGTTGATCCCGAAGAGGACGTGGTCGCCGATGATCGCCCCGAACTTCCTCCGGCCGGTGGACCTGCCGTTGATCGAGATGTTCCCGTGGTCGTGCCTGAGGTTTGCGACCTTGGTGCCGGCACCGAAGTTGCACTGGCTCCCGATGATCGAGTCGCCGATATAGTTGAAGTGCGGGATCTTTGTCCCGGCGAAGACGATCGAGTTTTTCACCTCGACGGCGTGGCCGATATGGCAGCCGTCGCCGATCGCCGTCGAGCCCCTGATATAGGCGTGGGGGCCGATCGTGCACCCCTCGCCGACGATGCAGTCGCCCTCGATGTAGGTGCCGGCCTTGACCACCGAGTTTTTGCCCAGGACCAGTTTGCCGTGGATGACGACGCCGTCCTCGACCGTTCCCTCGCAGGCGGGTTTCATCCGTGAGAGCAGGGTGGCGCTGGCGTCCAGGAGGTCCCACGGCGCCCCGACGTCCATCCAGGTGGAGAGGCGATAGGCGGAAAGGCGTCCTTCGGCGATATAGTCGGCCAGAGCGTCGGTGAGTTCGTATTCGCCCCGGCCTGAGAGGGGCACGCCCTCCAGCCGTTTGTAGATCTCGGGGTCGAAGAGGTAGACGCCGGCGTTGATCATCCGGCTTTTTGGCTGGCGTGATTTCTCCTCGAGCCCGGTGATCAGGTCCCCCTCGATCGTCACGACACCGTAGTCCTGTGGGTGGTCGCTCTCGTAGACGCCCATGCACGGGGCTTCTCTCGTGCAGAGGTCGGCGAGATCGGCCGCATCGACGATCATGTCGCCGTTGAGCATCAGGAACCGGCCGGTGACCAGCCCTTTTGTCGCCCGGAGGGCGTCGGCGGTCCCGAGCTGGCGGCGCTGGACGACGTAGCGGATCGTGACGCCGAGGCGGCTGCCGTCGCCGAACCACTCCCGCACTTCACGCTCGCCGTAGCCGACGACCAGGGTGATCGCGGTGATCCCGGCCTCGGTGACTGCCCTGACCAGGTGCTCGAGCATCGGGCGGTTGGCGAGGGGGAGCATCACTTTCGGGCGCTCGGCGGTGAGCGGGCGCATCCGCGTCCCCTCGCCCGCCGCAAGGATGACGCACTCCATCATGCGGCCCTCCTGAGGCGCTCTTTGCCCGCGTCCATCATCCGTTTTGCAGCAGCGGCGTCCCTGCCCTCGGCGGTGAACCTGATCTTCGGCTCGGTCCCGCTCGCCCTGATCAGGCACCAGCCCTCCTCGTCCTCGATCCTGATGCCGTCGGTCGCTACGGCGGCGCCCATGGCGGCCATCACTTCGCGGGCGTTCTCGATCCTGACCGAGTCCCTGAGGATCGGATAGGCAGGCATCGCCGCCACCCGTTCGGCGATGTCCCACTCGCCGGCGATCTCGCAGAGGAGGGCGGCGGCGTAGATCCCGTCGGGACAGAGGGAGTTTTTCGGGAATATCCATGCGCCCGACGGTTCGCCGCCGAATTCGCCCCATTTTAAGAGTTCTTCAGAGACGAAGGTGTCGCCCACCGGCGTCCGGTGCACCTCGGCCACCTCCTCGATCGCCATCGAGGCGTCCGAGGTGGTGACGACGCGTTTGGCTCCGAGGTACTCGGCAAAGAGCATGAGGAGGTGATCGCCGCCGATGTACCGGCCCTTCCCGTCGAAGGCCATCATCCGGTCGGCGTCGCCGTCGTGGACGATCCCGCATGCGGCCCCGCGTTTGCGCACCATTGCGGGCATGTACGGGAGGTTCTTCTCGAGGGGCTCTGAAGGGCGGACGAACCGGCCCGAGGGATTGGCATTGAGGCAGAGGGCCTGCACACCGGCGTCGGCAAGAAGCGCCGGGGTGATCGCGCTCCCGGCGCCGTTTCCGCAGTCGACAACGACGGAGAGCCCTTCCGGGAGGTCGAGGCCGTTCAGGATCGCATTCTTATGGATCGAGACGGCGTCGATGGCATGGATGTGCCCCTGCTCCCTCCAGCCCGCCCCGTGATCGCCCCTGACGTCCTCTTCCATTCGCTGCTGCTGGGCAGAGGTGAAGGACGAACCGTCCGGGTTGAGGAGTTTGATCCCGTTGTACTCCTCCGGGTTGTGCGAGGCGGTGATCATCACGCCGAAGGCATGGGCCCGCGCGGCGCAGGCGACGGTCGGCGTGGGTGCGATCCCGCAGGTATATACGTCCGAACCAGCCGAGAGGATGCCTGCGGTGACGGCGTCGGCAAGCAGCGGCCCGGTCGTCCGGGCGTCCATGCCGACGACCGCCGAGCCGCCGGCTTTCGCGGCTGCTGCCCCCACCTGAACGGCGAGGTCTGCAAATCCGCCGGAATATTCTCTTCTGATCCCTGAAGAGCCGAAAAGCATGCGCGGTAATGTGCCTTCACAGGATATCAGTTTTGGGAATCTTGCGCGCAGAGGGGGTCAGTGCCCGTACGGGCACCAGTGCTCGATTCCGAGGAGGGTGGCGACGCCGGCGGTGGATGGGCCCAGACAGATCACCCGTTTTTTGCCGAGGGCTTCCTCGACGGCGGCAAGGCCCTCGTTCGAGATGAGGCCGGGCCCGACGACCAGGAGGACGTCGGCGTCGGCGGGGTCTTCGGTGATGGTGATCCCGGTCAGAGGCCCCCGCGTATCGCCTGCCGCGTAGACCCGCGCCCCTGCAAGCGCCTGTGCCAGCCCGCTCAGGCAGGCGGCGTGCCGGGATTCCTCGCAGGGGTTCACCCTCCGGTTGATGCAGAAGAAGGCGGTGACGGCGTTGACGATGGCGCAGGCGGCCGTCCGCTCCACCGGGCTGTTGAGGGGCGCACCGAACATGAACGAGACTTTCGTGCAGGCCTGTAT
>Ga0209269_1000837_pt1 | contig 21487 bp, 20 predicted proteins | sample MTBAKMMethaMetaG_FD_187455 | JGI IMG/M metagenome (GOLD analysis project Ga0209269, IMG submission 187455) | Enrichment culture microbial communities from Arthur Kill intertidal strait, New Jersey, USA, that are MTBE-degrading - MTBE-AKM (Arthur... | ecosystem: Environmental > Aquatic > Marine >... | reverse complement strand
CTGGCATGGCAGGGTGCGCCCCTCATCCGCCCCTCCGGGCACCTTCTCCCCAAGGAGAAGGGTGTTTTTAATTATCCCCTCTCCAAGGGGAGAGGGTGGCCAGCGGCCGGGTGAGGGGTTCTTCAACCAACAGCGAAGCTGCAAACTCAAAACCTTAAACCCTGAACCTTAAACCCTGTACCGCGCGAAGCGCATCTTAACCTCGCACCTCGTACCTTGGACCTCGAACCGTTCGCGCCAGCGAACACCTCCGTCACCGGCAAGGTGACGGTTATTTCCGCCCCCTTCCCCTCCTCACTCCGCGCGGAAATCCTCCCTCCAACTGCCTCAACAATCGCATGCGAAACAGACAGCCCCAGGCCGGTTCCCCTGCCCGGCTCCTTGGTGGTGTAAAACGGGTCGAAGATATTGTTCAGGTCCGAGGGATCGATGCCTGGGCCGTTGTCCCGGATGGATATGACCAACTCAGACCGGGAATCGCTGCATTCCCGGTTCATCGTTGTCACGGTGATTTTCCCTGGAGCATCATCGGTTTTTTCCGCGATGGCGTCAACCGCGTTCAGCAGGCAGTTGAGAAAGACCTGCCGCAACCCCTCTTCATTGGCCACGACCGTATCATCTTTTGCTTCCAGGGAAAGGCGGAAGTGGATATTCTCCATGTGTTTCCGCTTGCTGACCATATCCACCACGTCGTCCAGTAACGGGTTGATTTTGATCCTGTGGTTTCCGGGAGGGGCGGTGCGGGCAAAATCAAGGAGCTGGCGGATAAGCCGGTTTATCCGCTCCAGTTCCCTGGTCGCCCGCTCGGAAAACTCCTTCCGGTCTTCCGGCGACAAATTCTCCCGTCGGAGCAGTTCCAGGTATCCCTGGATGATGCCGATGGGATTGCCAATTTCATGGGCGAGGCCGGCGGACAGCCGGCCCACCGAGGCCAGCTTTTCCGCCCGGATCATGTCCTGCTGGGTCTTCTGCAACTGGGCATTGGCCGCCTCAAGGGACTCCACGCTTTCCCGGAGTCTCTGCCGGTCGGCATCGATGCGCCTGGTCATCCGGTTGAGGGCCATGGAGAGCCGGCCGAATTCGCTGCCCCCCTGGTCGTAGAACGGGACAATATCATCCTGTTCGTCATAATTTTCCGTCATTCGGACAAGCTGCTCCACCGGCTTGACCGTTGACCGGACCAGGCGGAAAAAGCCTACTGTTGCCAGGACCAGGACATTGACCAGAAGATAAGCGAAAATGGCTTTCTGTTTTGCTCGCAGGGCTGCATACATGGGTTTGAGAGAAGTGACCGAACCGATGCTGGCGCGGGTGCCCCCCAGATCAACCGGCACGGCGGTCAGAAGAAACTCCGGGCGGGGCATATAAATCCCCCAGGTCGAGCCAAAGGTTTCGGTCACCGGTTGCTGCAGCTCCATGCTTTTCTGCAATGCCGGGAGCAGAACCTGCCGATATGCACAGGAGGGGTCCGCCTGGAACGCTTCGCCGTTTCCAGTTGCAATGGTCAGGCATTCCCCTCTGGCATCTCCATGTATTCGTGACAGCTCGGCAAGATATTCCTCCTGCAGCGGGTATGGTTGCGAAGCCAGGCGCCGCGCCTCCAGTTCAAGGATTGACCGCGCCGAATTCATTTCCATGTGCAGCATGTTCTGCTGCCAGAACATGGTAATGACCAGGTCAGCCAGCAGCGCAGAGATGCTCAGCAGGAGAACAAGGGTGACAATGAAATCCGCTTTGAGCCCGGCTGTTTTCATAAAAAAATTATGTAGAAATTGAATGAGTTATCCAAAGCTACGGTGTAGTTAGTATCAATGACCCCTAAAATTCAGCTAACCATCCTTCTCCCACTGGAGGTAAGCGAATAAAGTGAGACTCCGGGTAGGTGCCCGAAGGGCGGATGAGGGGAGCACCCGTCTTCGCCGGGAGTTTGCAGTTTGTAGTCGGCAGTGAACAATACAATCCAGCCAAAAGCTGAAAGCTTCATACTCAAAACCTTGCACCTTGCACCTTGAACCTCGAACCGTTCGCGTCAGCGAACTTGAAAACACCCTTCTCCCAGTGGGAGAAGGTGCCCGAAGGGCGGATGAGGGGGCTGCGCCAAGAACAGAACACCCTCTATTCCTTTGAAATAGCAGGATTCACGCATCAAAGCAAATAAACTCCTCGTGTTTTTCAAGCCTAAAGGCTATTTCCGTGAGCCTCCAAGTGACATTTTTTGTCACATAATGCCACAATTTGTCATTAAATAAAATCTGCCAAGTTCGACTCAGCCTGTTCAATCCGACACCGGTCATTTCCATTTTTGTATCATTTTCAATAAAATAGCAAGCTTTCAGAAAGGCAAAATAACCTTGGCACAAACCTTGCTTAAGAATGGCTAACTTCATCTTTTCGCGGATTGAGTCATTGGGGGCCTGAAAACAATCGGCCAAAGTTGTTCGTAAATAAACAAAACAGAAGGAGAAGAAAAAAATGAAATTGAATCAGTTGAGAATGAGGGCGAATGAAAAAGGCTTCACCCTTATCGAGTTGATGATCGTCGTGGCCATCATCGGCATCCTCGCCGCCATCGCCATCCCGAACTTCCTCGGTATGCAGGAAAAGGCGAAAAGGCGGGCAATCGAGGAAGGTGTTTCATCGGCAAAAGCTGAGTTGCAGAGCTGGCTCGACGCGACGATTAAGGGGGAAGACGGAGTCGTAGACGCGAATGGTGACGGAATAGTAGGAGACACTGAGCTTCCAGTCGCTGCTTTAACAAATGTGGCTGGTTCGTGGATACAGGCTATGATTGCGAAAAAAGGAGCTACTCCGCAATCACCTTGGTACTCAAGGGATTTGTATACTGTGGGTATTCCAGCTGTTCCTTCTGGATTAATTGTTCTGAGTAGAATGCCGGCTATGAGGGGTATCCAACTCTTTGGATACGATAAGCTTGGTGTAACCCTTATTCAGGAATCTGTTTCTGCTGAATAAAGGAGTATTAATTGAAAAGGTTAAAAGCATTCTGCCGCGTTTGCGGCAGAATGCTTTTTTGTTTGGGTGAATGCCATGTATAATAAAATTAATCCCATTCAAACAAGCCGCATTCAAATAAGCCGATTGTCAACCCGAGAATGCTCCGGCTTCACCCTCGTCGAATTGATGATTGTTGTGGCTATCATCGGCATTTTGGCAGCCATTTCAATCCCGAATTTCATGGGTATGCAGGAGAAAGCCAAAAGAAGGTCTCTGCAGGAAGCTGTTTCGTCGGCAAAACCGGAATTACAGAATTGGTTAGATGCAACTATCAGGCAGGAAAAAGGAGTTGTAGATCTGAACGGTGATGGTATCATTGGTATGACAGAGGGACCTGTAAGCACGTTGGCTAATGTGCCTCATTCCTGGGTTGCAGCCATGATTAACAAAAAGGGTGGAACTCCGCTTTCACCTTGGTATACTAAACCTCTTTATACGATTGCAGCCGGAGTATATTCCGGTGGAATAGTCTTTAGCCGAACAAGTGGGAACAGGGGGATCAAAATTATCGGATATGCCTTAAACGGCACGACAATGATTGAGGAATCTGTTTCTGTTGAATAATTTTATTCAAACCAGTGTGGAATGAACAAAAGAAATAACAAGGGTTTTACGCTAATCGAATTGATGGTCGCAGTCGCTATAGTGGCTATCCTTGCTGCAATTGCGATTCCCAGCTATCTGGGAATTCAGAAGAAGGCCGCGCGAGGAGAGGCAAAGTCAAATCTTCTTTCTCTTTCTGTGGCGCTTGAAGCATATATGGCGGAGAACAGCGATTATGGACCTACAGGAGTGTATACCTATTATGCTCCAGGAATCACACTTGACAACTTCGGAGCACCACACGATAATCTCGCAATTGTTGCAAATCTCGGCAACAACAATAATTATGAATATCGCATGACCATTTCTTCAGCTATTCCTCCAAGTTATGGCATAAGCGCCGTGCCCAGGCGAGGCAGGGTTCTGGGTGATGTGACACCTTGGGTCAGGGATGACGGCCAGAAAGGTCCCGCGAATTTCGGCTGGTAGCAATCTCTCGCGACAGAGAAAATTTTTTTTCATTTCGTCCTTTCCTTCGTCTTCATTAAATGATCATTTATCCGAATACTTCCATCTGTTAAAAATAAGTCGGTGGAAGCATGTAATGGGTGTGCAGTTATAACTTCTCGCTCAAATCTCGGTATTCCATAAACCATCGGAGTCCCCAATTTCATGGATAGGTTTAATTCAGCGCCGGGTATAACTTTATATAGATATACATTTCATTTTTTTCTTCTGGCGCTTCTTATAGCAATAATTTATTCAAATACCCTTGTCCAAGAGTGGCATTTTGACGATTATCCAAATATTGTTGAGAACAAAGTGATTCATTGGAATACTATCTCAATTTATTCTGTTTGGAAAACAATCATACCCGATGGTTATGGTGGAAATAATCTCTCACGCCCCATTCCGCTCCTGACATTTGCCTTAAATTACTATTTCACAGGTCTAAATACACTAAGCTACCATCTCACGAATATTACAATACATATTATAACTGCCTTTTTTGTTTATCTGGTATTTCAGAAAACTTTGATGATATTAAAATCAAGAGATGAAACAACGTTCACCAAAGTTACATGCCAGGATATTGCCCTGCTCGGCGCAGTCTTATGGGCTATCCATCCTCTCCAAACCCAGGCTGTTACGTATATTGTCCAGCGGATGGCATCCATGGCTGCCATGTTTTACATAATTGCTATGTTTTTTTACCTACAGGGAAGAACAAATAAAGGGCAAATTAACACTTTATTGTTTTACGCTGTTGCCATTCTATGCTGGATACTCGCTGTGCTTTCAAAAGAAAATGCTGTATTACTTCCTTTGAGTGTAATAATTTACGAGTTGATTTTTTTTGGCATGACCAAGAGAAAAATATTTTACATTTTAAGCTTATTATTACTTTTTACTGCCTCAGTTGTTTTTGTATTGGTATATGCAAAAGGGAATAATTCAATATCTATGTATGAAGTGTATTCGACGTTAGAAGATAAAATCGTAAGGCCCTATGGATACAGGCCTTTCACCATGTTTGAAAGGGTTCTGACAGAGCCAAGGATTCTCATGGGGTATCTTTTTCTTATTTTCTGCCCTATATCAAATTTTTTAACTTTAGAGTCAGATATTACTGTTTCTACAGGATTATTTGACCCGATATCGACTTTTTTATCTATATTTTCAATTTTGACGCTCATTTTTTTGTCATTTTACTGGTACAAAAAAATACGAATCATTTCATTTGCGATTTTATTTTTCTTTATTAACCATGTTGTTGAATCAAGTATTATTGGATTAGAACTTTATTTTGAGCATAGAAATTATTTGCCATCAATGTTTATATATTTATCTATTTCGTATGGATTCATAAGGATATATAAATATTATCGTGATAATAATAGGATTATAATGCATTGTCTTATTGCTTTTTTTATTGTATGTATAATCGTTTCTGAAGGGAACGCAACATATTTGCGAAATGATGTATGGCGCACCGAAGAAACTCTTCATCGTGATAATTTGCTTAAATCCCCTAACAATATACGGCCAAGAATATCCCTCTCCAGTTATTATATGAGAAAAGGTAAGTTTGATGAAGCCTTGGACCTTTTAAAAGGTGCCGAATTGATTGTTAATTCAGGGAAAGTTAGAGTCCAGCAAAATTGGATTGGGCTACTCTATCACAATTTCGGTTCAGTATATTATAGTAAGTCTGAATTTAATAAATCTAAAATATTTTTGTTAAAGAGTCTAGAATATGAACAATACAGCTGGGAAACACATATATTGCTTGGTATTTTATTCTTTAAAGAAGGTGATTTTGAGCAATCTGCAAATGCCTATAAAAATGCTATAACTCTTCGTTCTGTCGATCCTAAGTTGTTTAATATGTTGGGAAGAACTTTGTACGCTCTGGAAGATTACGGAATTGCCCTAGATGTATTTCATAAAGGTCTGGAGCTGGCACAAGAACAACAAAAACACGATTTGGTAAAAACAATTAATTTTAACATTGTTTCCTGTTATATGGCACTTGATGATCCTGTTAATGCAAGGATGACCCTTAGTGGCATGGAGAGATATGTTGATAATATTATTTTTAAATATAGTCTCTATATTTATGACGATATTAAGCCCTTACAGGAAATTGCTCTTTATGATGATTTGATATATCTTCTTTATACCTCAATTCTTAAATCTGAAGTGAAAGCACAATTTCTTGATAAGATAGCTGCTCTTATAGCTTCGTCTGGTAAGGAATATTGTGATGTTATTAATGAGATTAAAGATAATAATTTTTTAGGAATTATTTATCCTCCTATTGCCGAAATTGAAAATGATTTGTCAAAGTTGTATTATAATAAAATCAAAAATTCAATAGAATATATGCAGGATAAAATGTCTCATTCACAGGATTGCTCTTTTTCTAAGGATCTGAAAGAGGAAGTTCATAATCAGAATTAAATACATCTGAAACAATTCTCTTTTTATTATAAAATCTTCTCGTTCTTTAGTTGAAGCATTGAGCAAATTTTTGGGAAAAAATGTTATCCTTTTTTATCTACTATCAGATTAAGTTATGAAGGCTGTCATATTAGCTGGAGGATTCGGGACTAGATTAAGTGAAGAAACACACATCCTTCCCAAGCCGATGGTTCAAATAGGCGGGATGCCAGTACTCTGGCACATAATGAAAATTTACTCATTTTATGGGATTCATGATTTCATCATTTGTCTGGGCTACAAAGGCTATGTTATCAAGGAGTACTTTGCCAACTATTTTCTCCATATGTCTGATGTAACGTTTAATTTTCAGGATAACAAAATGCATGTCCACAACCATAAGGCTGAGCCATGGACCGTCACGCTGATCGATACCGGGGAAGGGACAAAAACCGGCGGCCGGCTTAAACGGATCGGGGGCTATCTTGAGGATGAAGACTTTTGTTTCACCTACGGTGATGGAGTTGCAGATATTAACCTTGATGATCTGGTTCATTTTCACAAACAGCAGAACACCCTGGCCACAGTGACGGCGGTGCAGCCCCCTGGACGTTTCGGTTCTCTGGATATGAATCAGAACAGGATCGTCAAGTTTGCTGAAAAACCATTGGGCGACAAAACGTGGGTGAGCGGCGGATATTTCGTACTCTCTCCCAAGGTATTGGACTATATCGAAGGTGATGAAACCGTTTGGGAAAAAGGCCCCTTGGAGCGACTGGCCTCCGAAAGCCAACTTGCAGCCTACCGGCACCAGGGGTTTTGGAAGCCCATGGATACCCTTCGCGATAAAATCCACCTTGAAGAATTATGGTGTAAAGGAAAGGCCCCGTGGAAGATCTGGTAACTCAGAGACGATTCTGGCAGGGAAAGAGGGTTTTTATAACCGGACATACCGGGTTCAAAGGGAGCTGGCTTTCCCTATGGCTCAACCTGCTGGGAGCAGAGGTTACCGGCTTTTCTTTCGGCGCGGATGCGAACGGCCTGTTTGCATTGGCCGGCATCAGTCGCTTTGTCAATTCCACTATCGGCGACATCCGCATTCTTTCTCTTCTGGCCGAAACGCTTGCAGCCTCTCAGCCTGAAATTGTTTTTCACCTCGCTGCCCAGTCATTGGTGCGGTTGTCGTATATCGATCCGATCACGACTTTCTCAACCAACGTGATGGGAACTGTCAATTTACTGGAAGCTGTTCGCAGAATTCCCTCGGTCAGATCTGTAGTTGTTGTTACAAGCGACAAGTGCTATGAGAACAAGGAGTGGGTGTGGGGGTACCGCGAGCAAGACCCTATGGGGGGCTATGATCCGTACTCAGCCAGCAAAGGATGCACCGAACTTGCTGTTAATGCTTATCGACGTTCGTTTTTTCATGAAAACGGAGCAGCAATTGCAACGGCGCGTGCTGGCAATGTGATAGGCGGAGGAGACTGGGCGGCAGACAGGATCGTTCCGGACATCATCAGAGCGGTGAGCACAGGAAAAACAGTCGCGGTCAGAAATCCGAATGCGGTTCGACCCTGGCAGCATATCAGTGAGCCCTTGCATGGTTACCTGACACTTGCAGAGAGATTGTACACTAAAGGAAATGAATATGCCGAGGCGTGGAATTTCGGTCCGGACGCTGAGGGAGCCAGGTCAGTTTCATGGCTGGCCGACTATGTGTGCAGAAAATGGGGCGAAGGCGCCTCCTGGCATCATGACCCTGGATCTCACCCGCATGAGGCAAACTATCTCAAACTCGATTGTGGAAAGGCAAGGGCCAGACTGGGCTGGCGGCCGCAGTTGACTGTAACGACCGCCCTGGACTGGACAGTTGAGTGGTATCGTGAGAGTTTGGATGGCGCGGATGCGAAGGGCATTACCGAACAACAGATAAATCGCTATCAGGTGTTGGGCGCCGATGAATGAGAAACTTTGTCGTTTTTGTTCCAACGAATTGGGACACTCCTTTGTCGACTTGGGAATGTCGCCGCTTTCGAATACGTACCTTGATGACACGCAAGTAAAAGAAATGGAGCCGTTTTATCCTCTCCATGCATTTGTCTGCTCCAATTGTTTTCTGGTCCAGTTGGAGGAATACGAAACGCCGCAAAAAATTTTTACCGACTATGCTTATTTTTCTTCCTATTCCTCAAGCTGGCTCGAACATTGCCGTCAGTATGTCGAGCAAATGGTGGAGCGGTTTAGGCTGGAAAAGATACATCAGGTTATAGAGATTGCCAGTAATGATGGCTACCTGTTGCAGTATTTCTCGAAGTACGGTATTCCGGTTCTTGGTATAGAACCAGCTGAAAATGTCGCCCGGGTTGCCCGTGACTCCGGTATCCCAACGTTGTCAAAATTCTTTGGGGCGGTTACAGCTCAAGAGCTGGTCGGTCAGGGGAAAAAAGCCGATCTTCTTCTGGGCAACAACGTGCTTGCCCATGTTCCCGATTTAAATGATTTTGTTGAGGGGATGAAAATTGTGCTCAAACCTGACGGAATCATTACCATGGAATTTCCTCACCTCCTGCACCTTATTAATCAGAACCAATTTGATACTATTTATCATGAACATTATTCATATTTATCGCTCATGACCGTATTGAGTATATTTGAACGACACGGTCTGTCGATTTTTGATGTTCAGGAATTAACAACCCATGGTGGATCGCTGCGAGTATACGCCTGTCACAAGGAATATGCGAATTTTGTCCCGACTGATCGTGTCGCTCTGCTCCTTGAGAAAGAACATGATAATGGACTTGACAATGTTAATACATACACTGATTTTGCCAAAAGAGTGTATATGATAAAGCGGGCATTATTACAATTCCTGATCAACGTGAAGAATGATGGGAAATACGTCGTTGGCTACGGAGCCGCGGCAAAGGGAAATACCCTTTTGAATTATTGCGGGATCCGGCAGGATTTTCTTGACTATGTCGTGGATCGCAGTCCCCATAAGCAGGGGAAATATCTTCCTGGAACGCATATCCCGATATGCGCGCCGCAAAGGGTTTTCGAGAGTAAGCCGGACTATCTTCTTATTCTTCCCTGGAATCTGCGTGAAGAGGTAATTGAGCAGATGAGTCATATCCGTTCTTGGGGCGGTAAGTTTGTCGTACCGATTCCGCAGTTGGAGGTCCTTGATTGATTTTTACCGAAACGAAGCTCAAAGGTTCCTACATAATTGATATTGAGCCGATAGAAGATGAGCGGGGTTTTTTTGCCCGAAGCTGGTGCCGGAAGGAATTTGCGGCGCACGGGTTGAACCCGGACCTTGTTCAATGCAATATTTCCTACAATAAAAAAAAAGGAACGCTTCGCGGTATGCACTACCAGGCAGCACCGCACGGAGAGGTAAAGCTTGTCCGCTGCACCCGGGGATCGATTTATGACGTGATTGTTGATCTCCGGAAAGGTTCAGAAACCTTGAGGCAATGGGTTGGATTTGAACTGTCACAGGGAAACAGGCGGTTGTTGTACATACCGGAGGGATTTGCCCATGGGTTTCAGACTCTGGAAGATAATACGGAGGTCTTTTACCAGATGTCGGAATTTTATTTTCCCGAACTTGCCAGAGGACTTCGCTGGAATGACAAGGCGGTTGGAATAAAATGGCCCTTGGGGGAAATTTTTATTTCAGAAAAAGACCAAAGTTATTGATATGTCAGATTTGACTATATGAAACCAATAGTTTTCTGGGGAGCCAGCGGACAAGCAAAAGTACTGAATGAATTCATTGAAACGAATGGATATGAACTGGTAGCCGTTTTTGATAACAATGAGAATGTCATCAACCCATTTGAAAACATTCCCATCTATTATGGTTTTGATGGATTTATTTCCTGGCTTGGTAAGAATGTCACGAAAGAATATTTTTGCCTGGTAGCTATTGGGGGTGCGAAAGGTTTAGATAGAAAAAATATTCAAAATATGTTTGTGCAGCATGGCGGAATACCCGCAAAGGTAATTCACCCTTCAGCCTACGTTTCCAGCGATGCTATTATTGGAAACGGATCACAGGTTTTAATTAATGCCGGAGTAGGCGCAAAGACACAAGTTGGTGAAGCATGTATTATAAATACTGGTGCAGTTGTTGACCATGAGTGCATTTTATATGAAGGGGTACACGTTGCACCAGGAGCGACTCTGGCCGGATGCATAGAGGTTGGCAGATATACTTTTATTGGAGCTGGAGCTGTAATATTACCGAACTTGCAAATTGGTGAAAATGTTACAGTCGGTGCAGGGTCAGTTGTTACTAAAGATGTTCCTGCAAACTGTACCGTGATGGGTGTACCTGCTAGAGTTATTTATAAGTAATATTATATTTAAGTAAAGTGAAGACGCATATGGATGACTTTATTAAACAGCAAGAAAAATTTATCCATAAGATGGACGGAGATCAGGAACTTAAAGAATATGCCAGAAATTTTTTTGATTTAAGCTGTCAGTATAATTACAGTTATAACTTTAAGTGGCTTGGCAGGCCTATCATTCAGTATCCTCAAGATATGATTGCTGTCCAGGAAATTATATGGGATATCAAGCCCGAGTTAATAATTGAAACAGGAATTGCGCACGGTGGATCGTTAATATTTTATGCTTCTATATTGGAGCTAATAGGCGGTAAAGGAAAAGTGCTTGGTATTGATATTGATATACGAGCGCATAACCGGGTTGAGATAGAGAAGCATGCGATGTACAAGCGCATAGATATGATCGAAGGGTCATCGGTCTCCAGTACTATATGTGACAGAGTTTCGAATTTTGTTAAAAACAAAAAAATCGTTATGGTGATTCTTGATTCAAACCATACTCATGAACATGTTCTGGCTGAATTAAATTTTTATTCACAATTTGTTACACCGAGTAGCTATCTTGTTGTTATGGATACGGTAATTGAAGATATGCCTGAGGACGCTTTCCCAAATCGACCTTGGGGAAAAGGAAATAATCCCAAAACAGCTGTCTTGGAGTTTCTCAAGCAAAATGACAGATTTGAAGTCGACAAATCAATTGAAAGGAAACTGATGCTCAGTGTGGCTCCGGATGGATATCTGAAATGCATAAAGGACTGATGGTATGAAGCAGATTCCTGTAGCAGGTCCATGGATAACACAGCTTGAAGTTGACCTTGTCAGGGATGCAGTACAAAATAGTTGGTATGACAAAGCAAATTATTATTATGATTTGTTTGAACACAAATTTGCACAATATCTTGGAGTCAAGCACACTATAAGCCTTCCTCATTGCACTTCAGCTATTCATCTGTCCCTTCTTGCTTTGGGAGTAGGTCCGGGTGACGAGGTTATTGTCCCAGACGTTACGTGGATTGCATCTGCAGCTCCTATTTCATACGTTGGTGCTCAGCCAGTCTTTGCAGACATAGACCCGGATACATGGTGCATTGATGTCAAGTCGCTTGAAGAGTGTATCACCGTTCGCACCAAAGCAATAATTCTAGTCGATTTATATGGCGGAATGCCAGATATGGATGCCGTTCTTTTAATTGCTGACCACTATGGTATACCAGTTGTGGAAGATGCTGCCGAGGCTATAGGAGCAGAATACAAAGGCAAGAAGGCTGGATCTTTTGGACGTACAGGAGTCTTTAGTTTTCATGGCTCTAAGACTTTGACCACCGGTGAGGGAGGTCTTTTGGCAACAAATGATTCCGAATTGTTCAATCGTGTTCTTTTTCTGCGAGATCATGGTCGCCCGCCCGGCGATGTTTTCTTCACTAATGAAGAAGTTGCATATAAATATAAAATGAGTGCATTACAAGCAGCTCTAGGTTATGCGCAGCTTCAACGGATAGATGATTTGGTTGACAAGAAGAGGCAGATATTTTTGTGGTACAAAGAACGTTTAGGTCAAATTTCTGGCCTTCGTTTAAATTATGAACCTGAAGGCACAAAAAATTCTTATTGGATGACTTCGATAGTACTAAATGATAATATCGATTTATCTAAATTTGAGCTTATGAAAATTCTTTATAGAAAAGGGATAAACACTCGGCCTTTTTTTAGTCCATTGAGTAGTTTAAAGGCCTATGAAAAATATGTTGACGCAGATAGGGCACGGAAAAGAAACCAAATTTCGTACAGTATAAGTAAACAGGCAATTAATTTACCTTCCGCCTTGATTTTAGAAGAGAAACAAGTGGATTATGTATGCAGTAAGTTTTTGCAAGTTTTTAATAACATAACATTTGACAAATTATAATGTACTTGGTTTGAAGCAGGGCATATATTTTCAGTTTTTAAGATAAGTTATATTTGTATCCATCTTAGTGAACTTTTATTTGAATTTTACAGAATGGTTAATATCTAATCTAAGTTTGCAGATCATGCTGAAATATAATATACGCAGGTTATGGTCTACGTTAATTTCTGAAATCAATGAATCCTCCATCCCCAGACATTTGTTTCGGAATTCCTTGGGGGTTCAGTCGGCACGTATAGAAATAAACGGTGCTTGTAATGCGAAATGCACATTTTGCCACTCGGGTAGTATTCACTATGACCGTACAAAATTGATGGAGCCTTCATTTTTTGAAGAAATTATTGCTCATCTTCAGGAAATAGGGTTACTCACAAAATATATATGGCTTTATGATAGAGGGGAACCATTGCTGCATCCTAAATTAGGGGACATCCTTGATATCTGTGCATCCTATGGTGTCAGAGCTCGTCTAAGTACAAATGCTTCTTCGGTGCCCAATTTAACTGAGAAACAATGGAAAAACATTGCAATGCTGAAAGTCTCTCTTTCAGGGTTAAGTGAGGCTACTTATGGTCGTGTTCACGGCCTTAACATTGCTCGCACCCTTGAAAACATAAAATTTATTTCCCAACGGGCAAATATTTTTAGTTTTTTACAATTATCTTGGCATCGCTACCGTTTTAATCTCCATGAAGAGGAAAGTGCTGAAGCAATGGCAAGAAAGTTTGGATATTTTTTTTCTTCAATTGATGCAGAGATCATTGAAGTTGAAAAATTGCTTGATATTGCTGAGGACAGGTTGAGTCAAGCTGAAATCGAGAAACTGGAGGAGTTTCTTCTTATTGAGCGTTCTCAAATGCTTAGTAATTTAGTCCGAGCAAATCGATCAGTTATTCAACCTTCGAATGATTTTTTGTGTGTCCAGTGGGATCAATTGGCCGTTAATTATGATGGAGAGTTGCTCCGTTGTTGCGGGTTATCGCCATACAATGCTCAAAACAGGCTTGGATCCTTATTAAGTTACAACAGCAAAGATGAGATAAAAAAAGTTAATTACAGCAGTTGTGAAATATGTAAAAAGTGCATTCGGCATGGAATAGCGGAGCCTTCTCAAGGGCATTTCTCTAAAATATGGGATTAATATTTCCACTGCAAAATATAAGTACGGTGAATCTATTAGTATTTTGTCAGTAATTTTGTTTTAAGGTTGTTTCTTCGGCAATGAGTGCTTTAGGAAATAATATAGCATAAAAGTCAGAGAGTCTGCAGCTAGAGAAACTATTCTGAACCCTGCAATAAATGCAATTGCTCCGCCGATACTTATTGGAAGTATCAACATTTTTCCAGCAACAATTTCAAATATGCCTATTCCTTGTGGAGCAAAAACGCTGATATACCCTACTCCCCACGAGAAAAGATAAGAAGCAGCTGTATGAATTATTTCAGAGATGTTCAGTGTCTGAGAAGTTAATGAAGAATAATACAAAACAAATGATGTAGAAGCTATCATCCAATGAAAAGTAGTAGATATTATAAGAATTAAATAATCATATAGCCAAAATTGCCCTAGACTGATTTGTTTTCGGAGAGATGAAATCAAGGGTATAAATAAAAGTGTGATCATGCTTGTTGCAGCAAATATGCCAGCCAGTGAAGCTACTCGTGAAGACTGCCCTGTACTCCAAATGTAACTCCCGCCAATAGCAAAAGTAATGAGTCCTGGAAGAAACGTTTCTATCAGGGCCAACAGAGTTAACTGTGTTTTTGATGTACCGGATAAGTAGTAATCTGAAAATCGTCCAACTGTATGCCATATTCCTCCTGGCAGATATCGTGCTGGAAGACGCGAAACATAAATATCCAACAAGCGAGAATACGCCATTCGTTTATCTAAACCATGTAAAATAATCTTTGTGAGAAAAGGGGAAGATAAGTGCATGAAGCTCCAACATATTACTGAACTTACGAGTAAATGAAAGTGTGCAGTTACGGCCATTTTATAGAGTAAGGCCTTATTCGTCCAGGCGAAATATAATATAAACAATAAGGACAGTGGGGTATATATGAGTTTAGCAATTTGAATTACCTTGGCTGCTGTTTTTTTTCTCATGAGAATGATAAGAGAGAATACTATTGTTTTACTTGGTCTGCTTATTGTCTCTTTTGCCCAAAACATATTTGATGGGCAAAAATGGGAAGAGCAGAATCATGATAAATATTTTGTCCAGAAGGCCAATGTCAGACTGGACAACAGTTCTGATTAATGCAAAAGGTAGCTTTGCCAATGGAAAGAGTTTTGAAAAGAGAGTGTTGGAAATTTTTGTGTTTCTGCTTTTGTATCGGTTGAGTTTGTCCCGGTAATTTTCGGCAGGTCTGTTTTGGCGTCTGTAGAAGATTGCATTAGTTGCGTGAACAAATTCTCCCTTGAGAGCCAGATCGGCAAGTAACACAAGGTCGATACCAACCAAATTGTAGTTTTTGTTGAGGTCAGGTAGGCAATCACGTCGTATGACGCCAAGTATGGGGTTCACGCTGCCCCACAATGTCATAATAAAACGAACTACAGGATTGAGTCCACGAGTATCGTACCATCCAGAGTGCTTCTCCAATTCGACTCCATCTTGACCTATCCATTTGGGAGTTCCAAATGCAATGGTCGTTGATGGCGACCTCTCAAGCAACTGGACACATTGTGTTATTAAATTTGGAGACCATTTATCGTGTCCTGCAGCCCACATGAAATATTTCCCTTTTGCTTTCGAGAGACCAAATGAGAAATTTTTTACTGCTCCTATATTATTATTTTGCCGTAAATATGATATCCGCGAGTTCATATTTGCAAACTTTTCACATATCCTACCTGTGTTGTCAGTAGAGGCATTATCACAAATAATTATCTCGAGTTTTGGATAGTCTTGATTGAGTATGGACTCTATCGATTCTGTGATAAATTTTTCTTCATTGAAGATTGGGAATGCTACACTTACTAATGGAAAATTGTTTTTATTGTTGTTTTCCATAGTTTTTATCTCCGAGATAAAAAACGCACAACCATTCCGGGATGAATTCTGGTCTAATATAGAGCGATTGTTATGGATTCGCAGAAGGAAGTTTTTGCTATTATTTAGGCATGTTAGAAATTATTTAGCTCTGTCGTAATATAATTGGGAAATTTGTTCTGAAATGAGTCCCATCATAAAAATTATAAGTGAACTGCTGAACAGAAGCGCGGACATATTCGTAAACCGCCCTTGGGTGATGAATGTGAATAAATAATATCCTAGAGCAGTTAAGAACAGGAAAGCGCTGATAGGCAGAAACACTCTTAGGGGAGAAAAAAGGGTAGCGACTTTAATGATGATCAGGATAAAACGGCTGCCGTCATGCAACAGTTTGATCTTGCTTCTGCCTTTCCTGGCTTTTGTCTGAATAGGAACATACTTGATGCTTCTGCCGGTACGAAGATATGCCATGGTGATTGTTGATGGATAGGAAAAAGTGTTTGGCAGAAGATCAACGAATTTTTGTACGGTGCTTTGCCGGACTACACGAAAGCCCGAAGTAAGGTCCTGGATCTTGAATTTCGTTACATAGGAAGCAAACCAGTTGTATATGGTGTTGGCGATATCCCTATGCACCTTGGTGTCCGATGCCTTGGTGCGTGCCCCGACGACCATGTCGAATTTGTCCTTGTATTCCAGCAATCGGGCGATATCTTCCGGTTGATGCTGTCCGTCGGCATCCATCATAACTATCCAGTCCCCTGAAGCCATTCTTAGGCCGGTTTTGATTGCCGCGCCGTTGCCGATATTATAGGGATGCGGCCAGACGGTTGCGCCTGCATCCATCGCTTCCTTCATGGTGTTGTCCGTGGAACCGTCGTCGATGACCAGTATTTCGAAATCCGGGTGGAGTTGCTGGATGCTTTTGATTGTGGCCGCAATGCTCTGCTCCTCGTTATAGGCCGGCAGCAGGATGGTAACCGGAGGTTTTTTGGTGTTTTCGTTCATGGAGGTCATGTCCGTGGAGAGGGTAAAGATGGTTACCGAAGTTTCTCAAAATTTACAGGATTTTGCAAGGTTTGAATGGTGGTTCAGCGGGGTTAGGCTTTAGCTGTTGAGGCTGAAAGCTGTCAGGAGAAGAGAGTAAGAAAATGCAAGTTATCGGATGATATCCTTGAATAAACAGGCACTTGGTCTTGTTTTTTGTGTTGTTTGAGGGGGTTGGATCACGATGCAATTTTTTTTCGATTGTCGCGAACGAACACGCCTTTATCACGGCGATCGAGCTCAAACAGTCCGATGGCCTTGATTAACTCACTGAGCTTTATAAAGCCATAGTTCCTTGGATCAAAGTCGTTGGCAGTCTTGCTGATGAAGTTTCCGACAGGGCTGAGGGCGGCCCATCCCGATTCGTCGGAGCAGGCTTCTATGGCAGAGCGAAGAAGATTCATCAGGGTTGCGTCGCCCCGCAACTCTTTTGTGTTCCGGGGGGTTAAGGATGGTTCCTTCTGATCTTCTGATTTTTTTGCAAAAACTTCTGTGTAAATGAAGCGGTCGCAGGCAGAGACAAAAGGCCTGGGTGTCTTCTTCTCGCCAAATCCATAGACGCATTTGCCTGATTCACGGATACGGGAGGCAAGGCGAGTGAAATCGCTGTCGCTTGACACCAGGCAGAAACCTGAAAAGTGCCCGGTATACAGCAGGTCCATGGCATCAATGATCATGGCACTGTCCGTTGCGTTTTTGCCGGTGGTATAGCGAAATTGCTGGATAGGCTGTATCGAGTGTTCCAGGAGGACGGTTTTCCATTGACCGAGATTTGGTGTGGTCCAATCGCCGTATATACGCTTGACACTCGCTGTCCCAAGCTTGGCAACCTCTGCAAGGAGCCCTTCCACAATGGCGGGATTGGCATTATCTGCGTCAATAAGGACCGCAAGTGAAGAGTTCATGTTATTCGGTAATGCCACTGGGTCTCCGGGGTGATTGATCTATGGAAGGTTGGCGGGTCGCATGGGTAATTTTCGATATGTTTTAGAACGGGTTGGCAGAATCGTGAATTATTGCAATAGCGTTTTCAGCGTACAACACCGGCATGGCAAAATCAATGTTGGGTGTTTTTATTCCGGCAGGTTGGCAAGCCCCTCATCCGCCCTTCGGGCAACCGCCCTGAGCTGTTTAGGCTGTAGGCTGTTAGCCTGTAGTCATTTAGCTTTTTAGACTGTAGGCTGTTAGCCTTTTAGGTGTTTATTTCCCTCTCCAGGGGGAGAGGGTGGCCAGCGACCGGTTGAGGGGTTCTACAACCCATCAGCGAAGCTGCAAACTCCTTCTGGTTTCTGTCCTCTGGTTTCTGATTTCTGATATGCTGCCGACTGCAAACTGCCAACTCCCGGCGCAGCCGGGTTTTCCCCTCATCCGCCCTTCGGGCACCCGCCCTGAGCTGTTTAGGCTGTAGACTGTTAGCCTGTTAGGTGTTTATTTCCCTCTCCAGGGGGAGAGGGTGGTGGTTGAATATTTATCGTGGTAAAACATGATGGCTGCTGAAGCTACAGAACAGACCAGGGGACAGCAAGAACGGTATCGGAAAGTTTGCGGGGCTTTTCAATGGAACAGATGAGCAGGCCGTTGTGGATTCTCTCGTGGGGAAAACAGTCCCGCAGGGCGGCAAACCCTAAAATATCCTTTCGGTCGGGGTTGGATTTCGCCTTGATTTCGATGGGAAAGAGCGTGCCGTTCAGTTCCAGAATGAGATCCACTTCTGCCCCGTAATAAGAACGAAAATGGTAGACATTGGGTGCCATTGGGAGATGCTGCAGGTTTTTGATTATCTCCATGCAGGCAAATGTTTCAAAAAGTTGTCCCTGCATGGGGTGGCTGCCGATAACTTCCGGTTCGGAAATTTTCTGCAGAAAACAGGCAAAACCGGTATCCGTAAAAAGACCTTTTCTCTTGCCGGCGATTTTTTTCACCGGATTTCTGGAAAATGCCGGGATGCTGATCCATTGATAGGTGGCCTCGGCTATTTCCGTCCAGGCCTGGGCGGTTTTTCGATCTATCCCCAGTTCTCTTCCTATCTGGTTGTAATTGACTTCCTGGGAGGTAAGGGCGGCAAGCAGTCCGATGAACCTCCCGAAGCTTTGCAATGTCCCGATATTGGCAACCGTGCGAACATCCCTTTCAATATACGTCTGCATGTACGATTGCCAGTATCCCGGAGTCAGGTGATCAGGGAGTGACATGATCTTAGGGTAGCCGCCTCGCCAGATTTGCGGATATACCGGCTCAATTTTCCTTGTGCTGTCCGTGGGCGGGATAATTTCACCGCCGGTGAGCCATTGTTCCAGGAAACCCGGTTCTTGATCCTCAAGTATTTCCCGGCGGCACATGGGTAAGAGTTGCAGCAGAGCAACACGGCCTGCCAACGATTCGGAAATATCACGGAGCACGGATAAATTTTGCGAGCCGCTGAGGACAAAAAGACTGTTTTTTCCTACGGCGTCAACGCGGCGCTTGATGGACCCCAGGAGTTCCGGCGCGTACTGGATTTCATCGAGAAATACCGGGGTTTCCGTGTTCTGCAGAAAGAAGTCCGGATCCTGCCTGGCATTGCCGATATCGACCACCGGGTCAAAAACAACGGTTCGGAGCCTGTCTTGAAAGACGTGTTCGACCAGGGTGGATTTGCCCACCTGCCGGGCACCTAATACCGCGACAACAGGATAGTAAAGGAACAGTTCCCGCAGCTTTTTTTCTATTAATCTGTGTTTGTACTGCATGATATTGTTACCCCAAATTTTGGGAGTTTGGCTCCCAGAATTCATGTAAGCATAATTTTGTTCTGAAGTAAAGGCGCGGCTTCGCCTTGACGGTACAAGGTTCGAGGTTCAAGGTGCAAGGTTTTGAATTTGGGTTCATCCGACTAAAGCGTACTTTGTTTCATGCAGAGCATAGATTTTCAGCTTGAAGAACTCCATATCACGAAAACCATATGCCTGTTTTTGCAATGTTTTGATTTTATTGTTGGTTCCTTCCAAGGGACCGGTTGAAATCGGATAATCATAGTAGGCAAGGATACCGATTCGGTGATTTTCCAAGGTGTCGGCAAAATCATCAAGCATCTTGACGCCGGCACTTCTGGCCTGGGCGATCCAATCGTCGAAAAAGCCAGCAGCACTCTCTTTGTCCTCCTGTGACCACAGCTGACGGAGGTCTTCCTTCAGGTAATAGGCAGTGGCTAATGGTTTGTTGAGTTGCAGGGCTGCTTCGAGACGCTGTGGTTCATTGCGGTCCGGGCGCAGGTTTTTCGGATTTTTCAGCAGGAGCCAACGGGTTCCCTTGAGAACACTCTTGTCGGCATCTTCGGCTTCGCGCTGCAGATCCCGGCGCAGTTCGGAAAGCTTGTCGTTGAACATTTTGACGATATGAAAATGATCAAAGACGATAGTTGCTTTCGGCAGGTTGGCCGAGACCGCCGAGATATACGATGGGGACATATCCATGGCCACAGCATCTATTTTGGCTCTGGAGCTTTTCAACCTTTTCCAGAAAGGAAACAGGGCGTCCGCTCCCTTACCGTCCCCGACAAAAACCACGGCACCGGAAGAGAGATCGAGGACGACGGTAAGATACCGATGCCCGCGGCCAATGGAAATCTCGTCAATGGCGATAAGCTTGAGGTTTTTGAGCCTGGGCTGGGAATACTGCTTCGAGAGATATCGCTTCTGTATATCCTTGACCATATCCCAGCTGATTCCGAGGTGTCTGGCAACGTCTTGAATGGTCATGTGGCGCGAAAGCTCCAAAACATATCGTTCAAATGCCTTGGTATATGTGCGGCGCGGATCGGCGAACCCGATGTCAATTTGCCGGACAATGCCGCAAGACAGGCATTCAACGCGGGGAATATGAAGGGCGATGTACACCTGTTTTCTGCCGATTGGTAACGTATGAAACCAGCGAGGCACTCCGCCGCGCCTGATAACATGCCAGCCTTTGCAGCAGGGGCAACGAAGCGAAGATGGATTTTTCTCAAGGAAAAAAACCATGTTGCCTTCGACGAAATATGTACGTTTATAGCGATAGCCGCGAACGCCAAAACCATGATACAATATGCTCGTGGACATGCTGGATCTCCTTTCCAAAGTTGATTGGTCTCTTCTTTAGAAAGGCACAGTATGTCCACTTTTTCAATTAAGTACGCTCAAACCGGATGAACCTGAATTTGAAGCTTTCAGCCTTCGGCTGGTTTGTATTCTCCACTGTTGACTGCCGACTGCAAACTCCCGGCGCAACCGGGTGCTGTCCTCTGTCATCCGGCATGGCCGTGTGAGGGGTCCTTCAAGGGTGTAGGTTGGGGTGAATTTGAGAACCCCAACAATTCCAACCGATTACGTTGGGATTCGCCAGCTCACCCCAACCTACGCGAATCCAACTCCCGGCGAAGCCGGAAATACCCTTCTCCCACTGGGAGAAGGGTGATTTAAATTAATTTTTCATCATGGCAATAGGTCGAAATTTTGGGAGTTGAACTCCCAAAATTCGGGCTTTTTTGTGAAGTTTCAGCTGCTGGATGGAAAAATTTGGTAGAGGGTCAGTTTGGAATAAATTGCTTAAGCGGTTAAGTAGAATGTAACAAATTGTGTTATGTGTGTTAGTGGGCTACTATATGTAGTTGCTTGATACTTTGCTGGCATAAAAACGTGTAACGCAGTTTG
>Ga0209269_1000834_pt1 | contig 21664 bp, 23 predicted proteins | sample MTBAKMMethaMetaG_FD_187455 | JGI IMG/M metagenome (GOLD analysis project Ga0209269, IMG submission 187455) | Enrichment culture microbial communities from Arthur Kill intertidal strait, New Jersey, USA, that are MTBE-degrading - MTBE-AKM (Arthur... | ecosystem: Environmental > Aquatic > Marine >... | reverse complement strand
AGGAGTTTGCCCTTATGGAGGACGGCGAAGTCCGAGCAGATCTCCTCGGCGATCTCCAGGATGTGCGTGGAGATGAAGATGGTGTTGCCCTCCTTCACGTAGCCGGCCAGGAACTCTTTCACCCGCTCCTGCATGATGGGGTCGAAGTTGATGAGGGGCTCGTCGATGAGGGCGAGGACCGGGCGGTGGAGGAAGGCCTGGGCGAACATCAGTTTCTGCCTGGTGCCCCGCGAGAGGTCCTTGCAGAGGACGTCCCGCTTGTCGCCGAACTCCAGGTAGTCGAACCACCACGCCATCCCCTCCTCGACGTCCGGGATCTTTCTGATCGAGCCGACGAGGCGGAGGTACTCTTCGGAGGTGAGGAAACTCGGGGGCGTCTCCTGCTCGGGGATGATCCCGACCAGGGAGCGGACGCCCACCGGGTCGGCGGCGGCGTCGAGGCCGAGCACGCTCGCCGTCCCGCCCGACGGGCGTATCTGGCCGGTGAGGAGTTTGATCATCGTGGTCTTTCCCGAGCCGTTGGGGCCGAGGAGGCCGAAGAGCGCCCCCTGCTCGACCGAGAGGGTGACGGCGTCCAGGGCGACGGTGTCGCCGTAGGTTTTGGTGAGGGTGTGGGCGGTGAGTGCGGGGGTCACGTCTATTGTCTCCGGGTACAGGTGGATCTTCGGGATTCATCAATTTTTTTAAAGGAGATGTGAGGAGAGAGGGGAGAGCGGATCGATTGGTTTTTGTATCTCTGTGTAGACTGGCGGGCGAGCTCAAGCATTGCCCTGGCCGCGACAGAATCACCACGTCGAGATAGGGGGGTCTTCCGATGTGCGATGACCGGGAGCGAGACGTCACCGAGGAGCGGGTCGATGCCGGCGTTCCGGCGGGGCCGTGGCGATCGTGCTGCAGATGCTCGGGTGGGGGTGAAGACCATCACCGCCCGATCGCCGCCCGCACGGCGGCGGAGAGCCGTTCGATCTCCGCGTAGTGCGGCTCTTCCATCCCCCTCTTCTCGATCCCGCACGAGGTGGCGACGATGTGCAGGTCGGGCTCCACCCCGAGCGCCCGCACCTTCTTCTTCCCGCAGCAGTCCTCGCAGCCGTCCAGCACCAGGATCTCCTCGGCGCCTCTGACCGCGTTCTCCAGCGCCGCCGCCGGCCCGGTCGCCGCGACGCACGCCTCGACCGCGCCGCCGCAGCGGTGCAGGAGCATCGTCCCGGTCTGGGCCGTCAGTTTTCCGGTGCTCGATATGCCCGAGCAGGTGACCACCGTGAACCCCATGCTCACCCGGTCGTCAGCATTTCCCGCCGCAGCCGCACCCGCAGTTGCCGTTCCCGGGCTTTTTCTCTTCGGGGGCGCTCTTATTTTCAGTCTTACCGCGCCCTTCCCATGCCGCCTCAACGACCGTTTCTATATCGTCGTCGGTGTAGGCCTTCGAGGGGCCCTTGGCGACGCCGAGGTCGGTGACGACCAGATGCTGGTCCGCCGGGATGCCCTGTGCCTCCGCGATCTTTTTCGCACATGACATCGGGCACCCGTCGATGACGACCACTTCGTCGGCGTTCTTTGCGTTCTTGACCACGCCTTCGGCGCCGGTGGCGAGCAGGGCGACGCAGGCAGTGCTTCCGAAGCCCTCTTCGGTCAGTTCGACGGCCGCCAGGTTGGCGATCTGCCCGGTGTTCGCCTGCCCGGCACACGGGAAGATGATCCGTTTTTTCTCGTTCTGCCCGCAGGTGCAGGTCGGTTGATCCGCCATCGTCAGTTCCCTCCCTGGAGGATCTCCTTGATCTCGGCCACATCGGCCACCCGGCCCGAGACCTTCAGTTCGCCGTCGACGATCAGCGCCGGGGTCAGCATCACCCCGCGGTCCACGATGGCGGTGATGTCCTCCACCTTCTCGATCTCGGCAGTAACGCCGAGTTCCGCGACCGCTTTTTCGACGTTCTTTGCCAGGCGCTTGCATTTCATGCAGCCAGTTCCGAGGATTTCAATCTTCATGGTGTCACCTTTTTTTCGTACTCCCTGAGCAGGGCCGACCGGTAGGTATCTTCGGCCGTGCCCGGGACGTAGTTGTAGATTTTTATCTGTTTCAGGAGTTCGTCTGCGATACGGTCGGCGCCATCGAGGTGCATCTCCCGCACCTCGTCGATGGAATCGTCGAGCATGGCGAGGCCGACGACGATCCCGCCGACATCGATCTGTCTGATCCGCCGCATCGCCTCGGCGACGCAGCAGGGTTTGTCATCTCTTGCCATGGTCTGGTTCACCCGATAATCATGCCGTACACGAACCCCGCGAGGGCCGAGAAGACGACCACCAGGAGGGCGTAGACGACGGTCTTCTTCGGCCCCATCACCCTTGAGATCACCAGGAGCGAGGGCAGGCTCACGCTCGGCCCGGAGAGAAGAAGGGCGAGCGCCGGCCCCCCGGCCATCACGCCCGAGGTGTAGCCGAAGGTCGTCCCGATCACCGGCACCTCCAGGAGCGTGGGCATGTACAGGATCGTCCCGACGATCGAGGCGAGCAGGGTCGACTGGAGAGAGTTCGTCCCGAAGAATGGGCTGAAGGTCTCCGGGGGGAGGAAGTAGGCGAGCATCCCGAGGGCGAAGGTGCCGACCAGGAGGATCGGGAAGATCTTCTTCGTCAGGTCCCAGGTCTCCCACCCCCACTCGGTCACCTCGTCCCGCTCGAAGAAGTAGATGAGCAGGTACGCCGTGCCCAGGGTGAGGGCGTAGATGACCGGGAACTTGATCAGCCAGTCGACCTGGGCGGTGCCGGCGATCAGGATCCCGACGAGAAGGACGAAGAAGAGGGGGACGGCCCAGCGGGGGCGTTCTGCCTCGCCGCCCGCGGGGACCGACGGCATCGCCGCCATCTTCTTCTTCGTCTCGGCGTCGTGCGATCTGAAGAGCGTCGCCATGACAAGACCGATCACGATTGCGAGCAGGATCGCGAAGATCGCTCTCGCCAGCCCGAGGTCGAAGCCGAGCACCTTCGCGGTGTAGACGATCGCCAGGATGTTGATCGCCGGGCCTGCGTACAGGAAGGTGGTCGCCGGCCCGATGCCGCTGCCCCGCTTGAAGAGGCCGGCGAACATGGGCAGGATTGTGCAGGAGCAGACGGCGAGCACCGTCCCGGAGACCGAGGCGAGGCCGTAGGCGACGCTCTTCTTTGCGTCCGGGCTGAAGTATTTCAGGATCGCTTCCTTCTTGATGAACGCCGCGATGGCGCCGGCGATGAAGAACGCCGGGATCAGGCAGGTGAGCACGTGCTCGGCGAGGTAGCCGAGCAGGGTATCCCAGCCCATGAGGAGGGAGCCGATGAGGATGTCTATCATGATCTTCTCTCTTGTGCTGTTGGTGTTCGAGGTGTGGTGTGTTCCTTCTCTTTTATGCCGGTAAAATGACACCGAAGGCGAATCCGGCAAGAACGGCGATCCCGAGGACGGTGACGACGAAGGCCGCCACCAGGCGCCGCTCGAAGATCGCCGAGAGCAGGGTGATCTCCGGGATGCTCGCCCCGGCGCCGCCGATGATCAGGGCCATCACCGCCCCGGTGCCCATCCCCTTCTGGAGAAGGACGGCGCTGATCGGGATGATTGTCTCGGCCCTGATATACATTGGTATGCCGATCAGGGCGGCGGCGGGAATGGCAAGGGGGTTGTCCGGCCCGGCCACGGAGACGATGAGGTCGGCCGGAACGAACCCGTAGATGAAGGCCCCGATGGCGGCGCCGAGGAGGAGGTACGGGAAGACCTGGCGGAAGAGTGCGACGGCAAAGTGCAGGGCGGCGGAGAACCGCGGGCCGTGACGCTCCGCAAAGGTACCGCCCTCGCACCCACATCCCGGCGCCACCGTCATCCCCTCGACGGTCACTTCCTTCACGTAGCGCTCAAACCCGAACCGCCCCAGGAGGGTGGCGAGCACGATGGCCGCGCAGAAGGTGATGACGGCGTACGCCGCCGTCGGCACCGGGCCGATGAGGGCGGCGAGGAGGGAGAGGATCACCGGGTTTAAGAGCGGTGAGGCGAGCAGGAAGGCCATGCAGGCGGCGAACGGGATCCCGGCGTTCAGCAGTCCCACCAGGATCGGGATCGTGGAGCAGGAGCAGAAGGGCGTGAGCGCTCCGAAGACACCGCCGAGGACGGTGGACGTGCCTTCGCCTCGTCCGGCGAGGGTCCGCCTGATCCGCTCCTCCGGGATGTAGGCATGGAGCAGGCCGACCAGGAAACTGATCCCGACAAAGAGGATGAGCAGTTCCCCGGCGATGACGACGAAGAACCCCCCGGCCTCAAGAAGCGTCTCAGTGAGCGCCGTCGTTCTCCCTCCGTCCTGTTTCCCTCTCCATCCCCCTCACTTACTCCTTCTCTTCGGTCTTCTTCTCTTTCGGTACGATCTTTACGCCGCCGCAGCAGCCGCATCCGCAGTCCTGTCCGCCCATTGAGCGCAGGCGGGAAAGGAGCCCGCCTTTTTTCTTCACTGCATCTTTTTCAGTCAATTTCATCACCATGTGATTGTGTTTCAAATTTGTTTGAATCTTCGATTGGCGGTGCGGGTGTATATAGGTTATGGTTTCATTATTTTTTGAAATAGATCTCTCCTGGGCCGAAAGAAAAGAGGGGTGCCCTGCCGGGCTGCGGCGGCGGCAGCGCAGGTTTTCCTGCCAGATCGATGTATATATATCGGTTGCCATTTCATATTAATTTGAAACAGCGGAGGTGAGTTACGGTTGGCAGAGAAGGATAGGTGCAGGGAAGAATACGCGGGCCTCCCGCCCGAGATCGAGTCGTCGCTCTGCCGGTGCGGGGGCATCGAGGGGCTGATCGAGCGGCTGCCCGGCGACGCCGCGATCGAGGCGGCGTGCACCGTCCACCGGGCACTCGCCGACCCCTTCCGGGTGAAGATTCTGGCCATGCTCGCCGTCCAGCCGCTCTGCGTCTGCGTGATCAAGGCGGTGCTCGGGATCGCCGATTCGAAACTCTCCTATCACCTCTCGGTGCTGAAGAAGGCCGGGCTGATCCTGGGCGACCAGCAGGGCAACTGGATCATTTACCGGCTGACCGACGAGGGGGAGCGGTGGGCCGGCGGGTCCGGGGCGTGAAGGGCGGGGGCCCTGTTCTCTCTCACCGCCATCTCGTCGACTGCTTCCTCGAAAACAGCGAGAAAGGCGGGGTCGTAGTCTTCATACACTTTTCTTGAGTTCCACAACCCGGAGGCCCTGACATGAGCGCTGGTGCAGGCCTTCCCGATCCACGATGGTGAGGGCAGGTCCGGGCACCCAGAGGCATTGCTCAGGAGTGCGATCGAGTTCTGTTCGATGTATTTTCTCAGGTCCGCCCGCCCGGCTTCGTCGTCCACCGCAAGCCAGAGAAACGGCATCGAACCGATGTGCTCGCTCACGTCGATCTCTATCTCCTTTTCCCTCGCCCGGATCCTGCGGCCGACCGACCCGCCTTTTCCCCACATCGCTGCGGCCGTGGGTGGGTAGTCGCCCAGGCTGATCAGTGCCGACCCCACGAGGAGGCGGAAGATCGAGTTGCGATGGTTGCCGGTCCGGGATCTGTGGCCCCGGTGGATTCTCAGACGTTTCCAGAACGTCGTTTTTGATCCCGGGGAGACGGCATTGGCCTCCACCCGCACAACCCGGAGGTGCAGGCCATCGCGCCGGTACTCGCAGGGCTCGAAGAAAAAACACACTCCCTGTTCAGGCCAGGCCATCGTTCCGTCGCAGTCCCGGAGGTAGCGGCATCCCCCGAGGATGGCGTTCAGCCGGTCTATCTGTGCATAGAACCGGTCGAGGTCGTGCTGCCTGCCGGCGGTGTCGATCGCCTTCCGCATCATTCAGCTATCACCGGTCCTCCCGATCCACGGTCCTCGCAGCCCGACGTTGTACCGGGCGATGAAGAGGGCGTCGCCGATATCGATCGCACCTCTGTGGACGTCGGTCCCGCTCGCCGGTCTCTCCGCCCCAGGCGCTGCCAGCATGCAGGGCCCGATGAGCAGGAGACCGATAACTGTCCGTCCTGATATCATGATGGTTCCTTTTCGTTCGCGGGGAGGGCCGGGGTCTTGAAAACAACGGTGGGGGGATTTCCGGAAATATCTGAGTCTGTAACCTCCGAACGGGCAGAGGTGGCCTCCTGTGCGCTGATGTTACTAATCTATCATCTATAATAAAGGTGTCGTTATTATTTTTTCATGCGTATTTTTCATTTCAGATATCACTTGCCTGAAGCAGGCCCTCTGTTTGATCCGGCCGGCGAGGTTCGACTTTCACGCCGCACACGCCTGAGACGTATATACACCGGGCGTCACCCCACTCCCACAATCCACAAACCCGCGTGGGATGTGACCATCGGGGAACGAATGATCGCCGAGGGCCTGTGATTTCAATCCACACACCCGCGTGGGGTGTGACTACTTATGTTCTGATATGCGGCGATCTCACTTACATTTCAATCCACACACCCGCGTGGGGTGTGACTCTCGTTCTCCGTCTTTAGCCCTGCCTTTCTAAATTTCAATCCACACACCCGCGTGGGGTGTGACTCGGGATAGCGATCATCAAACTTCCGGATTCTCAATTTCAATCCACACACCCGCGTGGGGTGTGACCGCCGCTGTGCTGAGATCCGACGAGGTGAGCGACATTTCAATCCACACACCCGCGTGGGGTGTGACGGTTGCGGTGCCGACAGTTGTATCGCCCTGGAGAATTTCAATCCACACACCCGCGTGGGGTGTGACCGAGGTAGATCCCCGGATTGCCGCGATATTCGTTATTTCAATCCACACACCCGCGTGGGGTGTGACCTCCTCAGCACGCTCATCCGCACGGAGAGGAGACAATTTCAATCCACACACCCGCGTGGGGTGTGACCATCGCCAAGATAACACATGCGATTTGCCTGGAATTTCAATCCACACACCCGCGTGGGGTGTGACGATGTAGTCGACGAGGATCTTGCCGGTGCGGGAATTTCAATCCACACACCCGCGTGGGGTGTGACGTGACCCTGCCGAAGGCATATTTCGTTCATCGATTTCAATCCACACACCCGCGTGGGGTGTGACGGCTTCGGCGACTCAACGCCACGGCGATCGAGACATTTCAATCCACACACCCGCGTGGGGTGTGACACGAGTGGCCTGAGAACGCCACCGGCGTCCTCATAATTTCAATCCACACACCCGCGTGGGGTGTGACCTCCTCAGCACGCTCATCCGCACGGAGAGGAGACAATTTCAATCCACACACCCGCGTGGGGTGTGACGACTGAGACGCACGCTCCGCAGACGGGGCATCATTTCAATCCACACACCCGCGTGGGGTGTGACAGCAGGCCACCCGCGAGATCGATGCCGAACTCCAATTTCAATCCACACACCCGCGTGGGGTGTGACACGCCGGGGAGGAGGCACCATGACTCCTGAAAAACATTTCAATCCACACACCCGCGTGGGGTGTGACGGCCGGCATTCGGGCGTGATGTGGTTGATCTCCTTATTTCAATCCACACACCCGCGTGGGGTGTGACCGGGGCGGCATGTGGATCGTTTACCCCGCCCCTAAATTTCAATCCACACACCCGCGTGGGGTGTGACAAGAATAACAGCCCGTCTACAAAACTCAGACGCATTTCAATCCACACACCCGCGTGGGGTGTGACAGTATATCGACCGATCTCCCATACATGGTGATAGATTTCAATCCACACACCCGCGTGGGGTGTGACTCGCGGGCAGCCCCGGTGGCTTTCGCCTTGGTCATTTCAATCCACACACCCGCGTGGGGTGTGACGGAGCTGGTAGAGAGTGCCTGCGCCGATCGCGGAATTTCAATCCACACACCCGCGTGGGGTGTGACGATATGTGCACAGTGTGGCTCTGAAATCTGACGATTTCAATCCACACACCCGCGTGGGGTGTGACCCTTCCCCCCCGCTGTACCTTCATTATCACTGAAGGAATTTCAATCCACACACCCGCGTGGGGTGTGACACCGCCTGCCGGATCTACGACCGCCTCGCCCCCCAATTTCAATCCACACACCCGCGTGGGGTGTGACGCAGGCGAAGGTTCGCAGGCAAGTTGAGCAGCTGATTTCAATCCACACACCCGCGTGGGGTGTGACCGAGGAACTGGGGTTCATTTTCCTCGTGAAATGATTTCAATCCACACACCCGCGTGGGGTGTGACTGCAAATTCATCCAGATCATGCTTCGACTTATTCGAAAGACTCAGCATCGAACATGGATAAATGGCATCTATTTTGCCGAATGATAGATATTATTTTCGGATATCGTCGGATAAATGGGGTTATTCCAAAAACTTCGAATTACTCTGATCCATCTTTCCAGGTGAGATCGATGTTTTTTGGAAGTTTTCGATTCTGAAGGCCATTAAGCCATATTCACCAAAAAAATAAATAGGACATCTTGATTTCCCCTGCGAACCCCCCTGGGAAACTATGTTCACTATGGGTTCGCAGAGATCATGTAACTAATAAACCCTCTGGATCGTAGCCTTTTTTTGCACCAAAGTGCTCCACCCGATTTTTCCAGTTTTTACCCAGGTAGTAAAATCTGAGGCTGTCTTTATCCTCATCTATGATCTCGCATAAAGAATGTTTCAGCTGCGCAAACTGAGCCGGATCCACGAGGCATTCAAACACGGAGTTCTGGACTCTCTGCCCGCAATTTACACATTCTTTTGCCACCCTTCTCAGTCTGCTTTTCCCGCCGTCCGATTCCGTGCTCACATCGTACGCTACCAGTACCATCACTTCAAACACCTCAATTCATAAAAAATGGCGGGTACCCATCAATATCTCCACGCAAATAACGGGCCAGCAACATCGCCTGCACGTACGGAAGCAATCCAACTGATATCTTCTCATTTAAATATGGATGAGTAATCTGATCCTGTTTTCTCCGTTGCCATGCCGCAAGAACTTCTTTCCTTCCATCGTCAGTCATGATAACGCCGCCATTTTCCTTCCTGACGAAATCTTTTCTACAGATCTGCCTGAGGTTGACCATATTCAATGCAAGGCGATCGGCCATGAACGGGCGGAGTTCCTCCATCATATCAAGTGCAAGGCTTGGCCTTCCAGGACGATCGGTGTGGAAAAATCCAACATACGGATCGAGCCCGACAGTTTCTAAGGCCGACTCAACGTCATGGGCGAGCAACGTATACAAAAAAGACAGCAACGCATTCATGTTGTCAAGCGGAGGTCTCCGATTTCTCTGAGTGATGAAAAAATCGTCTTTTTGCTTGAGAATCAACTCGTCCAGCACGCCAAAGTAAAATTTTGCACAATTCCCTTCGATACCGCGAAGGGAATCCGAATTAAAACAGAAATCGATACTCTGGAGATTTTCAATCAGCAAAGAATCGATGAAACGAATTTTATCGTGATCGATCACATCGCCATGATCACGAATGCTTCTGCCAAGAACCGTCCTGCAGTTGACGATTTTCCCTATGATGAAACATCTGGCGAGATCCAGCGATTCCTCTGCATTGTCAGCTTTTCGGTACTGGGTACGCCGCAAAAGCACATTGCCCCGCACCCGTCCATGAACGCGCCCCAGAAATTTTCCGTGCGGCGTCAAAAAAGAGAGGCCGACATTGTTGTCGGTACACAGCCGCATCAACTGAGGGCTGGCCCCCATATATCCAAAACAGACTATACCCTCAAGATTATGTATCGGAATACGAAATTTTTCAACATTATTTATTTTAACGACAACATTCTCCCCTTCCCGGAGAAGATATGATTCGGGAGTTGTGACATATAAGGTATTCAGTAATTTTCTCATGGATGGAAAGCCCTTGAACTAAAAATACAACTCTTGAAATATAAATACTTCTAAAAAATGCGGTAATCTTAGAGATCACCGGAACATGCATCGTTCACATGTTTGGTGACATATTTACGGACAGAAACAGATTTTTTCGTCAGTTTAGGGACACAGACATCGACAAGAGAGCAGAATTTGCAATTCTGAGATTTTTCAGCTGGAGGAGTGACTCCTATCTTAAAGAGGTCATGCATCTCATCGGCCAGGGAGAACACAAGATCTCTCAGTTCTTCAGTGATTTTAAGATGAATCCTTCTCCGAATTTCGTTATAGTAAAAGTCAGCGGAGGATATGCGTACATCGAACATCTCTTCGAGGCACATTGCCTGTGCACAGAGCTGCACTTCATCGCGCTCGTCAATCTTCGGTTTGCCCCTTTTGTATTCTACAGGATGCATTTTCCAAAAACCGTCATAGCCCGGAAGAGAAACACCGGTCTCCGAGCGGACGTACTCAATTACATCAGCCACACCATACAGGCCAAGACGATATGATACCAGCGGAAAAGCCCTTGATATCACAACGTCGCCCCTGCTTTCTCTCAGGAACGGGTCATCCACGCGCTCATGGAGAAAGTGACCTTCTGTCGTCCGAAGGTTCTCCTCCCACTGGCGCTCGATATGGATCAGGGCCCATTGACGCTTGCAAAAACGAAAATGTTGTATGCCGGACAAGGAGAGCAACTCGTCTTCGGCATATTTCTTTTCCATCATAACTTTTCTATCAACTCGACGCCGTTCGGAATGTCGCCAGAGATCGTGACGTTGTAATCCGCAAAAGAGCGGGACGGCAGATCTTGCGACAGTCGCTCCACTTTCACTTTGTCGAACAGAATATGAGACTGGCAGTTGCCAAGCTCGCTGTCATGCTTGAACACGATCAGTTTCCGTGCGGACATTTTACCCCGTGCCGCCGAATGGTCGTGCTCAAACATATTGATCAGGCTGTCCCAGAGCAGCTCCAGATCGTCTTCGTCAAATCCGGTGGTCTTTTTGGCCAGATGAGCAGAGATGTATCCTTCGGCACGATACAGGCCATAGGGTACGATCTGTTTTTTGCCCATCGTCTGGCCTTTTTCAGCATCTTTTGTGTTTGTGACGGCGCAACGGGTAACCGTTATTTCCTGCTGGAAGATCGGATCCGCACTGCGGGCGAAACTGAACTGCACCGGCCCTCTGACCTGTCCACAGTTGACCTCCGTCGCCATCACAGCACCGAAGGCCCGGATGTCAAAGAAGTTCTGACACATGAACTTCGTCAGTTCGTCATCTTTCGGTTTCTTCGAGTCCGGTTTTATCCCGAGATAATCATAGGCTTTCTTGTTCTGATCATTGAGGACGACACCGGACTTCACATAGATGTCATACCCTGCGTTTCCATTTTTCACAAGATCGACATAATCCCGGATCTTTCTCTTGAGACATACATCGGTGACGATGCCGTGGCCGGTCTGCGGATCGACCCTGGGCATATTGCCCATATCGGGATCCCCATTCGGGTTTCCGTTCTCGACGTCGAACAGCAGCACAAATTCATACCGATTCTTGATAATTTCGCTCATAATTATGCCTCCTCACTTGAAACGGTCTCTTTCTTCTTGAAAAACGTCTTCCGCTGATGATAATATCCAAGCATGAAAATGCCCTGATCCTCAAGATTCAGGTACGCAGGAAACTCATCAACACCCTCCAGAATCTGTTCAATCGACTGACTGGACTTGAACCCCCAGTCAGACTTGGCGATGTGGTGTTGTGCAAGTTTTAACAGAACAGGAAATACTACAGCGGGAGTCGATGAAGCACTGCTGAAGTACTTGCTGTTAATGGTGCTCTTCATCTCTCTGTTCGTATCATTCTGTGCCTTTTCAAGAACCGCAAACAGCCTTCCCAGGCGATACGGCACGTTTGAACTTTCTTCGTTTAGACTCACGGTAATCACATCCTCTTTGAGATTCGTTAATCCTGATCTGCTCAATCTGAGCAGAGATGCTTTGATTAAACCGGCCCTGACATAATTGATCGACCCCTCGACCTTCACGCGGCTCAGGATAGCACTGTACAATGGCATCGGGTAGGCACCCCCGGTCAGGATAGACCGCATGAGCAGGCCGCCGAGAAGCGGTGAAACTACTTTTTTGTCAGAACTCTGAGGCACGGTTTCATTCAACAGGCGGTAGATCGAGACGTATCTCGGACCAGAATCGTCCCGGATAATCTCCATGTCCAGATGGTGGCGGGCAACCTTCGCTATAAGATCCTTAACGGTGTCGACATACCAGAAACGGACGGCAATCCGGGCATTGTTCGGAGATAATCCCAGAATATAGAAATTCGTCTCCGGGTCCGTCCCAACGTCCTCTTGATTGATTTTTTTGCCGGAGCGGACCTTGGTGAGAATATCTCCGATCTGTTTGATCGTCGCCGTGTCCCGTACCCGAGAACCCTCGGCATTCTGATCTTCAATCTTCTCTGCCTCCTGAGGATCGAAGAAGAACCTCACAACATCTTCACAGGATTTATCCCCGGTTTCAGCCCAGAAAACTACCGTCGCATCGCCAATACGAATTCTGTTCCTCTGGCCTGCAAGAAGGTGATTCAGGGCGGTCGTGTACTTGAACATCGAGGATTCGCTGATGGGAGAATTAAAACTCTGGTCTTTCCCATATGAACAGAACGCATCGTTGTTGAAACTGACAAGAGAAGCCCCTGCCGACTGAGCGCCGACAACGCCCTTTATTTTTTGATGGACTTGAGATATTGGCCCAATGTTCCCACTCACCAGACACTGGGCAATAAATGCATCGCCAGCCTCATTCAGAGCGCGGGTTTCCCAGGCATTTCTTATCGGACTTTTCCGATGCAAAAATGCACCATCGCATTCAAAAACACAGTTGCCACCGGCGAGAAGGTCATCTTTGTACTGTCTGGTCTTTGGATTTTCAAGGAACTCTTCCGGATTCCATCCATCCAGAAACGCGAGAAATCCGCGGACTCCGGGATCGTCAAAACCATCCAGTATCCGGTGGTGAAGAGTTTTGAACTCCTCAAAGCACTTCCTTGAGCGCCGATGAACCAAGGTGACCTCTTTGTCGGTCTCTTCCAGGATCGTATACTCGCCGGGATTCGCTTCTGATGAAGAGGGAATTATTTTCTTCTCAAAATCACCTCTTTTTAGTTTTTCAACGCCGAAAACATATTTTGCATTGTCACAGACGAAATATGGCGGTGCCTTTATCCCAGAACGAGATTTCTGAATGGGAACATCCATAATCCTGGGTTTAGGTTTCTTGTCGTCGCTCCTGAGATCGATGATATGCGAAAGAAAACCCTCGGGGGAAATGACGAGGGCAAACGATACATTGGCGCTGCTGTACCCTGGTCGCGGAATATCGACGTTGTCATCCCTCTCAAGAATATCATAATGGCGGCAGAGGGACTGGATGATCATGAGACGCCCCCGTAACACAGGCACTTTTGCACATCAATGATCCCGTCCATCATACTGGCGCGGAAAAAGACGGCTTTCATCTCGTCGGAAAAATCGATGTCATATAGCATGAATCCGAGATCCCACTCTCCTCCTTTATCACCGTAATAGCAGGATACGGGAACCTCACCTTCAATCAGTTCAAACTGGGCAGGGAATTCACGGCAACCGAAGTATGGGTGATGGAAGCACTGACCTTTCCGCATCCGTCTAAGTGCAATATTGTAATGCTTTTCGACGGTGTCGTCAGGCCCTGCGCGGTCTGTCATCTCGAAATGTGCCTCGATAACATAGCAGACATCACGGAGGAGAAGTGAGGCTCTTTGATCCGTTTTCGCTGTGGAATCCTGATAAAGGGTGATATCACCTCCTTTGAGCGCAGTTTTCACATTAACCACAGATATTTTTCCCGGCCTCTCATTCCTGCGAATATTGTCGAATCTGATCGGGTTCAGGATGTGGATTTTGTCAATCTTCCAGAAAATCGCAGGCTTCCAGTAAATCGCTTCAAGAATTCCTCGTGCCGCCGAGGGAGTGATGACATCGTAACTGACACGCTCGACTTTCATCTCCGGTCGCGTGAAGCAGGCGTAATCACCCCATACTTTCAATTTAATTCCAAATCCTATGGCAATCTCCCCCTTAAATAATTAAAACTGAATTTACATCATGATTATATTTTCGGTTTAAAAGACCGATTTTTTTAGAATACAAATCTTTTCCATCATTTAAAACAAAAAATCTGTCATCTAAGCTGAAAATTAAGTCGAGTTTTTCCAGTTCCCTGAACTCTTCGATATAAATGCTCACTGTATACCCCTGTAACCTTCGAACATATCTCCCGGGAAATCCGGTGCGCTGGATATCTTTGATAATGGATCTGGCCCTTTCATCGTACGGAATAATGATATCCCGCGTATTATCTTCGATGAGATTGAACAGGTCGGCCACATTCTCGAAGGGAAACGCAATATCTCTCAGTCTTCCTTCAAATGAAGGCAGAATTCTCTTTTTATCCAGCCCATCACCCTCATAGGAGTAAAGTTTCTCGAAATATCCGTCCACAGCAGGCAGCGACAGGGGATCATCCCATTCATCAAAGATCATCCTGCCGATTTCGGCAACGCGGCTCTGCCAGTGTGTCGCCCTGCCATGTGCTTCAGTGGATCGGAAGACGTACACCTCCCCGGAATCCAGTTTTCCTTCACGGTTGCATCTTCCTCCAGCCTGACAGACAGAATCGATGCCAGCCATTGCCCGGTACACGGCCGGAAAGTCGATATCGACGCCAGCCTCGATCAGCTGGGTGGAAACAACACGGCACTCAGCCCCTTTTCTCAGAAGATCTTTGATCTCTTTCAACTGCTTTCTCCGGTGGACCGGACACATTCGTGCACTCAGGTGATAGCAATTCCCGGATTCAGAGATCTGTTCGAACAGTTTTTGTGCGTGTTTTCGGGTGTTTACGATGCACAAAACCTGTTTATGCGCCATTAATCTGGCTGAAAGATCAGCATCGTCAAGATCGCCGAGATCAGTAACACGAACACGCCTGAATACGTCGTACAGGTCCTGTGGGGAGGACATAATCTCAACAGGTCTGACACGCTCATCCAGAAGTCCATTGAGATTCGGCTGAGTCGCCGTGCAGATAACAACCGTTGATCCGTAATTGACCACCAGTTCGGAGAGTGCGGCAAGGCACGGTTTCAAAAAGCCCGTGGGTAACATCTGGGCTTCATCGAGGATAATCACACTCTTGGCGAGGTTGTGCAACTTCCGACATCTGGATACGCGGTTGGAAAAAAGAGATTCAAAAAACTGTACGTTGGTTGTGACGACGATCGGAATGTCCCAATTCTCAGAGGAGAGTTTCAGTTTATCCGCAACAAGATCAGTGTTTTCAGAGTTTTCGTTCTTAGGATCATAGTTGCTGTGGTGTTCGAGTACGTTGTGATTTCCAAAGATTTTTCGGAATACATCGGCATTCTGTTCGATGATGCTGGTATAAGGTATGACATAGAATATTCTGTTTAGATTATGTTTTTTCAGATGGTCAAGAGCAAATGCCATTGACGAGAGGGTTTTTCCTCCTCCGGTCGGGACGGTCAGGGAGAACATTTGTGGTGGTAATTCTGCCTTTCTTTTGCATTGTTCATAGATTTCTCTTCGATATCTGTTGATCCGGTTATCTTCAGCGGTTGAAAGTACGGCGCCCATGTGGTCATCGAATTTTCTGGAAAGCGTGTCGAATGACTCATATCGCCCCCTGAGAGAGGATTTATCAGGGGACATAAATCCTTCCGTGTCCAGAAAATCGGCATCAACGAGACATGAAAAGAGCATGCGGGTGTAGAACGAAACCGCAAAACCCATCCGTTTGTTTATTGGCTTAAGATTTGGATGTATATCATTCAGATCCGGGATTGAAATTTCATTTGTATATGCAGAATAATCCGGCAGGTACGGTTTTGATAAACGTTCCTGGAGGCCGGATTCCGCACTTCCATAATCGAGAAGGCCGCCATGATGCCCGGTTATGATATATTGGAGGATACGGCTGTGAAAATTCCCATAGAGTTTTCCGGCCTCTTGTGCACCTCCAGTAGAATGATCGACTCTGATATTGGCGCCATCCAGACGCCTCTGAAATTCGGGCGAATATTTTCCAATATCATGCAATATGCCTCCGGCATATCCGAATCGCTCGGCATTGAATTCACCGGCGAATCCGGAGGCGAGATTCGCCACATTTTCCAGATGATCTTTCAGGGTCTGCCAGTTATTCCTGTCCTGGTCATCTGTAGAATGGGCATAATACATGGCATTTCACCGTGTGATCATCCTCATAACCCCCGATAATCCTTTTCATTTGAATCAAAGGCAGATAATTATTCTAAAATAAATTATTAGAGTGGAATATCAATGATCCAACCATTCCATCCTGTATACTCAAGTTTCGCTCTCTGGTAGCCAGAATGGGCTTCCCTCCAGCACCACCCCGGTGTAAAGCCCTCGAAAACCTCAGGTTTTCTCATGCTCCTGCCGGTCGCACCCCCCACACCAGACGGGGTCGGATCATCCTACCCCCCCTTCCCGCGTTCCACTCCCTCACCACCCGCGCATGACACCTCTCGCACAAAACAACCCGCCCGTCCACCGACCGATACACCGCACGGCCCTCATCACACACGCTGCACCGGCCGAGGTCGGACTTCACCCACGAGAACTCGCCGCGGTCCAGCACCCCCGGAGGGGCAGCACACCTGACCGTAGTTTCACACTTTCACCTCCATTCGACACCCTTCGACCGGGGTCGGAAACGGATCCGGACTCATCCATCACGCACATCGACATTTTGCCATCGCTCCGCCGTTTTGAAAAAGTACTTTCACCAGACTGAGAACCACAGTCACCCGCACCCACATCCACCTCCTCGCCACCCGTTCTCTGTGCTCCTTCAAAACGGTGAAAAGAGGTACTTATGTACGTACATTGATCATTAGATCCCTCCGCAATTCCTGATCCGGCATCATCGTGCCCCTCCCGCTCTTTTCGATCCGGGGTGAAAACCCGTCGAAAACCGTCGAAATCGTCGTCATCAGGATCATCGTCCAGCCAGACCGCCGGTGTTCCCCGTCCACGCCCGGTACCGCTCCCGGTCAAAGAGGAAATGCAGCTCGTGCCGCTTCACCGGATCCCCGCAGCTGCCCTTGGTCCCCGTCGTCCTGACCACGCTCACGGCCGGACACTTCTCCTGCAGACCTGAGGAGGTCGCCCCGCTGTTGTTGTATCCATGGATGTCGGCAGGTCTGGTGGTACGGGAGGTCGAACGCCTCCCGGAGTGTCTTGATCGTGAACTGCTCCCGGCCCATGGTGGCCACCGTCGAAAAAGCGGCTGCCGCATCGACGCATTTCGCCAGGTCGTCAAAGTAGTCCGGGTGCCCGCACCCTCGCAACGCCTCCCCGACGACGGGTCCGGGCGATCCCCTACAGAATTGCAACCGGTTCCAGGTTTACCGGGAGGAGACTGCAGCAGACCGTGCCGGGTACCGGCGCGAGTCGAGACAGGGGAACCGTGCATTTCCGGCACCCGTCCGGTTGGGCCGATGCGACATTTCAATACTTCTTGAATTGACTGAGATCTGGATGGTCTGTATGACAGGGAACAGCGACGAACACATCATCGAAGCGACTGGCAGGTGCAGGGTCGTCATACGGGACGGCAACGTGGTCGAAGTGGGCGAGGCGGTGATCAGGTCCTGCCCGCTCACGAAGAAATTCGCGTACCCGATCGAGAGCCTCGATAAGGAGTCGGTCAGGGCGAATGTCGAGAACCGGATCAGGGAGTGGGGCATGTGCACCCCGCACCGCCAGGTGACCGACACCCGCGAGTTCGTCGGGTTCGGGGCGTCAGAGATCCTGAGCTTCGGCCTCTCCGTCGGGATGCTCGACGCCGTCGTCCTGGCCTGCGACGGAGCGGGCACCGTCGTTGCGACGAACCCGGCGCTCGTCCAGGGCATCGGGGGGAGGATGTCGGGCCTGGTCAGGACCGTGCCGTACGAGGAGGTGATCCGCCGGATCGAAGAGGCGGGAGGTGTGGTCGTCGATAAAGAGCACGCGGCGCTCGATCAGTCGGCCGGCATCGCGAAGGCGTACGAACTGGGGTACAAAAATGTCGCCGTGACGGTGGCGATCCCGGCGGAGGCTGAGCGGCTCCGGAAACACTACCCCGACGCCGTCATCTTCGGCGTTCACGTCACCGGCCTCGACCGTGAAGAGGCCGAGATGCTGGTGGCGGCCGCCGACTTCGTCACCTCCTGCGCCTCGGCCGCAATCCGCGAGGTCGCCGGGAAGTGGGCACTCCTCCAGGCCGGCGTCGGCATCCCGACGTTCGCGGTCACGCAGCGGGCGAAGGACCTGATCCTCGAAAAGATCCGGTGCGGCAAAGAGCAGGTGGTCGTGCGGACGACGAAGTTGCCGGTGGTCTCGGAGCGGCAGCCCGAACCGCTGGTGTGATGGGGTGGGGATTTTATACGATTTTTGTTTTCGGTGGTTTTTTTGGTTCGATAAATGACCGCGCAAAAAAAGTATTGCTCTGGATAATTGTGACGCCTTCACCTGCCAGCTAAAGTGCCACGCCTCGAACGGCGAGATGTTCTACGTCTCGTTCACCCGCAAGTCGGTGCGGCTCACGTCCTACGAGGACGATGCGATCCTCACGACCGTCGAGACCTGGGCGGACGGAGTGACGGCCCTCAACTGAGGTCCCCGTTCCTCCTTATTCAGTTCGTCCCTCTTCGTCACCGAAGGGCCGCTGCGGGTGCGGCCCTTTCTCTTCTTGTTTTTTTCATGATCGATTGGCTAACTGTGCTTGATTATCCCACTTGCATAGATGAAAATGAGAATTATTGAAGAATTTTAATGAATTGGTTGTAAAAAATCACTATGGCAAATTTTTCAAAGAATGGATCAATATTAAAGACTTATTTCTACTTTCACTTTCACACCGCACATGGAAAAAGTTATAGGCACTTTTGATCGATAATTTTGTGAATATAATGGAGGAAACATCTTGACCATCCCAAGATCACAACTTGAAACCTGGTCTCATCAGGGTGCCACCGTCACCGCTCAGAGTACTCATGAATCAATAAGAAACGCCCTTAAAAATTACGAATGGCCTTCCGGAGTGAAATTTGATGACTATCTTCAAGGATCATACCGGAATACGACGAACATTCGAGGTGACAGCGATGTCGATCTCGTTGTTGAACTCACTTCCACTTTCAGGTCTGACCTCTCGGCCCTCTCTACTCCTGAGCAGCGGCAGTTCAATGCAGACCATTGCAGTGCAACATATACTCTGAGCGACTTCAAATCTGAGGTGACAAATGCACTTCGGGAATACTACGGATCATCTGCGGTGGAAATCGGAAATAAATCAATTAAGATATCTAAGGGATCCAATCGCCTCGCAGCAGATGTTGTCGTGTGCATGTCATATCGTAAGTATCAACAATATCAGAGTACATCGGATTACAAATCTGTCGATGGAATAACATTTTTCACGCAAACAGAAAATCGTCAAATCATTAACTTCCCGAAAGTTCATTATGCCAACGGTGCGGAGAAAAACTCCCAAACAAATCGAAATTATAAACCCACTGTAAGGATGTTCAAGAACGCGAGAAGTTATCTGATAGATCAGAAATCTCTAGCATCGGATGTTGCCCCATCGTATTTCATAGAATGTCTCCTCTATAATGTTCCATCCACGAAATACGTTGCCGATCCATCTGAAACATTTTATAATGTTCTTGCATATCTTCATAATGCCGATTTGGGATCTTTTTTATGTCAGAACGGGCAAATGGATTTGTTTGGAGACTCTCCTGAACAATGGTCTCAAATTAATGCAAGTATTTTGAGATCGGCGTATATCAATCTCTGGAATAACTGGTGACAGTGCAACATGCATTCATACGCCGTTGATAGTGATGAAAGAAAATATGTAGCCTTTTTATTTGCTGCATTGAGTATCGGCCTGGTGTGGGTAGTCCAAGCAGGTCTTGCTTATTTTGCAATATTCCTGCCGTGGTTTTTCTGCGTACCATCTCCTTTTGGGGTTTATGGAATTTTGTGGCTCCTTTTCGACAGACTTCTCTGGAAGTCCTCGGTTCTTCATTCAGTTGATCTGATAAAAACACCCAACCTCTCTGGGAAGTGGCATGGAGTTCTTCTATCTTCTCATGACGATTACCAGACAGAACATAAGATAAAACTGGAAATCCATCAGAAATGGACAGGCATCGAATTGGTTCTGCGCACACATTCATCGAGTTCGCAAAGCGAAGTAGCAAGCGTTAATACAAAAAATCCGAATGGTCCAGTGATAAATTATCAATATTTGAACGATCCCAATCCTAATACCCCTGAAAGCATGCACATGCATCGTGGAACAACCGTATTAAGATATGATGCTTCTAAGGATACACTTGAAGGCAATTATTATACGGACGGTAAGCGAAAAAACGATGGCCCAATTCATCTAGAAAGGGAAAAAAATCATCAATAGATTCAACGATCATGCGTACCCTTTTTTTGACAAATTTTTCCACTAAGGCATCATCCCTCAGATCCCCTCCCTCGATTCTCTCCCCTGGTCCTCCCATTTTTTGATGGCCCGCAGGAGGATCTCGCTCATCGATTCACCAAGCGGCGCTCGGTCATGGGTTTCTGCGTCGTCTCTCGATCTTTCGTTCATACGGCAACAACGATATTTCAGATCGTATAGCCGGACCCTTCCTATAGTCTTCGATCTGATCGTGATCAAAGGGATTTTTATGGCCGGGATCATCGTGTGGCGACACCGGGAAAAAGAGGGGGATGAAAGTGTGAGGGGGTATGCCGACGGCCCGCCGTGTTTGCTCGCCTTGCTCGCGGCACACCGCGGGCCTCGCTCTGGATCTTGTCCTGGTGCGGGAGACGCCCGCATGTCCCTCGCTCTGGCGAGGGCCATGCCGGCTTGTGGTAGGGCTCGCTCCGCACCGTGCCAGAGGCACCGTGCTCCGCTCGCCCCCGACATTCCCCCGAAGGGGATGGACGAGCATCCCCTTCGGGTGAAGTCGGCATCCCCCGCCCGCCGCCTATAGGCGGCTCCTCCCCTCCGGGGCAGTGGTTGCGATTGAGGGACTTACCCGGACGGCTGAGCGGCCGCATCGACCTCGACCTCATCGATCTTCAACTCCAGGCGATCCCCGCCGGCCACCTCGGACGGCGAGAGGGAGAGAGAAACAACCGAAGTGTTTGTAACCGCTTCTCCCGCCGGAACCGTGCCGAAGAATACCCGGTGAGAATAGACACTGACGCCGCCGCAATACAACCCGGCGACCGCCTCAACATTTTCTGCGGCCCGGTCCCCCGAGTTCTGGGCCACAAGTGCGACGGTGACATTCAAACAACCCGGCGCCACCTCCGCCGGCGTGCAATATCCGTCAACGCATACGGTAGCGGCCCCGGCGTCCGCCGCCCCGGACCATGCGACGATCCCCGCGACCAGGGCGCAAAAGATCACAAACGCCGCGAACAGTCTGATCTCGTCTCGCATACGTTGATCAAATATATCGGGCATATTTAATCTTCCGATTTTATTTTCACCCGTTGAAAAAAGGGGGTCTGTTAGCACTGGCGGGCCACGGCGGTCGATGCGCCGCGAGCAGGGCGAGCAAGCATGGACCGCCGGCGGGGGTGGGTGGTGGGTAGAGCATCACCGGGCCCCCCGGGCCCGGTCATGGTGAGCACAGCGCCAGCGTCGAAGAA
>Ga0209269_1000833_pt1 | contig 21670 bp, 25 predicted proteins | sample MTBAKMMethaMetaG_FD_187455 | JGI IMG/M metagenome (GOLD analysis project Ga0209269, IMG submission 187455) | Enrichment culture microbial communities from Arthur Kill intertidal strait, New Jersey, USA, that are MTBE-degrading - MTBE-AKM (Arthur... | ecosystem: Environmental > Aquatic > Marine >... | reverse complement strand
CCGGAGCGCTGTACTCCAATGTTATGAGCGACGAGGACCGCAAGCACCTGGTGAGCAACATCGCAGGACATCTCGGCGGTGCGCAGGAACGCATACAATACCGGCAGACCGCCCTGTTCTACTTGGCAGACAAGGGCTATGGTACGAAGGTGGCCAAGGTCCTGAAGCTGGATCTGAAGAAGGTCAAGCAGCTGGCTGCAATGTCACAGGAGGAAAGGGTGAAGGCCACATCTTAAGAGTGGCGCATCATGGAGACCCAGGGGTCTCCGATCTTCATTTATTGTCCGGATGACATTAAATTTTAATTAATATTATTATAATTATTAGTATTAATTAACTTAGCATTATAAACATTTTCTATATTTTTATTTTGTAGACTTTAACGTCCATACATTCAATATATTGCATGCATATTAATATATGAGTATTATATTATTCACATACGAAACTTATATTTACGATGTCCTTTTTTGTAAGTTCGATATTAGAATATTTATGATATATTTTAATTTATACTATATAATTGGTGTTGGATTTGAGCGAATCATTAAAAAAAGATGCAAATGAGTCAGGAGGAGCCAGACCATCCCTGAGAATGGAACTTGGCAAGATAATGAGGGGGGTGGACAGTGCGAACGGGGCCTTGGACAGGTCCTTGGACCGTCTGACCCTTCCATTGAAGATATCCATTCAGGAATTTTTAATTGGATTGAGCAAAAAGGAGGCTCGGCCCCAGGTCGACACGGACGAGGTCGGACCGGTCGATGACAAGATCGTGGTCAGGGGGTTGAGCAAGGTTTTCAATTCTCATCATCCAGAGAAGATATTGCGCATGCTTAAATCCGGTGCGAGCAAGGATGAGATACTGGCCAAGACCGGGGCCACGGTCGGGCTTTACGATATCGACTTCTCGGTCAAACAGGGGGAGCTTTTCGTATTAATGGGTCTCTCCGGGAGCGGGAAGTCCACCCTGGAGAGGTGTATCAACCGTCTCATAGACGCGACCTCCGGTGAGGTCCTCATCGACGGCAAGGACGTCCTGAAGATGGACCGCGATGAGCTCAGGGAGTTCAGGAAACGCAAGATCGGAATGGTGTTCCAAAGCTTCGCACTGCTTCCGCACCGCACGGTCCTGGAAAACGTGGCGTTTGGGCTAGAGGTGCAGGGCGTGGGACGCGAGGAACGTTTCGCCTCCTCCCAGAAGGCCATCGACCTTGTTGGACTGAAGGGGTATGAGAACATGCTCCCAGCAGAGCTGAGCGGAGGGATGAAACAGAGGGTCGGTCTGGCCAGGGCCTTGGCCACTGACGCCGATATCCTTCTCATGGACGAGGCCTTCAGCGCCTTGGACCCCTTAATCAGGAAGGACATGCAGAACGAGCTCTTGGAGCTTCAGGACCGCATGCACAAGACCATCATATTCGTGACCCACGACCTGGAGGAGGCGCTGAGGCTTGGGGACCGTATCGCCCTCATGAACGACGGTCGCATCATTCAGATCGGAACAGCGGAGGAGATCCTGACAAATCCGGCGGACGATTTCGTAACCCGCTTCGTGGAGGGAGTTGATAGGGACAAGGTGCTTACCTGCCAGAACATCATGATGCGTCCCGAACGTGTCGTGACGGTCGGTCAGGGGTTGAGGACCGCGTTGGTGATCATGAAGGATTCCAAGCTGTCCAACGTACCTGTGCTGGACAAGGAAAAGAAGTTCATGGGACTGTTGCATGCGGACGACGCGCTCAGGGGCATCAAGGAGGGCAAGACCAAGATAATGGAGGTGGCCAGTACGGACATCTCTACGGTCAGGCCGGAAACCTCCTTGGACGAGCTCATCTCCATCCTTATCGTGACCGATTACCCTATTCCAGTGCTGTCCGATGAGGGCAAGCTCGTGGGAATGATCGTGCCCGGTAACGTGCTTCCGTTCCTAAATGTCCATAGGGGTGAGAACTGATGGTGGACAAGATCCCCTGGGGGCAATGGGCAGAGGGAGCGGTCGATGTCATTAAGGACAATTTCGACCCAGTGCTCGATTTCATCTATTCGTTTTTAAACGGCATGATGGACGCGACCCTGAGCGTCTTGACGGCGTTTCCAGATCTGGCCATGATATTGGTCATCACCCTGTTCTCCTTGCTCCTGACCCGAAAGATCATACTTTCGCTCTCCATCGCGGGAGCACTTCTGATCATTTGGAACATGGGTCTGTGGGAGCTGTCCATGATGACCCTTACCTTGGTGATCGTGGCGACCATCATATCGCTACTGATAGGGATCCCCCTTGGAATCATGAGCGCCAAGAAGGACTGGTTCAACAGCTTCATGAAGGTGATCCTGGACTTCATGCAGACCATGCCCTCCTTCGTGTACCTGATCCCCGTGGTCATACTGTTCCGTCTGGGCAATGTGCCCGGAATAATCGCCACGGTGATCTTCGCTTTGCCCCCGGTGGTTCGATTCACCAATCTGGGCATACGAGAGGTACCCAAGGAGCTCAAGGAGGTTTCGGATTCGTTCGGGACCACCTGGTTGCAGAAGCTCAGCAAGGTGGAGCTGCCCATGGCCAAGCCCACGATAATGGCCGGTATCAACCAGTGCATCATGCTCTCACTGTCAATGGTGGTCATATCATCCATGATAGGTGCTTTGGGCCTGGGAAGGAACGTGCTGATCGCCATTCAAAGGGTGGACGTGGCCTTGGGATTCGAGGCCGGTCTGGCCGTTGTGCTGTTGGCGATCATCTTGGACCGCATAACGCAGAGCGTGGGGAATAACAAATGAAGATTACAAGTACCAAAGGGTCTGGAGGGCAACCACCAGCCCCGGAGTTGATAGATAGGTGATAGAATGGAAAAGAAACAAAGAAATTTAGTGATCGGAGCCATCGCGATCGTGGTCGTGCTGATCATAGCCGCCGTAGCGGTTATGGGTTTGGGCGGCGACGGTGACGATGAAGCCGAGCCTATCCAGTTCGGATACGTACTTTGGGAGGGGGAGATAGCCTCCACCAACGTGATGACCCTGGTCCTCGAAGAGGCTGGGTTCGAAGTGGATATGGTGAACGTCGATGCTGGTATTATGTATCAATCGCTGGCCAGCGGAGACCTTGACATCAGCGTATCCGCCTGGTTGCCAGCCACACAGGCGAACTACTGGGAGGTTTACGGTGATGACATCGATGACGTAGGTATCAACCTGGACGGATGCAAGATCGGTCTGGTCGTTCCCACGTACATGACCGATATAAACAGCATCTATGACCTGGCCAACTGCTCGGACGAGCTCGATGCCACGATAACTGGCATTGACCCCGGCGCAGGCATGATGACCAACACACAGGATGCCATCGACGATTACGGCCTAGACGGCTTTACCCTCATGGCGAGCAGCAGCGCTGGTATGTTGACCCAGCTGACCACCCTGTACGAGGATGAAGAGTACATCGTGGTTACCCTATGGTCCCCTCACTGGGCTTTCGCCGAGTGGGACCTGAAGTACCTGGATGATCCTCTGGGCGTCTTTGGTGGGGAAGAGTACGTTCACTCACTGGCTCGCGAAGGCTTCTCGGACGACAACCCTGAGGCATACGCCATTCTTGAGCGCTTCAGCTGGACCCAGGAAGACATCCAGTCGGTGATGGCAGACATCGCCGCTGGAATGGACGAGGTCGATGCTGCTCAGAAGTGGATCGACGCCAATCGCGACACTGTCGATGCTTGGTTAGGTCTCTGAACGACCAAACTTCTTTCTTTTTTTTATTTTTCTTTTTATTGGTTCAAGTCCAGAGGGACCGTTATAGGTCAGAAGGTCTGGCGTTGAACTTCCTAAAGCATTTCAACAAAGTTTATATCCCTACAAACCACCTCTCTCGCGAATTGGAGCAGATGGGATCATGATGGAAGACAAACCCGCATTCAAGCTTGATGGTTATTACAAATGGATAACAGTGAACGGCGTCAGATATGACACCGATATCATCATTCACACCGATGGGAGCATAACCGAGAGGGATGAGACCATCTCCTTCCCCTACAAGGACGATTTCTTCCACATTCCCCTCTCAGAGAGGGAACTGGGGTTCATCGAGGAAGAGAAGCCGGAAAAGATCATTATAGGCAGCGGTTTCAAGGCCATGCTGCCCCTGACCCTCGGTGCCAAGGAAATTCTGAAGCCTTACAACTACGTGGAGAAGATGACCACTGACGCCATCCAGATGATAAACAACGAAAGGTCCCGATTCGTGGCGATCATGCACATAAAGTGCTGAGCGGCGACCGGGTTCCATATGGCGAGCCCGAACCGCGGTCATCGCTGAGTCACTATTAGTGACCGTGGAAGGACCTCGGCCCTGCCGCCCATGCCTAACAGCTACTTTTAACGTGCATCAGTTCCTATTTGATTTGGATCGAAGGGGAGGTCCCAACGTGAAAGGCGTGGTTTGTTATGATAGCGTGTACGGCTGCACCAAGCAGGTGGCCGAAGCGATAGCTGAAGAGATGAGAACTGAGGGGAACGAGGCCGTGGTGTTCAATATCAGGGAGAACCCCAGCCCGAGCCTGGATGGAGATGTGCTATTTCTAGGGTCGCCCACACGGTGGTTCAAGATGACCTCAGAGGCCAAGGACTTCGCTAAGAACCTGAGGTCCCTGGGGTGGAAGGACCAGCCCATAGTGATGTTCGACACCATGATGGGAGTACCGGAGGACATGGCGGAGAGGAGCAGCGGCTCGTGGGCCACCAAGGGAGCGGCGGCGAAGCTGCGGGACATGGTCAGAGCCGATGGATTGAAAGTGCAAGAGGAAGTGCTGCACATCGGTGTCACCGGAATGAAGGGGCCATTGACGGCGACAGGGACGGACGAGGCCAAGAGGTACGTTCAACGGTTACTGCCCACCCTGAGCAAATGATGCCCCGGGCGACTGGACCATAATCCGCATTCCTGGAAAGGACGGATCTTCCGTGCATCTTCATAAACGGATATGAGCATCGGTCCTCTGGAGCGTGCAAGGATGAGGGGGCTTTCAGGCAGGCGGCCATACTCCGTTAAAGAATCATACTGGATAGCGTACGACGCCTTCCATACCATGGGAAAAGTGCGCAAGACCGAGGGAGCTGGCGGACTGAGCTCCAAGTTCATAAGGCGAATTATGCTCGCCATCACCGAGGTGAACGGATGCCAGATATGTTCCTACGCACATACGAAGATGGCCTTGGAGGATGGCATGAGCAATACGGAGATAAAGAACATGCTGAAGGGTGTGCTCGAGGACGTCCCGACGGAAGAGGTGGCAGCCATAATGTTCGCACAGCATTATGCCGAGTCCCGAGGGCGGCCATCGGAGGGGGCGTGGCAGCGTGTGTTGGACCTATACGGGATAGAAAAAGCGAAAGGAATATTGAGGGCTGTGCGGACGATCATGATGGGAAACGCCTTCGGCATAGCTTACAGTTCCTTCGCCAACCGGTTCCGGGGGAGAGAGGACCCGAGAAGCGGACTAGGGTACGAACTGGCAATGGTCTTGGGCTCGGTCATAATGATACCCGCAGCCCTGGTCCATGCCGGGCTGGCCATAGTTCTCCGGCGGTCGCTGATCGTTTTTGATGGTTGATCGAAGAACGTTGCCTCCAGATCCGATATGTATAATAATTATTGATACGAAATTAAAATGTTCAGTACTGATCGTCCATGGGACCTCCTGGCGAGAATAGCTGTGGAGCGGGCGCATCATTAATGAATGAAGATGATGGTCCTGATACCAGGCGATTAAAGTGATCAAGGAAAAAAGGATCGAGCTGACCAAAGAGGTGAAAGATGAGATGGTCTCCGCAATCAAAACGTACTTTTTAAAGGAGCGGGGGGAGGAGATAGGCGATCTGGCCTCGAGCATGATCCTGGACTTCGTGATCGATAAGATCGCCCCAGAGTTCTACAACCAGGGCATGATGGACGCCCACAAGTATCTGAGCGAGCGTCTAGACGACATGCAATCACTGCTTCTGTGATCCAGCGTCGAGTGTGATTTAGGAGACGGAGGATAGGTCGCCTACGGGGCAAAGGCGACCGCCCTCATTATTTTCTTGCCCAGACAACTGCTCCCATATGGTCCTTCCAGATAATGTCCACCTTGGAGAAACCGACCTCCGTCAGCCATCGGAGCTGTTCCATCAGGTATGGCAGTGAATCCTCTCCCCGATACCTCTTTAGAACCATTTGCACACCCTCCTCATCTAAGCTCCTCCGCATGAACTCCGTCCACTTCTTCATGTAAAGGTCCTCCACCCAATCATCGGTCGACAGAACCGCGTCAGCGTTGACGAACACTCCACCAGGAACCAGGGAACGACAGACCTTCGCGTAGAACGAGCGCTTGTCCTCGTCTGTAATAAGATGATGCAGTGCCAGGGACGAGACGACCGCATCGCTGCCATAGGGTAGTTCTAGCTCATAGAAGTCCTTCTCAAGGTATGTGATGTCCTTTTCCTCTCCGAGTCGAACCCTGGCCTTCTCCAACATCCCAAGCGTCATGTCCACACAGGTCAACTTGCAGTTTGGGAAACGGTGGATCACCCTGGCGGCAAGGGCACCTGTCCCGGTGCCCAGATCGATGATCTTCAGCGGCATTTCATCTATGAACGGTATTGAACCGACCGCCGCCTCGAGCATGGGGATGTAGTTCGGCACGAGCTTTATGATCTCCTGATCATAGGCGTCGCTTCTGCTAGAGAAATCCTCCTGGATCGCCCTCATCTTCACTTGTCTTTCTTCGTTCATTACGAATGAGCGAATCGAATATCTCCAATTAACATTTCTCACTAAAACTCGATGCGGACATATTACAAATGGCGATGCTTAATTAAGCAGAAAATGCCGTATAAATGTCTTGTCGGGGTGCTGATTGAAATCCGCTTCGAGCCTTCTTTATTGATAGACAAATGTCGTTTCCAACGATACGAATGTTTAAGGGATGGGAAAACACCCTTTTCTAAGGGGATGGGGAAAATAGGAACGTGATGAAATGTTAGTTATGCAGGTGGCAAGGCACAGCCCTGAATCTTGTCCTGCATTTGTGGACAGATACAGAGGAGCGACGCTTAAATGGTTCGAGAAAGTGGAAACTAACTGCGCTAAGTTCGGTGTGAAGATGATAGGGTTTTGGAACGACCACCCGACGCACACGGTATACATGTTGTTCGAGACACCGAGCATGGATGCTATGATGGGTTTAATGATGACACCGGAGACCCAAGCGATGATGTCGTTCCAGAAGATCAAGACCTTCCCGGTCTTTGATCTGAAACAGACCTGGGACATGATCAAGGGCGCTAAGTAAAACGATTTCGATCTGGGTCGGACATTGTTACGTTCGACCTATTGTTCATTTTTTAACATCGGCCATCTGGAATGATGGCGCGAATGGATCTCGTTTCGCTTTTCATCCCAATTCACCACGATAAGGTAACTTACGCCAAGAGTGAGAAAGCACCGTTACTGAAAATCTTATATTGGGGATTTAGAACAATGAAGTGAAATCTGAGAGAAAGTGACCTGATCATTGACTGACGATGCCATAAAATTCTCAATGGTAAAATAACAGGGCCCTCAGATAGAACGGCCATGAGGTGGTCTGAACTCATTTTTGATTTTCTTTTTATTGAAGGAAGTGCAAAGTAATATATGAACAAACAGCGTGGAAAACGGGGGGAGTTGAATGAACGAGAAGAAGGGATTGGTTCATCTCATAGGGCCACGGAATTTGTGGGCACCGTTTCTGTTCATGGTCGTCAGTTTGGTGATGACGTTCGTTGTCTTCATTTTTTATGTTTATAGTTTCATCGACCAGTACGTACTGGAGTTACCTGATCCATCGCAAGATGTCGCTTCCTTCTTCTCTACGGCATATTCGTTGATCATTCCCTTGTTCTTGATCGGAATCTCACTGTTTTTACTAATGCTCACGAAAACGAAAGGGAACGTCGCCTACAGATCGAAGCTTATCTTCCTAAGCGGCGCCATTTTTATTTTTGTGGGCAGTTTGATCAATGTCACATTGATCAATGTGTTTATTCGTTCTCACAAATGGATTGACAATGTTGATCTCGTGAATCAATTATCCTATCTCGAAGGATTCTTAACTCAATTAGGCCTGATATTTTGCATAATATCAACCTTATTCCTGATTGGATCGTTCCTAAAAGGTGAGATCTTTATAGTTCAAACCCACCAATCCTCTACCGAATCACCCCCAGAGATTATGAGTTGATGAAACGTCGACAATACCAACAATGGCAATGTACGATCGCCCCGATAACGGGGCATGTTCGATATTTGCCGGATAAAATGGTGGACACTGGGGGATTTGAACCCCCGGCCTCCGCCTTGCGAAGGCGGCGATCTTTAGCGGCGTCTTATAGACGCATCCGCTGATCTAAGTGCCCGTGCGAGAGTCAGGAAACGAACCCAGGTTTATAATCCTTTGCCGGTTCAGCCCAGCATCTTCCTGGCTTTAGATACGACATCGTCCGTCATCTCGGGCGCGAATCCGAGATAGTTCGCCGGGTCCATGACCTTGGCCAGCTCCTCCTTGGTGAACTTCTTCTTCACCAGGGGGTCCTGCCACAGGGCCTTCTCCAGGTCCACTCCCTTCTCCTCGGCCTTCATGCTGGTGGATCGCACTATCTCGTGCGCGTCCTGCCTACCGATGCCTTTGGACGTGAGCGACATCATCACCGGCTCGGCCATGATCATTCCCTTTGCCGCCTTGATGTTGCGCAGCATGTTAGCCTCGTTGACGGTGATGCCACTGAACACGGACCTCATCTTCGTCAGTATATCGTCCGTAAGGATCATCACGTGCGGCAGGATGAAGCGTTCCGCCGAGGAATTGGTCAGGTCGCGCTCGTGCCAGAGCACCATGTTCTCGAAGGTCGGGGTGACAAAACCGCGCACTATCCGACTTAGGCCGCAGATGTTCTCCGATATGATGGGGTTGCGCTTGTGGGCCATGGTGGAGCTCCCTACCTGCTTCTTGGGGTCGAAGGACTCCGCCACCTCGGCTATCTCCGTACGCTGCAGGTTCCTGATCTCGGTCGAGTACCGTTCGCAGGAAGTGCAGATGTTGGCCATGAGGCAGACCAGTTCCGTGTATCGATCGCGGCAGACCACCTGAGTGGCCGCCTCCTCGAAACCCAGCCCGAGGTCCTTCATCATTATGGACTGGACCTCCCTGGCCTTGGGCCCCAGGGCGGCCGCGGTGCCTATGGCCCCGGAAAGTTTTCCGACGCAAGCCCTCTTGCGACACTCCCTCACCCTCTCGATGTGCCTCATGACCTCCGATGCGTACCCGGCGACCTTGAAGCCGTAAGTGGTGGGAATGGCGTCCTGTCCGTGGGTTCGACCCATGCACATGGTGAGACGGTGCCTCTCGGCCAGGTCGGCCAGGGTTGAAAGGAGGGCGAGGAGGCCCTTCTCCACCATGTCCAGGCCGGCCTTGAGCTGAAGGGCGGTTGTGGTGTCGATTATGTCGTTGGAGGTCGCTCCAAGATGAACATAGTTGCCAGCCTCTCCGCACTTTTCCGAGAGGGCCTTGACCACGGCCATCACATCATGTTTCGTCTCCGCCTCGATCTCATAGACCCTCTCCCTGGTGACCACGTCGATGGAGGCCTGGGAGGTTATCACCTTGGCCGCTGAGCGCGGGACGTTACCGACCTTGGCATGAGCACGGGCCAGTGCCGCCTCGACCTTCAGCTGGAGATCGATCCTGCGGTCCTCGGAGAATATCGACTTCATCTCCTTTCGCCCGTATCTGAAATCTAAGGGACAGATAAGCATTTGAACCACCATCGGTGATAGGAACCTGCAATATACTCTTGGGATATAAGATTACTATCGCCTATGATACTCATTACTGAGTTCCGATAACCGGGAGGTAGAATTAATATGTCCCCACCTGGATATGTTCGCCCGGTGTGACTTGACCGGAAATAGCATAGGGGCCCTGCCCCGAGAGATCATCGACTTCTTGCTGTCGCCTGGAGGCCATTCGCTGATCATAAAGGGAGACGCGGGCACCGGCAAGACCACCATGGCCTTGCAGATGATAGAGGTGCTGTCGGACGATCAACCGGAGTATTACCTTTCGTCCCGGGTGTCCGACGTATCTCTCTACAACCAGTTCCCTTGGTTGAAGGAGAGGGTGCAGAAGAATCAGCTTATGAGGACAGGAATGGCGTTCATGCGACGTTCCTGGAGTAAGGAAAATGTTAAAAGAAGGGAACTGGACGACGTCGAGCCTCTGGTCGACCGGCGTGAGCTGAACAGGTTGGAGGGACAGATCGAGGCCGGGGAGCTGGGAACGGAGGACGATGGAGGATCGTCGTTGCAGCCGGACGGCTCCATAGTGGTTGAGATCGGCGCCATGCTCATGGAGCTGGAGATGGCCTACGACATCGTAGAGAACAACCTTCCCAAGAAGACCCTGGTCGTGATGGATTCGGTTGAGGCCCTGGCCGAGAACTATGGGATACCCGCAAATCGAATCGTGAACGCCCTGCAGAAGGACCTGGTGGAGAAGGCTGGCACCAACGTGGTCTTCGTGATGGAGACCTCCGACCGCAGTCATTTGGACTACCTGGGGGACGGGATAGTGGTGCTTCGCAATTCGGCACACGCAGATCATCGCATCAGGTCGATGGAGATACAGAAGTTACGAGGCTCGCCCATAAGGAACTGGAAGTACCTGTTCACTCTGGACGGTGGAAGGCTTAAGGTAATGAACAAGGACCTGGACCTGTCCGGTGTTAGGCTTCCGCCAAGCGAGAACGGGATTTCTCCGGGGCGAGGTTCGTTCGGTTGGTCCGAGATGGACCGCATCTTCGGCGGGGCGTATCTCGGCTCCCTCAGCATACTTGAGGTCGGGGAGGGGGTGCCCATAGAGCTGCTGGAGAAGATGGAGGAGGCCATGGTAGCCGAGCATCTGAGGCAGATGCACGGCGTCCTGTGGTATCCGCAGCATACCCTGAACTATGTCGACCTCCCTAACCAGATGGCGGAGCTGGGGGCAGGGACCGACCCCCTGCACGTCCTGGACGCCCGTGACGGTGGCGAGTTCCCGTACGTGGTGAACATCGAGGGCGATGACCTGGCCAATGACCTGCGCTGGGAATCGCTGAAGTACCTGCTTAAGGACGACTCTGTGCCATACCTCTCGTTACTGGGGCTGGACGCTATGGGGTCCATATACGGTCCGTCCTTCGCCCCCAAGCTCACGCATCACATCGATACCATGCGACGTGGAGGGCACATGGTGGTGATCGAGGCCTCCGAAGGTTCTGAAGGACTTGAGTCTCTGAGCCATCAGGCCCGGCTGCATCTGCTCCTGGAGAACTTGAACGGTTCGATATTGCTGCGGGGGAAGAAGCCGAACACGATCTGCCACTGCCTTGAGGTGGACGAGGGCGTGCCCCGATGGGTCCCCATGCTCTGATGTTATCATCCATGATATCCGAGTGAGGGAGGTTATATCCTCCCGCCGTAATCCCAACAACATGGGTAAAGGTTCCCTGCAACTGGTCAATCTGTTGGCGGACGAGTATTCCGGGAGGATACTCAGCCTGACCTACTTCCAGCCTCGCTGCGTACAAGAGATATGTTCTCTGTCGGGAATACCTATCGCCGTCGCCTATCGTCGCGTGGCCGACCTTGAAGCTTCGGGATTGCTGTATTGTAACAAGATCGAGACGTCGCCTAGCGGGAAGAAGAGCAAGTACTACTCCTGCCACGTGGACATGGCCCGTCTGACCTTCCGTGATGGACGCTTCGAGGTGGAGGTCGAATGGAAGGACCGTTCCATGGAAAAGGTCCCCCTGCCCCTGAGCCGGTCCAAGATCGGTTCTGCGTAGTTTTTTTATCTATACAGAACATTCATTAAGCCCGGATGGGGAGAAACGACCTTCTGGACAAGTCGCGGCTATTGACTGATGAGTATGCGGTCAAGATACTTGCCGCCACGGTCCGTTCCCCCCGCAACGCCCAGCAGATCTCGGAACAGTTCGGCATCCCCATCGCGGCCTGCTACCGAAGGATCAGGGAGCTGGAGCTTGCCGGCATGATAATCTGCACCGAGAGGAAACTATCGCGCCAGGGAAAGAGGGTGTGCTACTACATGTCCAGGGTTAGGACCGCCGCCCTCCAGTTCGAGAACGGTAAGCTGAAGGTGCGCTTCACCATGATGGACGAAGCGGCCGGTCCGGACTGGCAGGATGTGGACCTCCGGGATGATAGGGACGAGGACGATGGGAGATAGGCTCCGTTCTTCGTATGCTGGATTGAGCGCCTGCCCCATCGAAAAAGTTATAAACGAAATTCCTTATGCCTACTTTCAGGCCTGAGTCTTATTTAATTTAAAGATTGAGCGTGAACGTTTATGACAGAACTCTTGGAGGACCTCGACCAGAAGCGTCAATTTAACAACAACGAGGCGGAGAGGCACCGCCGGCTTAGGGATGAATTGAACGACAAGACCAAGGAATGGGTGCAGAAAAGGGACGAGCTTAACGCCAAAGTAAGAGAATTGGTGGACGGCGCGGCCAAGCATCGCGAGACCCGCGATAGTATGAACGAGCACGTGCGCGCCGCCAAGGACGCCCGCGACAAGTTCAACGAGCAGGTCAGCGAGCTCAACAAGAAAGTGATGGCACTCAAGAAGGACAATGTCCCTCAGGAAGGCCCTTCAGTCGCCAAACTGAAGAAGGACCTCAAGCAGCTGGAGTTCATACACATGACCTCCGGGGACCTGAAGAGGGACAAGGAAAAGGCCCTTGTCGAGCAGATGAAATCCCTGCAGAACCAGATCCGCGAGAGGGAGAAGTCCCTCGAAGCCAACGACGAGGTCAAGGGCGCCATCAAGGAGCTGCGCGAGGCCAAGGAGAAGGCCGAGGAGCAGCACCGTTTGGTCAGCGAGCTTGCCGAGTCCGCACAGAACGAGCATGACGCCATGATAAAGATTTACGAAGAGGCGGACACGCTGCGCAAGGAAGCGGACGAGGCTCAAGAGAAGTTCATTGAGACCAAGGGCAAGGCCGATGAGGAGCACCGCCGTCATATCGACCATATCAGGCAGGTGCACGATTACGACAAGATCATCACCGGTCTTAGGCAGAAGGCCCGTAAAGCCCGCAAGAAGAAGGACGAGAGCGTAGCTATGAAGGAAGCTGAGGACATCTTCGACAAGTTCAAGAAGGGAGAGAAGCTCAGCACCGAGGACCTGATGGTCCTGCAGAAGAGCGGCTACCTCTGAACAAACCCCTTAACACCCCACCTTTTATTTTATCTGGCTAGAGCTCGGGATCTGCGTTTTTCGCCTATTTCACAAAAATGATAAACTATATATATCGTCGAAAAGATAGTAGTGTCCGGGAAGGTCTGGGCTGGTTTTCAGAGTGCATCCCATCCCTTCTGACAGGACTGGTCCTTCCCAAACCCCTTTTTCCACATTCTAACCATGGCAAAGGTTATCTAAGTTCATCTGATTGTCAATGAAGGTCTTGAAATGGTATTGGAAGGATTGGGCCAGTCACTGAGGGACGCCCTGAAGAAGGTCGCTAACTCCACCAACGTCGACGAGAAGCTGATAAAGGAGGTGTCCAAGGACATCCAGCGCGCGCTTCTGCAGGCAGATGTCAATGTGAAGATGGTCCTTGAGATCACCAAGGAGGTGGAGCGCCGGGCGCTCACAGAGAAACCCCCAGCCGGCAAGTCTGGAAGGGAGCACGTCATCAAGATCATCTACGACGAGCTGGTGAAGATATTAGGGGAACAGAGGGCGCTTCCCATAGGCAAGCAGGTCATCATGATGGTGGGCCTGTACGGCCAGGGCAAGACCACCAGCGCCGGGAAGTTGGGCAGGTTCTTCCACAAGAAAGGCCTTAAGGTCGGTCTGATCGCGGCCGACGTGCACAGGCCGGCCGCCTACGATCAGCTCAAGCAGATCGGGGACAAGGTCGGAGTGCAGGTGTTCGGCGTTCCCGGGGAAAGGTCGGCCGTGAAGATCGTCCAGGACGGTCTGAAGGAGTTCGATCACCTGGACGTCATCATCATCGATACATCCGGCCGTCACGCCCTTGAAGGCGACCTCATCGACGAGATCAAGGCCGTGTCCAAGGTAGCCAACCCCAGCGAGCGCATCCTGGTGCTGGACGCCAGCGTGGGGCAGCAGGCCGGTCCGCAGGCCCAGGCGTTCCATGACGCCGTGGGCGTCACTTCCGTCATACTCACCAAGATGGACGGCACCGCGAAGGGAGGTGGCGCCCTCAGCGCGGTCTCCCGCACCAAGGCACCGATAGTCTTCATCGGAGTAGGGGAACACCTGGAGGACCTCGATCCGTTCATCCCCTCCCGTTTCATCTCCCGCCTTCTGGGCATGGGGGACCTACAGTCCCTCATGGAGACGGCCAAGGAGAACATCACTGAGGAAAAGGCATTGGAGACCACCAAGAAGATCATGTCCGGGAAGTTCTCCCTTCGGGAGATGTACGACCAGATGGAGATGCTCACCAACATGGGGCCTCTGAAGAAGCTCATGGGCATGCTTCCGGGCATGGGCGCCGGCCTTCAGGAGAAGGTGGACGTCGAGGAGACGCAGGAGAGGCTGCGCCGCTACCGCATCATAATGGACTCCATGACCGAGGAGGAGATGGAGAACCCCAAGCTGATCAAGGCCTCCCGCGTGGCCCGTATAGCCCGCGGCTCCGGCATGGAAACGAAGCACGTGAGAGAACTGCTGCAGCAGTACAACACCTCAAAGAAGGCCGTCAAGGGCTTCATGGGCAATCGCAAGCTGCGCAAACAGCTGATGAAGCAGATGCAGGGCGGCGGACTGGAGGGGCTGCAATGAGACGCTTCATAGTCATAGGGCACAAGGCCGCCACCGCCGCCGATTTCAAATTGGACGACCTGGCGGGGGGCGCTGGTCGCTTGGACATTCTGCTGAGATGCATAAACTCCGCATTCTTTCTGAGCCATGACCTTCGCAAGGACGTGGAGGTCATCCTGGTCCTGCTGGGACCACCCGGGCCCGTGCGCACCGTTCGCCTGGTCGGCAGCGAGCTTCGCTACCTCAACCCGGACGAGAGAAGCACCGGGGCGCTAATACGCAACGCCCTGATGAAGGATACCAGGTCGGAGGAGCGCAGCACCCCTGGCATCTACGTCAGCAGCCGTACGTTCCAGGACGTGCTCGGACTCCTGGGGGAGACTGAGCTGGTCTATCTGAAGGAGGACGGGGAGGACATCCGCTCGGCGGAGGTGTCCGACAACGTCACCTTCGTGCTCAGCGACCATATGGACCTCACCCCGGACGAGGAATCGTTGCTGCTGCAGTATCGGCCTAAGGTACTGAAGCTTGGACCGATCTCCTATCATGCCGATCATTGCATAACCATCGTGCACAACGAGTTGGACCGCCGCTGACCCAAGATTTATATTAGTTCTGACAGGTGAGAGGGACATGAACCAAAAGATCGCCCAGCATAAACATTGCCGGTCCTGCGGCAAGGCCTTCGTGGGCGACGGTCGCTACTGCTCGGAGGGGTGCGAGCGGGGGAACGAAGAGACCCTCAGAAAGAAGAAGCGGCAGCTGCTCATCCTTTACGCCATTAGCGTGATCATCATGATAGGCGCCGTGGTGCTGTCGGTGATATGATGAAAGTAGGAGTGGGCGGGACCTTCAACGCCCTGCATAAAGGGCACCTCAGGTTGTTGACGACCGCGATGTCCATGGGGGACGAGCTGGCCGTGGGTCTGATGTCGGACGATTACTGCAAGAGGTTCAAGACCATGGTGCTGCCCTACGGGCAGCGTGAGGAGGTCCTTCGCCAGTTCTTGGACGACAAGAACGTGGCATATTCCATCACGCCACTGGAACGCAAGGAGGGCACGGCACCCGACGATCCGCTCTTGGACGTGCTTGTGGTGTCCGCGGAGACCGAGGTCCTGGGACCCAGGATAAATGACATGCGCCTGAAGAACGGCCTCAGGCCGGTACGAATTGTGGTGGTCCCGTTCGTTCTGGCGGAGGACTACCGCCCCATAAGCTCCAGCCGGGTGCTTTCCGGAGAGATCGACGCCGAAGGCCGGCTTCTACGACCTTTGGTGGTCAACGTCGGTTCCTCGAACCCGGTCAAGCTGGCGGCCGCCCGGACGGTGATCTCGCGCTTCCATCCCCGTTCCAACTTCACCGCGGTCGAGGTCGAAGGAACGGTGGGCGAACAGCCCTGGGGCCAGGAGGCGGAAAGAGGGGCGCTGAACCGGGCCTTGGAGAGCTTGGGAGAAGGGGACCTGGGCGTGGGCATCGAGGCCGGCGTGATGGAGAGGGAGGACGGGCTCTACGACGTTCAGCACTGCGCCATCGTCGACGGCATGGGAAGGGTGAGCAAAGGGCATGGAATGGGTTTCCGCTACCCTCCGGCGGTGGCCGACCGAGTACGCAAGGGCAGTTCGGTCGGAGAGGCCTGCGCCGAACTGTTCGAGGAAGGGGACCAAGGTACTGGGGTTGGCGCGATAGGTATCATCACGAACGGTGCCATCGACCGCAAGGCGCTGACGGAACAGGCCGTCCTGGCGGCAATGGTGCCTCGGATCAGAAAAGAGCTCTACTGGTAGATCTCGGCGTTTTCCTTGGTCCTGCGTATGAAGGACATGTATTCCTCCTTGGAACCGCAGTTCTCAGGACCGATGCATCCGAAGCGGTGGTACTTGGTGCAGTAGTCGCCACCGATGCAGTGAGGACATATCGCCTCACGGTTCTGCATCTGGCATTTGTCCTTGATGCAGGTAAAGCCAAAGTAAAGCCCCTTGCACTTTCCGTCGGGGCCCATCTGAGGACAGTCGCTCATTTCCTCCACACCCCCGTGAACCGATCATCGTGCGAACGGAACCACCCCTCCTTCTCAAAGAACATCGGGGCCCCTCTTACCGGGACCGGGCAACGCTCATCGCCCATACAGCGCACCCCCTTCACCTTGCCGTGTGCGCAATAGCTCCCCCTATAACGGAAATCGCACAATGTCATCCCATCCTACCTTAACGGCAGGAACATATTGATTCAAAGGCGTTAAATAATTTACCCAGAATTAATCAATGGATGCGGGGGAAACGCTCACTTCGGCAGGTCCTCCCAAAGACCGAAACGGTTGCCTTCGGTGTCCACGCACACCGCAAGGAAGCCGTATCCCGGGACCTCGGCACGGGGCATGAGCACCTTACCGCCCAATGATTGAACTTTCATTATGCACCTCTCGATGGAGTCCACGCCAACATAATTGACCATGCCGCTGTCGCCTTCCTGCCTCTTGCCCATACCTCCCCCCAGTGAAGGCTTTCCTTCCTGATCATAGGTGGTAATTTCATAATATTCCATAGGCCCTGGCATTCGCTCCACCTTCCAACCGAAGAGCTCAGAATAGAATTTGGAGGCCCTCTCGAGATCTTCAGCCGGCACGTCGAAATGGACTATGGTTGGCATGGTTCTCACCATGGAAAATTAGGTGGAGATTATTTATAAACGATGCGGCGGAGGAATTGAAAGTAAGCGCCGAGGGGGAGATTCGAACTCCCGGGGTACTGGGTACCACCGGCTTTCAAGGCCGGCGCCGTGATCCAGGCTTAGCTACCTCGGCTTGGTCTAAATGATTTTCTCTCCCCTTCCGGACATCAGGTCCTGAAGGTCCAGCTCGAAGGCTATGGTCGGATAGCCTAGCTCGTGACCGGTAATGACCTGTGGATGCAGCTCACCGAAGTGCCCTACCTCCTTGCCATTGACCTTGATCACCGCGCACCGACCTGGAATGAACATCTCCAGGTCCCCGGCCTGTAGGGAGCACTGTATGCCTAGCTCCTTCATGACACCTTCGGCCAGCGACTTCATCTCGGTGAAGCCGGCCTTAGCGTGTATAGCCATTATGGCCATGTGCTTGCGGCGCTTGGCATCGACGACCACGTCGCCCACCTCGAATATTCGCTGAGGCAGGTCCCGGTGCTTGCTACGGCGCAGGACCGCGAGCAACGAGGGTATCAGGTGCACACGAAGGCAGTTGTGGTCCTCGCTAACGGGGTTCAACACCTCCACCACCTCCTGCGTTGGGAAGTTCACCCTGCTGAACTGCTCGTCGGTGGAGGAGAGCGTGAGCGTCGTCACCTCCCAGTAACCAAAGCCCACCATCATCTGGCGTACCAGGTCGGCCACCCTCTCCATCTTCCTCTCCCCGCCCACCGTGTTGAACCTGGGACTGGAGTGTCCGAAGTTCTCATACCCGTAGCCGATGGCCACGTCCTCCACCACGTCCGCGGTGTGTATGAGGTCCATGCGGACCGGAGAGGAATAGACCTTCACCTTACGGCCCTTCGGTTCAGCGGAGTAGCCCATCCTGGTTAGGCATTGGCACATGGCCAACGGCTCCAGGTCCAGACCCAGCCGGGCGTTGGTCCGGTCAACGTCGAGTAGCCACTGCTTGGAACGCAGGTTGGGGTACATGCCCTTCTCCTCGCCCCTTAAGGTGATCGTCTCTATTATGCCCCCCCTCTCCGCGATCGAAGTGCAGACTATGTTAAGCACGCCGCTGATCGTACATTGGTCGGTCCCGGTCACGTCGATGAACAGGTTCGTGGTCTCCGGGGTGACGGTGGTCAGACGGCCATTGATTATGGGGGGGAAGGACAGCACATCGTTGTTCTGGTCAAGTATGACCGGGAAGAGCTCCTTGCCATCCAGCAGGTGCTTGTAGTCCACTCCCTTCTCGTGCTTCTCCAGCACCTCCCGCATGGTCATCATCTCCTCCTTTGCCAAGGGCACGAAGGAGACGGAGTCGGGCTGGACGGCCTTGTAAACGAACGGCGGACGCACCTTGTCCAGGTCGTGGACGCCTATCGCCACCTTGGCCCGCTTCCTTCCGACGGTCAGGTGCAGCTTCTCCTGCAGTTCCATCAGAGAGCGTATGCCCTTGTCGTCCAGGACCACGTTGCGGATGACCGCTCCCACCACGTACGGTCGGACGCCCTTGACCGAGGGTTCCACCCTCATGAAGATGTCCGAGGAGGACATGTCATAGGTGCGCAGCCCCAGGTCGATGTCGAAGAAGGCCCTCAATCCTCTGGCCAGTCCTTCCACGGAATAGAGGTCGGGACGATTGGGGAAGAACTCGATGGAAGTCTCCTTGGTGACCGGGTCGAAATCGTGGAAGTCCGCACCGATCATGGGAATGCGATCCAGGATTTCCCGGTCCTCCATTTTCGTTCCCATGAGGGACCTGAGGTCATCGAGGTTGAAGTTAATGACTGGCATTGCGTCCGCACCATGCGGTTGAAGGTATTTGAGGGTTTTTAAGGGAGGTCATCCTTCCGTTTCGTTCAGCGGCCCAAGGCCCTATGGGCCTTGCCCAGCTCTCCAGCCGATTGCGCCGCCAAGGTGGAAAGTTCTCCGGCAAGCACCAGCACCCCGGCGATCTCCGCCAGCTTCTTAGCCTTTCCCGCACCCAGGCAACCCATCATGGACAGCGCCTCGCTCTGGCAGGGCAGCTTGGTCCCCCCACCGACCGTTCCTACCTCCAGGCAGGGCAGTCGGACCGAAACGTACACTCCGCCCTCGCAGACCTCGCATGTAGTGCTGGCCATGCTGCCCTCGACCACCTGCGCGGCGTCCTGCCCGGTGGCTATGTAGAGCGCGGCCAGCATGTTGGCGGCGTGGGCGTTGAAGCCGTAAGAGAGGGACATGGAACTGCCGATGAGGTTCTTGCGGTAACAGGTCTCCACCATGGCCTCCGGGGTGGTGTGCAGCTTGTCACGCACCATCTCCTCCGGGACCCGTACGTCCACCAGGACCGTTTTACCCCGGCCGTCGATGAAGTTCAGAGCGGCTGGCTTCTTGTCGACGCACATGTTGCCCGACACCGAGACCATCTTCACGCCCGTACCCTCTTCGATCAAACGGCAGGCGGCCTCCGAGGCGATGGTGCACATGTTCATGCCCATGGCGTCACCGGTCTGGAAAGAGAAACGAAGGAACAGCGAGCGGCCGGACGCGAATGCGCGCACCTTGACCAGCTTCCCGTGGCGGGTGGTCGCCTCGGCAGCGGACTTGATCTCCTCGAAATGTTCGTTCACCCAGTCCACCACGTCCCGGCTTTGCTTGACACCGCTGGTGCGGAAGACCGGAGCCCTGGTCATTTCGTCCTTGATTATGATGGCGTCGGCACCGCCGCTGGCGGTGATTATGGACGCCCCTCTGTTGACGGATGCCACCAGAGCGCCCTCGGTGGTGGCCAGGGGGACCAGGAACTCGCCTTGGGCGTGGTCGCCGTTCACCTTCAGGGGACCGACGAACCCTAGCGGCACCTGGGTGCACCCTATCATGTTCTCGACGTTCTTCTCGGCCAGTATGGGGTCGAAAGAACAGCTGCTCGAATGCTCCAGGCGTGCACCGGTGCGCTCCTCCACCGCCTTCCGCCTCTCATCCATGTCCGCACGGGTCTTGCCCTTGTTCTTCAGGCCGTCGGTCGAGCTCATCAGCAAGGAATTAAGGTGGTATTAGATAACCTTCTCGCCCCGGCCGGGGCGGTAGTTTATTATTTATGGTCCTCCCTGAAGCGTGCTAAACCCCAGCATGCTTTGGAGAACGTCATATGGTGAGCATAACCAGGAGAGCGCCGGCCAGCAGGACCATCGACCGGCTGGAGACCGGCGATGTCGTGACCATCGTGGCCTGCAACAGCTGCGCTCACTACTGCGGGACGGGCGGCCGTCTGGCCATGGACCACCTGGCATTCCACCTGCAAGAGAAGGGAGTGACCGTGGCGAGGAAGGAGGTGGTCACCAAGGTCTGCATTCAAGAGCAGCTGCGACGATGCAAGTGCGAAGGTACCATCGTCCTAATGGCATGCAGTTCCGGATTGGTCAGCGCAAGAGAGGCCTGGCCGGAAGCGGACATCATACATACTAATGAGACTTTGGGACTGGGCTCCTATGATTTCGAGAGGCGTTCGGCCATTCTTCTGCTGCCCTTCCCCGGCCACGAAGACCTGGTGGGAGAGAGGTTCCCCAACCAGACCTTGGAGGATTGGCCTTGATAATGACATTACGCACCCTTGACTACGATGCCCTGAGGGCCTCCCTTCCTCCTGATGCGAAGGTGCTGATATGGAGCTGTAACACCTGCGCCAGGATCTGCGGCGCTTTCGGAGGGCGCGAGTCCGCGGCGACCTTGGAGGCCCTTCTAATGGAGGATGGGGTGACCGTGGCAGGGAACGAGACGTTGACGGCCTCCTGCTTCATAGGAGCGGTGAGAAAGAGACTGGCCGATGATGAATTTAAAAAGATGGTCCTGGAAGCGACGCACGTTGTCCCTCTGACCTGCCGCAGCGGAGCCCTGGTGTTATTGGACGAGATGCCCCACCTAGAGCTGGTCGAGACGGGGAAGACCATCGGGTTGGGATATCTTTCCGAATCGCGAGGTCCGGTGCTCACCGACCTCTTGGTCAAAGAGCTAGAACTACCACCGGACGGCATACCTTTAGAGCAGGCCGCGGAGGCTCTCGGACTGCTCTACGGACCTTTTAAACGGTGACCCGCGGGCGTGAAAAGAGGATTCAATTTAATTTTAATAAATTACAGGGATAA
>Ga0209269_1000829_pt1 | contig 21758 bp, 22 predicted proteins | sample MTBAKMMethaMetaG_FD_187455 | JGI IMG/M metagenome (GOLD analysis project Ga0209269, IMG submission 187455) | Enrichment culture microbial communities from Arthur Kill intertidal strait, New Jersey, USA, that are MTBE-degrading - MTBE-AKM (Arthur... | ecosystem: Environmental > Aquatic > Marine >... | reverse complement strand
GCAGGGGCGGACAGGGCTCTGTCACTGCTGCCGAACTGATCGCCGTTGCTGCGTTTGAGGGCGGCGTCTATTCGCAGGCTTTTCCTGCATTTGGAGTCGAACGACGCGGTGCCCCCGTGCAGGCGTTTGTCCGGTTCAGCGATGAGAAGATACGTCTGCGAAGCCAGGTGTACGAACCCGACTACATCATCGTTCAGGACAGCACGCTGATCCGGGACGTCGACGTCTTCGGCGGGATGAAGAAAGGCGGCATCGCCATCGTCAACACCGAGAAATCCGTTCATGCCGCCGTTCCCGAAGGCGTGAAACTGATCGCCTTCGACGCCACCGGGATCGCCCTGGAGAAACTCGGCGTCCCGATCACGAATACGACACTGATCGGCGCCTTTGCAGCGGCCACCGGCGAGATCTCTCTCCCTGCTGTGGAAAAGGCCCTTCTGAATCGTTTCCCCGGCAAACTCGGCGAGAAGAATGTTGCAGCCGCGAGGCATTCCTATGACCTGATCAGGGGTGATGCCTGATGGCGCTCAATATCGGTTGCGCCGCCGCTCCTGGACGGGCGCGGGACAACAAGACCGGATCGTGGCGGGTCTTCAAGCCTGTATTCAAACACGAGACCTGTACCAAATGCGGACTCTGCGAGACCGTTTGCCCGGAAGGTTGCGTGAAGGAGCGCGCCGACGGTTACTTTGACCCCGATTATGACTACTGCAAGGGCTGCGGCCTCTGCGCCGACGAGTGCCCGGCCGATGACATCGAAATGGTCCAGGAGGAGAAATAAACCATGATGGAAATTCTGGAAGGCTCCCATGCGGTCGCCGAAGCCGTGAGGCTCTGCCGCCCCCAGGTGGTCTCCGCATACCCGATCACCCCGCAGACCCACATCGTCGAGGCGCTCGCGAGCATGGTCGCCGACTGCAAACTCGATGCAGAATATATCTGCGTGGAGAGCGAGTTCTCTGCCCTTTCCGCCTGCCTGGGTGCAAGCGCAGCGGGCTCTCGCGTCTACTCGGCCACGACCTCGCAGGGTCTTGCCCTGATGTTCGAAGTCTGCTTCAACGTGGCCGGGATGCGCCAGCCAATCGTGATGACGATCGCAAACCGTGCCCTCGGCGCTCCCCTGAACATATGGAACGACCAGCAGGACTCGATCTCCCTCCGGGATTCGGGCTGGATGCAGTTCTATGCCGAGGACAACCAGGAGGCGACCGACCTTCATTTCATCACCTACAAGGTGGCCGAAGATCACAATGTCCTGCTTCCGGCGATGGTCTGCTTCGACGGTTTCATCCTGACCCACACCTACGAGCCCGTCGATATCCCGACACAGGAGGAGATCGACGCCTTCCTGCCGCCGTTCAAGCCGTACAACACCCTTGACGCAAAGAAACCGATGTCACTCGGGATGTACGCCACGCCCGACTACTATATGGAGTTCCGTTACGAGGTCGACGAGGCGATGAAACGGGCGAAGCAGGCCTATGTGCAGGTCGGAAAGGAGTTTGCCGAGAAGTTCGGCCGCGACTACTCGGGGCTTGTCGAAGGCTACCGCCTCGAAGACGCGGACACCGCCTTTGTGGCGATGGGCTCCCTGTGCGGGACCGTCAAGGACGCCATCGACGAGATGCGGGCCGACGGCATGAAGGTAGGTCTCCTGAAGATCCGCTCCTTCCGCCCCTTCCCCTCCGCTGAGATCAGAAAGGCGCTTTCGGGCGTCTCAAGGGTCGCCGTCCTGGACAAGAACGTTTCGCTCGGCCAGAAGGGTGCGGTCGCCCTCGAGGTGAAGGACGCAATTTACGGCAGCGGCATCGATGTCCTTGATTATATCATCGCTCTGGGCGGGCGTGACGTCAGAAAGAGCGATATCAGGGTGATCGCCGGTCTGGCGGAGAAAGGGATCGGGGATCAGTACTATGGCCTGCGCACGGAGGTGCTCTGAAATGGCAGAACATGAGTGCGCCCTCTTCGAGTGTGGCCACCGCGCCTGCGGCGGCTGCGGCCCGGCCCTTGCGGCGCGGCTGATCCTGAAGGGCACCGGCCCGAATACAATCATCGTCGCCTCGACCGGTTGCATGGAGGTCTTCTCCACGCCCTACCCCGAGACCGCATGGGGTGTTCCCTGGATCCATTCCCTCTTCGAGAATGCTGCTGCGGTGGCTTCGGGTGTGGAGGCATCCATCAAAAAGCAGGGACGAGACGAGCACGTCGTCTGCATCTGCGGTGACGGTGCCACTTTCGATATCGGGATGCTCTGCATCTCCGGTGCCTTCGAGCGCGGGCACGACATCACCTACATCTGCTACGACAACGAGGCCTACATGAACACCGGCATCCAGCGTTCTGGTGCGACGCCCTACGATGCCGACACCACGACCAGCCCGGCCGGCAAGTGTTCGACCGGGAACAAACGGCCCAAGAAGGATCTCCCGGCGATCCTGGCAGCGCACGGCGCAAGCTACGTCGCCACCACTTCGATCGCCTATCCGAACGATGTCGTGAAGAAGATCGAACGTGCGGTGAACACGCCAGGTCCGAACTATATCCAGATCCACGCCCCCTGTGCCACCGGCTGGGGCTTTGAGGGTGCCGATACCATGGCGATCGGCAGACTCGCCGTTGAGACCGGACTCTGGGTGAACTACGAGATGATGAACGGCGAGCTGGAGAAGGCGAAGAAGATCGTGAACAGAAAACCGGTCGAGGAGTATCTTAAGGCCCAGAAGCGTTTCCGCCACCTCTTCAGGCCCGAGAAAAACGTCGAAGAGATCGTCAAGATCCAGGCGATCGCCGACCGCAACGCTGCAAAGTTCGGGATCGACCTGAACATGAAGAAAGAAAAGTGACCGGAGATCCGGTCCGTCGATCTTTTTTGCCGTCATGGCGACGGCACGCTTTCAGTGCGTGGCCGGTCTGTCTTGCGGGTATTTATGGAGGGTAAACCGGATCGATGCGCCTTTTTCCGGCTGTCCCTCTACCCTGTCACCTGCCTGAATCGTCCCGCCGTACCAGTTCGCCAGCGACCGGCAGATATAGAGGCCGAGGCCGGTCCCCGGTGCCCCGCCTCTCCCCCGCGTGAAACGCTCGAAGACTGCAGGTTTGAGGTCGTCGGGAATGCCCGGGCCGGTATCCTCCACCGATACCTTCACCTCGCTACCGCCGTCCGTGACCGTTATGAAGACCTCGGCCCCCTGCCCTGCATGGCTCCTGCTGTTGCCGATGAGGTTTGTGAATATTTCGCCCAGAAGGTCGTCGGCGCAGACCACAGCATCGGTGCCGCCGTAGTGGACCTTCACGTCCGGCTGGCGTGAGATCTCTTTGCGTATGACGCTGTCGAGTTTGATCGGTTTGAGGGCGGTTTTTTTCTTGTAGGTCTTCTGGATTGTCCCCACATTCTTGATGATGTCGGCGCTCTTTCTCGCTCCGATGAGAGCATTCTCTGCAAACGTTTTTTCCTCTCCGGAAAGAGACTCTTTAAGGAGTTCGAGGTAGGCGAGCGTCACGGTATTGGCGTTGTTGATGTCGTGGAGCAGGATGTCGATGTAGAGGTTTGCCTCCTCGTTTGCGATCTGGAGTTGCCCGGTCCGGTAGGCGACCTTCTCCTCCAGATGTTCGCTGTATTCCTTCACCGTCTCCTCGGACGCTTTCAGCCGTTCGATGGTCTCTTTCAGACGTCCTACCATCAGGTTGATGCTCTCTTCGAGGCGGGCGAACTCCATCCCGTTTGTCGCCCTGATGGTGTGGTCCAGGTTTCCGCGGGCGATGATGGCGACATCTTCCACTATGGCATCGACCGGGCGGGTGATGTACCAGGAGAAGGTGATGGCGATCAGCGCCCCGAATACAATCCCCAGCATGCCTGTCGTAAAGTTGAAAAACAGGACGCTGTTGATCTCGTCTACCTTTTTTTGCAGGTTGTATGTGATCTCCACGATCCTGATCCCGGCTGCCGGATCCGCATTGCTGTCGGGCTCAAGATAGAGGTATCTGGTCACGATGTACGATCCGGCTTCGGTCACCTCCATGTCCGATCGCTCCGTGAGGATCTGGTGCATAATGTCCTGGGAAAGTGTCTTTGGTGTCGTGTTTATCGGTTCCCCCGGATTTATGATCTGATTTCCTGCGGCGTCATAGAGGCGCACCGATTCGAGGCCGGGATTGATCTCCTGCGCTTTCTGGACGGCATCGTAAAGGTAAAGGGGGGGGATATTTTCCTGATGCGGGATCGTGACCTCTGCCTGGATCAGATCTGCCCCGTCTGCAGACAGGATGTATGCAGAGTGGACGATCTGGCCATCTGGCTGGGGTGGGGGCTGCTCTCCCGGTCTGCTTGATCCTGTGTCTTCTCCGAAGTATGGGGGATTTTCGTTGTGCGTAACAGTAAGCACTATCTCTGCGTGCTCCCCGTACAGGCGTTGTATGGACTCCCTGAGTGCCTCCTGGTCCGTCTCTGATGCTCCGGGAGGCCCGGATGTCGCCGTGTACTCGGTGAGGATCGATGCAAGCATGACATCTGTGCCGGCATCTTTCGCTGACCACCCGCTGGTGACGAGTGCGGTGGCTTCTCTGATGATCTCGTCGGTGTGGTTCATCACGTCCTGATAGGCGTCTGCAATCTCGTCCCTCGCTTCGAGAAATGACAGTGTCGAGAGGAAACCGATGGTAATGCTGATGATCAGGAAGACGAACAGGATCACCATGTGATGGAAAGATCGGTTTTTTTGGGGGCGGTTGCCTGTAATTCCCATCGTATATCCCTGCCTGTATGGCGTACTCTTGGACTGTGATATTATACTTTCAAGCCAGTCTCTGTTACCTTCTTAATCTATTGGTGATTGTTACTTTAAACATTGTGATTAATATATTGCTTATTGTTTTGATTTTTAATTTTTTGTTCTGTTTTTATGGGTTAAATGGCACTCGGGATCGTTTTTTTATCTATTTGAGGTGGAGAAAGAGATCTTTCTGGTGATCCCTTGTGTTCCGACCCTGTGTACGGGGGTGCGTCTGTCACGACGCCACCGAAGAAAAAAAGTCGAGATATGGCGGCTTAAGGATCCTGTTTCCGTCGCATCAACAGGAACGGGACGATCAGTACCGCCGCCACCGTGAACCAGACGGCGCCGAAGATCAGGAGGAGACGCTCCTGGCCGGGATCATAGAAGCGTACCTCCACAAACCGTGTCTGGTCCCAGCGGATCACTGTTGTATTGTTCTCCCGTGAAACAATGCCCCCCTCGCTCACCCGGCCGAGGAGGGGGTTTTGCACGTCGATCCCTTCCGGGAGGGTGACGGTGATCGTCGACGGTTCGTCGAGAAGGATCTGGAGATTTTTCTGAACGATCCCTGCTTCGTAACCGATCGTGACATTTCCCTTTGCAAATGCGATGGTATTCCTGTCCTTCTCCGTATAACTACAATTTTCACCGCATTCACCTGAAACGGTGACATTTTTCACCGCGAGAGGCACCTTCTCGCCGAGCATACCGGCCTCCCAGAAGGCGTACTCCTCTGCGCCGGTGAGGACGACCTCTCCGAGATAGGTTTCCCCACCCGGCAGTACGGTCACCGTTGCGTTATAGGCTGCAGCCTGCGCCGTCAGGAGGACAAGTGCAGCACAGAGAGCAATGCCTGCTCGGTAGCGTCGATCTCGATCGGAGGTGGACATTGTCGTATCACTGTTTCCGGGTCTTTGAGAAGATGGCCGGTCACCACGCAGACGATCCGCTCGTCCCGGTCGATCCGTCCTTCTTCAACCAGTTTTCTGATGCCGGCGACCGATGCTGCCGATGCGGGCTCGACACCGATCCCTTCCTTCTGTGCAAGGTCGCGCTGCATGGCGAGGATCTCCTCGTCGGTCACCGAGGCCGCCGTGCCGCCGGTCTCCCTGATGGCGATCAGCGCCTTCTCGCCGTTGACCGGTGCGCCGATGCGGATGGCGGTTGCCACCGTTTCCGGGTTTGCCTCGGGTACGACCGCATCGAGGTGCCCCTGGATTGCCTGCACGAGCGGCTGCGAGCCTGCCGCCTGGATGCCGGTCATCATCGGGAGGCGGTCGATGAACCCCAGGGCTTCGAGTTCCCGCAGCCCCTTGTACACTGCCGAGATGTTGCCTGCATTGCCCACCGGCAGCACCAGACGGTCGGGGACGTCGCCGAGCTGGTCGACCGCCTCGAACCCGATCGTCTTCTGTCCTTCAAGCCGGTACGGGTTGATGGAGTTCAGGAGATAGATCCCGTGCTTGAGGCAGAGTTCCCTGACCATCTCGAGGGAGCGGTCGAAATTGCCCCTGACGGCGATCACCTTTGCGCCGTGCATCAGGGCCTGGGCGACCTTTCCGAGGGCGACCTTGCCTGCCGGGAGGAGCACAACTGCGGGGATCCCGCCTTTTGCGGCGTAGGCGGCGAGGCTTGCCGAGGTGTTGCCGGTGCTGGCGCATGCCACGCTCTTCATCCCGAGCTGGACGGCCATCGAAACGCCGACAGTCATGCCCCGGTCTTTGAACGAACCGGTCGGGTTCATCCCTTCGTGTTTGGCATAGAGGTGCGGCAGCCCCATCTCGGCCCCGAGCCGTTCGAGGTGGTAGAGGGGTGTGCCGCCCTCCTGAAGGGTGACCGGGGGTATGGTGACCGGCAGGAGTTCCCGGTAGCGCCAGACCGAGATGGGGCGGCGGCCCCAGTCCTCTCTCGTCACCCGGACGGTGTCCAGATCATAGTCAACGGTGAGCAGGTGCCCGCATTTCGGGCAGGTATAGATGATCTCGCCGGGCGCGTATTCAGCACCACAGTGGATGCACGCGAGATGGTACATGGAGTGATATTGGTCCTTGTGGTAGATGAAAATTCGGGAACCTACCGCCCGAACCGGGCGGTGAGGAGGAAGAGCACCCAGAGGGCAGCGGCAAGTGCGGCACCTGCATAGGGGAGGAAGCCGGGCGGGATAAGATCTTTTGTGCCCGCGGTAAAGAGGCCGACGGCTGCAACGGCCATTGCGGCCGCGTAGACCGCCGGTCTCCGGTCGCCGCTGCCGGTGGTGATCCTGCCTCGCGTCCGGTGCTCCGAGAGGGGAAAGAGCCATGCCACGCCGCTGCGCGTGCACGAGTCTTCGAGGAGGTGACAGACTGCTCCCCCGAGGAAACCGAGGAGAAAGACGGTGTAGCCGGTGTCCCATGCTATGTGAAGACCGGCAGTCCCGATCGCCCATGCGTAGATCCCGAGGACGAGGGTCATCAGGCCGACGCCGATCGCGGAGTGGAGGACGCCGCGGTGGCGCGGCATCCCCCGCTCGCCGAGAACGGCGATGAAGGGGAGAGAGATCGGGTAGTAGACAAGATAGCGGATGGCATATCCGAAGATCGGCAGAACGATGAGCCGCTTTCCCTTCCCGCCGGGCACGCGGGTGTGGAAGATCGCCGAGTCGTTGGCGTCGGCGTCGGGCGCGAGCGCCCCGATAAACACGCCGAAAAGGGCTGCGACCAGCCATTCGGGTGGCAGGGTGGCGATCCACGGCACCAGCACGACCGCTGCCGTCGCAAGGCTGATGGTCAGGTGTTCGTCACCATTCACGGTGTTTCCTCCATGCAGCATAGAGGTCAGGCCGCCGGTCCTGCATGACCGGGAGGGCGGCACGCATTCTCTGCACCTCCTCTTTCAGAATCTCGCTCATGACATATCCGCGATCTGTTTTTCCAAGGACACTGCCATCCGGTCCGGCAATGCATGAGCCTCCGCATGCGTTCGCCCCGGCGACGTAGCACTGTGCGTCCAGGGCGCGCCCCCGCAGCAGCAGTTCCCACTGGGCAAGGCGCTCCGCAGGCCATGCGGCCGGGACGAGGATGCAGTCGGCGCCGCACCCGGCATAATGGACGAAGAGTTCGGGGAAACGGAGGTCGTAGCAGATGGCCAGAGCGAACCGCATCCCGACGGCGTCGAAGACCGCTGGTTCGGTCCCAGGCGTGCAGGTCAGGTCCTCGCCGCCCGGCGAGAAGAGATGGATCTTCGCATATGACGCCTGCACCCGTCCGTCAGGCCCGACGGCAAAGGCCAGGTTCCGTGGGCGCGTTGCCTCCTCCCAGCAGGAGCCCACGACCCATATCCCGTATTCGGCGGCGATGCGGCAGATCTCCGGGATGATTTCCGGCTCTGCACGGGGATTGCCGGGGTTCCAGCCGGTGGCGAACTGTTCGGGGAAGAGGACGAGGCCGGCGCCCTCCGCCGCCGCTGCAGCCGCTGCAGCTTCTGCCTGTCTCAGCCCATCCTCGACCGAGGGTGGGGAGGGCATCCCACAGCAGCAGACCTTCACTCTCATCCTCCTGCCAGCAACGGGAAGGCCGTCTTGACCCCGACGATGATGAACTGGACGGCGATGGCGATGAGCATCATACCCATCAGCCTGTTGACGGCGCGGTACTCGCGGTGGCCGATCCGCCGCACGATCATCTCCGAACGCGAGAACATCAGGTAGGTGATCGCGATTGCAAGGACGATGGCGGCGATGACGACAGCGATCGCCACCGGGTGTATGGCCGTCGCCTCGTTGGTGAGCACGATCACCGTGGTGATCGCGCCGGGTCCGGCGATCATCGGGACGGCGAGGGGCATCACGGCCACTTCATCGGTATCCTGACTTTCGTACTTCTCGGTCGCCGAGATCTTCGTCCGGGAGGTCTTGGCATAGACCATCTCCATGCCGATGCCGAAGAGGAGAAGGCCGCCGGCGATCCTGAAGGCCTCGAGCGTGATCCCGAAGAGCTGGAGGATCACGCCCCCGGCGATCGCGAAGGTGAGCAGAATGACGAGGGCGTATTTGCAGGCGATTCCGGCGACTGCCATCCGCTGAACGTGCTCCATCGTATCGGTCAGGGAGACAAAGAGCAGCGTCGCTGCGAGCGGGTTGGTGATGATCAGGATGGAGGTGATACTCAGCAGGACGAAACTCAGCAGATCGCCGGTCATGCAGACTTTTTATGTCCTCTTCCGGTTAATGCCTTTCGAGGGGGGCTGGAACGTTTCGGGGAGTATAAATGGGAAGTAACACCATCATCCCTTATACGATGTCGGAAAAGCCCTCAGACCTGATATACGGCCTCGATGATCGCCCCCCGCTCCCGGCCCTCTTTCTTCTCGGTATTCAGCATGTCTGCCTCATCGCAATCAGTCTCATCTTCCCGGTCGTCATCGTCCGGGCGATGGGGGGGAGCGCCGAACTGGCCGGGTTCATGGTCTCGATGACGATGCTTGCAAGCGGGATCGCGACAGTTTTCCAGGGCCTTGGTCGCCGGGGGATCGGGTCCGGCTATCTCTGCCCGGCCCTTGGCGGACCCTCCTATCTTTCGGCTTCGGTCCTGGCCGCACAAACCGGCGGTCTCTCCCTCGTATTCGGGATGACGGCTCTGGCCGGAAGTTTCGAGATGCTTCTCTCGCGGATCATGCACCGTCTGCGCGTGCTGTTCCCCGCCGAAGTCACTGGGCTTGTGGTGATGATGGTCGGCGTTGCGGTCATACCACTCGCCGTGCCTCTTTTCTTCGGCGGTGACGAAACGGCGGTCAGCACCGCCGGTCTCTCCGTCGCCCTGATCACCCTCGCTACGATGATCGGGGCGAACGTCTGGGGCCGGGGCTCGATGAAACTGTATTCGGTAATTATCGGCATGATCGTCGGCTATATTGCAGCGTTCCTCTTCGGGGTTCTTGGCGAGGCCGATGTCGGCATGGTGCTTGCCGAACCTCTCGTCGCCGTACCCGACCTCTCGTACTTCGGATGGTCATTCAACACTGCCCTGATCATCCCCTTTTTCGTCGCCATCCTTTGTTCGTCCTTAAAGAGCGTCGGCGACCTGACGACCTGTCAGCGGATCAACGATCCCGGGTGGAAACGGCCAGATATGAAGAACATCAGCGGCGGTATTCTTGCCGACGGGGCAGGGGCGTTTGTCGCCGGGCTTGTCGGCGGTATGGGCCAGTCCACCTCATCCTCAAACATCGGCCTCTCGCTTGCGACGGCGGCGACGAGTCGCCTGATCGCCTTCTCGATCGGAGCGATCCTGATCGTCCTTGCATTTTTCCCGAAACTTGCCGGGATATTCGTGATCATGCCTGCCCCGGTGATGGGCGCCGCCCTCATCTTTTCGGTCTCGTTCATGATCGTCACCGGTCTTTCGATCATCACCTCCCGTATGCTTGATGCAAGAAAGATCTTTGTTGTCGGGGTATCGCTGATCTTCGGGCTATCTGTGGGTGTGTATCCCGCCCTCTACACTGATCTGCACCCCTGGATCCAGCCTGTTTTTTCCTCCTCCCTCTCGCTTGCGACGGTGCTTGCGATCCTTCTCAATCTCGTGATGCGGATCGGGATCAAAAAGATAGAAACCCTCCGTCTTGGACCGGGCGACTCGCACGTGCAGATGGCCCACACCTTCATGGAACGCCAGGGCGCTGCGTGGGGTGCGCCGCGGGACATGATCACGCGGGCCGATTCGACCCTCACCGAATGCATCGAGATGCTCGCGGTGCTCGGACGGACCACCCACCCACTGTCGGTTTCGGCGTCGTACGATGAGTTCAGCCTTGACATCAACATCACCTGTCAGGGCGGAGCGGTGGACCTTTCGGCATCTCTCCCGACGGAGGACGAACTCCTTGAGGACGACAGGGCCCTTGCCCGTCTCTCGGCCGTCATGATCCGGAGGTTTGCCGACCGGGTTTCGGTGTCTGAGGCCGGTGGGAAATGCACGATCAGGCTGCACTTCGATAATTGAACAGAATTTGCCGGATCGATCCTGATACTGGAGATCAGGCAACGACCGAAATCTGTTTTTCAAATAAAAAAAGTCCGGGGTGATCCCCGACTACTCACTCGTACAGGGCCGGTTCGTCGAGACGCGCATAGGCGACGAATTCGGCGTCTGCAAAGTGGATGGCGATCTCACGGGCGGCGCTCTCGTCTGAGTCCGAGGCGTGGATCACGTTCTTGCCGGTCTCCATGGCCATGTCGCCCCTGATCGTTCCGGGAGCGGCGTCGGCGGGGTTCGTGGCGCCCACGAGTTTCCGCACGATGGCGACCGAGCCCTTGCCTTCCCATACCATGGCGACCACGGGTCCGGACATGATGTATTCCTTAAGGGAGGGGAAGAACGGCTTTGCGACATGCTCTGCGTAGTGCTCCATCACCTTCTCCTCAGGGATCATGGTGAGCTTCGCCGCGACGAGCTTGAGGCCTTTCGCCTCAAGGCGAGAGATGACGGCGCCGATGATGCCGCGCTGGACACCGTCGGGCTTGATCATCACAAAGGTCCGGTCCATCCGGGTCACTCCTTACCGAGGGCCTTGCGGCCGGCTTCGGTCCAGGCGACGCGGCGCGGGACGCGCTTGAGCTTGTAGTTCTTCTGACACTTCGTCGAACAGAAGTAGAAGAGCGCGCCGTCCTTGCGGACAAAGAGCCTTCCTGTGCCGGGCTCGATCATTTCGCCGCAGAAACTGCACTTGTAGGTCTCAACCATTCTCTTCACCGCCTCGAAAGTTTCTTCGCTTCACGCTCGGTCTCGAGGAGCATCAGGATGTCGCCCTCGCGGATAGGGCCGACAGTGTTGCGGGTGATGATCCGGCCCTTATTGTTACCCTCGAGAACCCGGCACTTCACCTGCATGGCCTCGCCATGCATCCCGGTGCTGCCGATGACCTCAATGACCTCTGCGGGTGTTCCGTCTGCCATCTGGAAAACCCCCTCAGGCCCTCAGCTCGCCGACCTGCTTGGCAACCTCTTCGACGAGTTCTTTTGCCTTGCCGGGCTTGACGATGGCTGCAGCGGCGGATCCGACATTCAGGCCGCTTGCCGCGCCGATCTCGTTCTGCTTGCTGATGAAGATGTACGGGATCTTCTTCTCCTCGCAAAGGGGTGCAAGGTGCATCACAATCTCTTCGGGCTGGACGTCCGCGCCGATCAGTACGAGCTGAGCGGTGCCGCGCTCGATGCACTTGGTGGCCTCGTTGGAGCCCTTCTTGATCTTGCCTGTGTCGCGGGCGATCTCGAGTGATTCGAGCGCTTTGTTCTGGATCTCTTCCGGAACTTCAAATGTTACGTAGGTCTTTGCCATGATTCACCTCATTCAGGAGCGTAGCCTCTCCTTCATCAATCATCAGTTGTGATTGAGTAGCCATATGAAATCTACAGGAAAACTGATAAACCTTCCTCAGGTGCGCTCATAGACCGTAACACCGGCAGCATCGTACACCGGCACAAGCCCATTGGCGGGGAGATCGATCCGATAGGTCTCCTCCTCGAGGTCGCCGACGTAGAGTGTGGTGGCGCCATATTTTTCCATGAGGGCGAGGCATTGTGCCGGCTCCTCGTATATCGCCTGTACGTCGGCTTTCCGGTCCGATATCACGCTCCAGTTGCTCCGCCACATCTGTTCATGGAACGGCTGGCCCAGGATTGCCGGGATGCCGGTGAAGGCCGAGACGCGGCCGGCATAGGTGTAGTCGCTCCCGACCGCTTCGACGAGGACGCTTTTTTCCCCCTGTGTCTGCAGCCATGCAACAGCGGCGGCGTCCCCGGGGTGCTGCGCCTCAAGCCACGCAAGGCCGTCCAGGGAGCGTGAGCCGTAGCCGAAGTCGAGGTCGATTGCAAGAGGAGCAATGATCAGGGCGACGGCGGCGACAATGGCCAGGGTGCGCTGCTGTCTGCCGGTGACGCGGTCCGGCCACCCGGTCCCGGCGATCCACTCGCCGAGCACAAGCAGCGTACCGGTTCCAAGGAGGATCCAGGCGACTGAATAGCACTTGAAGACTGAGTTCAGCCGGTAATACGCGCCGCCCATGTTGTCCTTGAGGTAGACGAACTCGCAGGCGATGACGATCACAAGGCCGGCGACGCAGAGGAGGTCGGCCGGCGAGAGGCGGCGACGCGAGAGGATTGCCGCGAGCGGCAGGGCGGCGATCCCTGCGGCGATGTATCCGGCGAGACCGAAGAGCACCGGTGCCCCCAGGAGCCAGGGGCGGCGCATGACGTCGTGGACAGAGGCGGCATAGAGCACGGCAAGAAAAAAGCCGTGGACGAGGAGGAACTGTAGGGGATCTGAGGCTGAGGTCACCAGTCCGGCCCCTTCGACCCCGGCGCCGCGGAACTGGAGATAATAGGGAGCGTACAGGGCGATTGCGAGGGGCGGGACGGCGACGAGGAAACGGGGATCGCCATGCCTCCGCCAGATCAGGAGCCCTGCAGCAACGACGAGGGGGGCATAGAGGAGGACGTCCCAGGTGTTGATCGGCGGCATCGAACCGAGGCTGACGGCAGTGCAGGCAATGAGGACAATGCGGGCGTTTCGTCCGAGTCCCTCCCACCTGACCATGGCGTAGCAGAGGAGGAAGATGAGGAGGAACTGGTTGAATATCCCGAGCACGTGCGGATGGAGGTCCCCCCAGAGAAAGGAGAACGAGGTGTACTCGTTGATCGTCCCCTCGATCACGCGGGTGCTGTTCCAGAGGATGGTCTGCACCGGTGTTCCCGACACCGCCTCCCATACAAAGGCCGGGTTTATCAGGGGGAAGATAGCGAGGGGGAGCCATGCCATTTTCGGGACGATCAGGCGCCCGGTCGCATATGCCATGACGGCCGCAGCCCCGAGCACGGTCGGAAGGCCGAGGTTGAAGACGACCCCTGACGGCACCCCCGCCGTGATCCCGAGCGTTCCCAGCGTCCAGTAGCCCATATAGTAGTAAATATCGAGGTTTCCCCCGGCGAACCAGGGTTCGAGAGGCGGGACGACGGGATCGCGCATGACCGAGGCGAGAAAGGCGTGGTCCATGAACTTCTCGGCGAACGAGATCGTCGGGTTGATCGCGCGGAACAGGAGCATCGATGAAAAAAAGACGAGAAAGATCACGTCCCAGTGTGCAAAGCGCCTGAAATCCTTAACCGTATATTCTCGCCGCCAGAGCGAGTAACCTGCCATGGCGGCAAAGGGCAGGAGGGCGGCCTGCACAGGTAGGTGAAGGAGGGCGAAGTACCACGATGCGGCTCCGAAGATGAGGATGGAGAGCGGATATGCCGCCGGATAGGCAAAATCGCCAAGGGCGGCGGTGAGGCGCGGCCAGAGGGCGCACTGGATCGCCTTGATCAGGACGATCCATGAGACGACCATCAGGGCCTGCGCCTCAGGGCTCACGCAGTTCCTCCCTGGAGAGTCCCTCGTGGAACGAGCGCTTCATCAGGCTCACCGACCAGTCGCCGAAGTAGTAGAGAGATGCAATTCCGCCGATGAGGGTGACCAGGTTCTTGATCAGGTGGTCGACGACGGCGATCACTGTTGCCGTCGCCGGCGCCGTGCCGGCGAGTTCGAAGGTGACGGCAAGAGCGAACTCATAGGTTCCGACCCCGCCCGGGGTGATCGGGACGGCCTTGACCAGGTTGCCGATGACGATGGCAAGCACGACGATCATGAATGGAATGCTCTCGCCGAACATCAGGACCACGATGGCGCAGACCAGGATGTCCACCAGCCAGATCCCGATGGAGGAGGCCCCGAGCACGAGAAGCGCCGCCGGGTTTAAGGAGGCCGCCCTGATCTCGGCGAGCATGCCGTAGACGATGCCGAGGTACTTATTTTCCGAACGGCGGTCGCCCATCAGGAGGAGGAAGACAGCGAAGGCGGCCCCTGCGACGATCGGCACAGCGATCAGGGGCAGGAACCATTCGGGCGTTCCGATGACGAAGGGAAGTGCGATGAGGCCGAGCAGGGCGATCGTCACCACGTCGAAGATCCGCTCGACGACGAGGGACGAAACGCCCTGCGAGTAGGTCGCCAGGCCTTCGTGCTTGAGGATGAAGATCCTGACCAGATCGCCGAGGCGGGCCGGAACGATGAGGTTCGCCGTCTGGGAGAGTAAGATGCAGGCGGTGGAGAAGGTGAGGCCGACCCGGATTGCAAGTCCGCCGAGGATCGCCCGGTACCGCCACCCCCGCATGATCCACGCGACGGTGCAGACGAGGACGGCAAAGGCCAGATACAGGGGATGTACATGGGCAATGGTGACCACGAGGTCGTCCCAGACCCGCCAGATCATGTATGTGAGGATCCCGACCGCGATCAGGGTCGGGATGAGGATCGCGCTAACTTTCCGCCACATGGATCTGCCACCAGAGCCCCAGGATCTGCGAGCCCATAGAGAATACATCTTTGAAGCGGACGGTCGTGCCCGGCCCCTGCCGCCAGACCACCGGGAATTCGGCGATGCGATAGCCCCTCCTATGCCCCCGCACCAGAGCCTCGGTGTCCCAGAACCAGTGAGGGGCCTGAATTTCAGGGATCAGGTCGAGGATCCGCTCTTTTCTAAACCCCTTGAACCCGCACTGGTGGTCGTGGAGCCTGCTCCCGAGGAGCGTGCGCACCAGAAAGTTGTAGCCGCGGCTTGCGATCTCCCGCCCGCCGCTCCGGACGATCTGCGAGTCCGGCATCAGCCGCGATCCTGTGGCGATATCGGCGCCGTCCCGGATCGCCCCGACGAGTTCGGGCAGGTGGCCGAGATCGGTTGCAAGGTCGACGTCATAATAGCAGACGATCCCATACCTTGCCGCAGCTATCGCCCGGTTGAGTGCCCGGCCGCGGCCAAGTCTCTCGTCGGCGTGGAGAAGGCGGACGCGCGGATCTTTTTCGTGCCATTCCTGGATATATGCCGCACTTCCATCGGTGCTCCCGTCCTCGGCGACGATCACCTCGAACGGACCGGTGATCGTCGCGAGTGCGGCGATAGACGCCGGGATCGCCTCTTCAAGGGCGGTGCGATCGTTGTAGACCGGGAGGATCACCGAGACCCCGTCCTCGGCCATCAGATCGCTCCTCTGATCCGTGCCGCCACCTCCTGCCCGGCGACGATCGACCCTTCCATCGATCGCTCCGGGTAGTTCGGACGGGAAAACATCCCGGCAAGATACAGGCCGCGCTCTTCATAGGCAGGGATGAGGTCGGCAAACCCCGTGGTATAGACCGGCCCCGCGAAGCGTTCGATCGCGAGTTCGCTCCAGTGGACGGCGGTCTTCGGGACCGAAAAGCGCCTGCAGAAGTCGGAGAGCATCGTTTCTTTCAGGCCGGGTGCCGGCTTCTCCCCGAAATAGGATGCAAGGTACACGATCTCCTCCCCGTAACGCTCACGCGGCGCGAAATTCGTGTGGGCCACGACAGCCCCGTACGGGGCCTGGTCTTTCATGTTCAGCCAGTATATCCCGTTGGTGACGTCCCGGTCGAGCCCGATCGTCATGCAGGCCGCCCCCTGATAAGGGATCTGGGCAAACCCCTCCATGCCGCTGAGCCTGCCGATCTCCTGCGGCGGGATGGTAGCGAGAACGGTGTCGAATGTCCTCCCGTTCACTTCCCACCCGGTCCCGGTGCGCCTGATCGCCGTGACCGGCGTTTCGGTTTCGATGGCCGCGCCCTTTCTCTGTGCCTCCGCTGCCATCCCGTCGACAAGTTCGTGCCACCCGCCGTTCATATAGCCGAGCCGCTCTCCCTCGACCCCGCGGTTTGAGCGAATGGCTATCCTGGAGATGAGCCACGCCGCCGAAACCTCATCGCGCCGTTCGCCGAACTTGCTCCGCAGCAGCGGCTCGAAAAACGAGGCGTACACACTTTTTCCGAGGTTGCTCCTGATATACTCCGATGCCGGCACCGTGTCCAGCGCTGCGAGGTCGAGACGTTTCGCCCGCAGGGTGAGGAGGCCGAGACGGACCTTGTCGGCGAGCGAGAGATGAGGGTAGCGAAGGATCTCGAGCGGGCTGGTCAGCGGGTGGATCGCCCCGTCCACATAGTAGCCGGTCGAACCGCTGAGCCACTCCAGGCGTTCTGAAAGGCCGAGATCCCTGATCAGGGAGAAAAGGTGCTCATCGCCGGCGAAGCAGTGGTGGTAATAGTGTTCAATCCAGTAGTCCTCCCGTCTGTAGGAGGCGAGGCATCCGCCGAGAACAGGTCTGCTCTCGAATATTGTGACCTCGGCGGTTTCTGTGAGGGGGAGGGCGGCGGCAAGACCGGTGAGGCCACCCCCTATAATACAAATATCCATAATCTGCAATACTGTGTATCATCCAAAGCGCATAAGAAAGTTTTTGAACTCTGGTGAGAACTCTACTATTAGCTAGATATCAGCTACTAGCGTTCTTACATTTATGGTAGCCGACTGGATGGTGTAACTGAATGAGAGTATTTTTCATAGGATTCGGTCAGGCTGGCGGTAAGGTCGTCGACATGTTCATCGAGCAGGACAGAAAGTCCGGGTTGAACAATTTCAGGGGGATCGTTGTCAATACCGCCCGCACCGACCTTATGGGTCTCAAAAACATCGAACTCAAAGATCGAATCCTTATCGGCCAGACTGTGGTCAAAGGTCATGGCGTGGGGACCGACAACGTCACCGGTGCCAGGATCGCCGCGGACGAGATCGATTCGATCATAAACACGATCGATACCCGGGGCACCCATGACGTGGACGCCTTCGTGATCGTGGCAGGTCTTGGCGGCGGGACGGGATCCGGTGGTTCCCCGGTGCTTGCACGTCATCTGAAGAGGATCTACCGTGAACCGGTCTATGTGCTCGGTCTCCTTCCCGCCCCCGAGGAGGGACGACTCTACACCTACAATGCCGCCCGCAGTCTTTCAACCCTCGTCAATGAGGCCGACAACGTTTTCGTCTTCGACAATTCGGCCTGGAAGAACGAAGGAGAGAGCGTCAAGACGGCCTATTCCCGGTTGAATGACGAGATCGTCAGGCGTTTCGGCGTCCTTTTCAGGGCGGGCGAGGTCAGCAAAGCCGGTGTCGGCGAGATGGTCGTCGATTCTTCGGAAATCATCAACACCCTCCGTGGCGGCGGGATATCGAGTGTCGGCTATGCCGTCACCGAGGTCGTGAGCGATCGGACGAAGCAGAAACGCGGTTTCTTCGGCGGCCTGAAGGACTCCCTTTCAAAGAAAGAGAAGACGGAAGAGGTGCTGATGGGTGAGGACAAGTCTGCAAAGGTGATCGCGCTTGTCCGTCGCGCCATGCTCGGCCGTCTCACTCTCCCCTGTGACTACTCGACCGCAGAGCGTGCTCTTGTCCTTGTCGCCGGCAATCCGAACGAGATGGACCGGAAAGGCGTTGAAAAAGCGAAGAGCTGGGTTGAAGAGAACATCGCCGGGGTTGAGGTCCGCGGCGGTGACTATCCGGTGGATAGCAATTATATTGCGGCCGTGGTTGTGCTTGCCACGATCGGGGAAGCCCCGAGGGTGCGCGAACTTTTTGAAATTGCCAAAGAAACAAAAGAAGATGTCATCAGGTCGAAGGAAAAGCGAGCTTCCATGTTTGATGACCAGAATATCGATCCGTTATTTGAGTGAGGGCATATGAGATCAGCGATCAAAGTACTTATCGGACTGCTTGCCGTCCTCTGTCTGATCCAGGCGGCATCCGCATCGGTGAATTACAAGATGACAGGCACCCCTGATGTCAATCCCGCATCAGGCGACCTCTCCCCTGGAGAGAGTGTGACGGCCAGTGTCGTTCTGGTGCTCCAGGACTACGGCGACTATTCTTTCCCCGAAGATCATAGTCTTGAGCTGTACACCGAACTCGACAATCCCACTTGGAGTTATTATATCGTGGTGGGAGGGCACACCAGTGACAACCCGCGCACGGTAAAATCGCGCTATCTCACCATTGACGGGTTTGATCTCAGTTATTCCTCGAAGATCGACGTCAGTGTCAAGGTCGCCCTTGAAGGCGATGCGCCGACGGTAACGTCAACGCAGGATAAAACCCTGATCCGCATCCGCCAGATGGATGACGATGACGAGACGGTTGACGATAGCGAGTACATCCTCAAACGTACGGTGGTCAATCCGCAGGACGTCCAGACCGATCTCGCTGCGACCCAGGCCAGCCTCACTGCGCTGAAAGCAAGCATCGATCAGCAACTGGCGGCAGGCGTCGACACGACCGAGGCACAGACGAAGTACGACGCGGCGAAGGCGGCAATCAACAGCGCTTCGGCCACATCGGACTTCGCAGTGGCGAAAAACTATCTTACCACCGCCAAGACTGCGATAACCGCCGCCACTACTGCCCTCTCGAAGGCAGAGGCACAGAAGCAGATTGACGACGCGCAGGCGGCTATCAATCAGATCGACGAGGTCATCACCTATTTCGAGGTCAACAGGAGCATGGGGACCGACCAGCGGGTGCTGAATCTCAAGACCCAGCGTGACCTTGCCGCCCAGGCCCTCTCCACGACCAATGACCAGATGAGCGCAGGGAACTATGATGCCGCCATCATCAAGGGGGCCGATGCCGTTCAGAAGGCGCAGTCCACCCTGACCCTTGCCACCCAGCTCAAGAGCGAGATCGGTGAGGGCATCTCCCTGAATTTCGGTTCTCTCCCGCTCTATATCGGTGCCGGTGTTCTGGTCGTGCTGATTGTCGGCGGGATCATCTATCTTAGAAAGAAGAAACGATGGGATGAACTGGGATAGTTCTTATCAATCAGTCGGCTCCCCTGGCGGCCCCCCGCCTCTTTTTTCTTTCCTGTTCTTGATTACGTTGCATGTCTGAAGACGTCCGATATGCCCTGCGGCCTTAATGGTGCGGTCTGTTCCCGGACGATTATGCCCGAGAGAAAAAGTGCTCCGGTGTCACTGGCCGGTCTCCCCTGGGAAAGCATCCGTTTCAGGTGTGTAAATCCCCTTTTCACGTGTTTTTTCGAGAAGGGATACAAGCGCACCACGTCAGTTGTGGAACCGTTTGAGGTGCGCCTCATGCGCCCGTTCGGAGGAAGCGCGGATATCCTCCCTCACCCGGACTGGTATCCCACGACTGACATATGGGGATCGACAGAGCAAAAAAGTAATATGGGTTTTCAGGATGCCGGAGTCGTGTTTCTCACGAAGACGTCGATCTTCATATTGCCCATTTTTCCGTCCCTGAAGAGGTAATATTGAAGGACGCGGTCCTTGTTGTCATACCACGAAAACCAGTAGTTGAGGTTGTAGGTCCGCTTCTCGTAGTCCGGAAGGGAGGAGTAACTGTCCTCGTCTGAGGCGATGACAAGACCGTAGTCTCCTGCCGCGATGCTTGTCTCATCGATCTTCTTGCCGAAATAACTCAGGTTCGCCGCACGGTCGCCGCGATAGTACCATGGCAGCGGCCAGTAGCGGTCGGATGCGATGGCGACGGTGTTTGAACTGTCGATCAGTGCCATCACCTCTCGCATGTCCTCTGAATTCTGGACCTGAACGATCGGCTCGTTCACATCCGCAGGCACATAGGCGACGTGCCAGAGGGCGAGGACCAGGAAGATGCTTGAGACGACGGCGATGACAACCTTCTTCTTCGTCATCGCGTAGACGGCCACGAAGATGGCGGGCAGGAGCTGGTGGATCAGGAGCCAGGGCACCTTCTCGCCGATATAGGCGTACGCCGCCATTGAGAGGACCATCCAGACGATGCAGAACCGGAAAAATTCTTCTTTCTTATCGAAGGCCGGCGGAGCGGCCGGCAGGACGCCGCGTATCTGCTGCAGCGATATCTCGACGATCTCGTGCATGCTGCGGGCGGCAACGCTCACCGCCTTTCGCCCCGCGATCAGGAACTGAATTATTCCGGCGATTGCAAGGAGGAGGATCGGGAGTTCGTAGAGGAGGAGGGGGAGGATATAGAAGTAAAACGGCCCGCCAAGCCGCTGCTGCTCGTGCATCTCCCACCAGTGGCCGATGGCGTCGGGGATGAATGTCAGCACCCGGTCCGGGTGGACGCCGAACGACGAGTAGAAGACGACGACGATTGCGGCGGCGATCAGGACGCCGAGGGCGAGGTGGCGTTTCCAACGGAGGGGGAGGCGAACCTTCTGTGCCCAGAGGAGATAGACAATATAGGCCCCGAAGATGCCGAGAACGATCGGCATGTTCTCCTTGCACGAGAGCCCGAGGGCCGCGGCAACTGCCGCAAGGATGGCATATCTTGCCTGTCCCCGCTCCAGATACAGGATCAGGGCGAGGAGAAGAACGAAAGTCAGAAACAGGATGAAAATGTCATTTCGGAGAAACCGCGAGAAATAGACCATGTTCGGCGATATCGCGAGGAAGAACGCGGCGATAAGGGTCTGTCTCCGGTCAAGGTAGCCGAGACGGTAGAGTGGATATACCAGTGCGACGATGAGAGTTCCGAGGAGTGCGGGAACGATCCGGCCGACAAGGTCGGAGTCGCCCAGAAGGGCGAACATTCCGGCTGTAACATAGTAGAGCAGCGGACCATGGAACGAGGGGTCGTACTCGTAGACGCCGGTGGTCAGGAGTTTGTACGAGAACCACGCATGGATCGCCTCGTCATGGTGGAAGAGTTTTAAGTCCAGGAATGCGAACCGCAGGACCGCCGCAAGGATCAGGATGCAAAAAAAAAGTCTCTCTGTTGAGAGAGATCTTTGGATTCGAATGGCAAATCCGGCGGCTGAACTGCCGCTCACAGCATCAACTCTCCAGCACGATCTCAATGCCGATGTCTTTCGGCACCTGAATGCGCATCAGCTGTCTGAGAGCACGCTCGTCAGCGTCGATGTCGATGAGCCGCTTGTGCACGCGCATCTGCCAGCGATCCCAGGTGGCAGTTCCTTCACCGTCAGGGCTCTTCCTGACCGGGACGACAAGCCTCTTTGTCGGGAGGGGGATAGGCCCTGCCAGATTGACGCCTGTCCGCTCTGCAATCTCCCGTATCCTGTCACAGACCATCTCGACTTTGTCGTAATCTGTC
>Ga0209269_1000827_pt1 | contig 21768 bp, 25 predicted proteins | sample MTBAKMMethaMetaG_FD_187455 | JGI IMG/M metagenome (GOLD analysis project Ga0209269, IMG submission 187455) | Enrichment culture microbial communities from Arthur Kill intertidal strait, New Jersey, USA, that are MTBE-degrading - MTBE-AKM (Arthur... | ecosystem: Environmental > Aquatic > Marine >... | reverse complement strand
ACACGAAATTCTCCGCGGCCGGCGTCGCATACCTGGTGGCGCAGGCGATCGACGCCGACAACCGGGACCTTGCAAAGCTCGCCGTGATCGGGAACGTCGGCGACATGATGGCGCGGGAGGACTGCGGGCTGGTCGGACCGGCACGGCAGATCGTCGACGACGGGATCGAGTACGGCAACGTCGAGGCCAGGAGAGACTTAAACTGCTACGGCATCTCGACGCGGCCGCTTGCGAACTGCCTTGCCTACAGTGACGACCCCCATATCGAGGGGATCACGAACAGCCTGCCCGGCGTCCACCGGCTGCTCGCCCGCCTCGGCGTCCCCGAAAGGACGCGGGAAGGGCGGTGGCGGGTCTGGGAGGATCTCGTCGAAGAGGAGCGGCAGGCGATCGCCTCGGCCCTTGCCGAGCAGGTGGTCGCCCACGGCGGCCGGGCAGACCGGCTCTGCGCCGAGGTCTACCTCTTCCCGGACGAGGCCGAGAAGACGGCCTTGCGCAACGCCGCCGAATTTTCGACCGTGCTCAACGCCTGCGGGCGGTGGGCGCGCCCGGAGGTCGGGAGCGCCATCTGCGCCGGCGACCGGGGTGAGGCGCTGCGCGAGGCCGGGCATATGCTCACCCGCCACCGGGCGACCATCAGGGAGCTCCTGAACCACATCCTGGAGACGGGGGTGACCGAACTCGACGCCGTCCAGTACATCCATGTCGGGGCCAGGTTCCCCGACACCGTCGTCGGCATCGGGGCCGGGATGGCCCTCTCGAGGCTCAACCCGGAAAAGCCGATCCTGGTAATGTGCTCTCTCCCCGACGACCCCGATCTCACCAAGGCTTCGATGCGGGCGACCGAGAGGATGGTCGGCAACGGCATCGACCTTCAGGAGGCGCTCATCGAGGCCTCCGGGCCCTTCGGCGGCGCAGCGGGCGGCCACGCCATTGCAGCCGGGGCTTATATCCCAAAAACAGCAGAAGAGGAGTTTGTTCAGCGTGTTGACAGGTGTATCAAAAGACAGCGCGGAGCGGCAGGTCAGGGCAATCGCTGAGTTCCAGTTCGGCAGGGGAGCGGGCTCGGCCCTCTTCCCGCCGGGATGCCGATATGTGCGCTCCAAAACCCGCCGTGTCCGTCAGGTAATGATAGGCGACGAGCGGATCGTCACCCTGCGGGCGCAGGACGGGCGCTTCACCCTCGGAATCGAGGGCGCCCGCCGCCTTGCAGCGGCGATGCCGGCCCCGGCTTACCGCGTCAGGGTCGCAGAGGAGGTCGCCGAATATATCGCTCAGGGCAAGAACGCCTTTGCAAAGCACATCGCCGCCGCAGACCCGGAGATCAGGCCGGGCGACGAGGTGATCCTGGTGCGCGAAGGCGACGAGGTGCTCGCCACCGGCGAGGCCGTGCTTTCAGGTGCGGAAATGCTGGCATTTAATTACGGAGTAGCGGTAAAAGTACGGAAAGGAGGAAAGTAAGCGTGTTTCCAGGCGGTAAAATCAACCCGAAAAAGATGAAGCAGATGATGAAGCAGCTCGGCATGGAGATGGAGACGCTGGAGGACGTCCGCCGGGTCGTCATCGAGACCGGCAACGGGAACTACGTCTTCGACGAGGCCGAAGTCGTCGCCACCATCATGCAGGGCGCCACCACCTACCAGATCACCGGCGAGGCGCGGTTCGAACCCGCCGCACTCGAGATCCCTGAAGACGACGTCAGGCTCGTGATGGAGCAGACCGGCGCATCGGCGGACGCCGCACGGGAGGCGCTGAAGGCCACCGGCGGCGACATTGCAGAGGCGATCCTGCGTCTGACGGCGGTATGATCGAGGAGGGAGAGCGGCTGGTCCTCGTCCTCGGGACGAGGGAATATTATGTCCGCGCCGGGGAGGGCACCCTCTCCACCGATCTCGGCATGCTCGATCTCGCCAGCCTCGTCGGCATGGGCTACGGCGGGATCATCGCCACCCATCTCGGCAGGGAGTTCGTGGTCCGCCGCCCCCGTGCTACCGACTTTTTTGCGCATGCGTCCAGGACCGGCGCCCCGATGCTCCCGAAGGACATCGGCATGGTCATCGCCTACACCGGCATGAACAAGAACGACGATGTCCTCGACGCCGGCACCGGCAGCGGGATTGCAGCGATATATTTCGGCGGCATCGCCCGTCGGGTGGTCAGCTGCGAGATCCGCCCGGAGTTTGCGAAGAAGGCCGAGAAGAACATCAGGGATGCCGGACTGGATAACGTCGAGGTGCGGGCCTGCGACGTCCTCGAGGCCGACGGCGAGTACGACGTCGTCCACCTCGATCTCGGCGTGCGGGAGGAGCATATCGTCCACGCCCACCGGCTCGTCAGGCCGGGCGGCTACCTCGCCTGCTACACGCCCTTCATCGAGCAGATGTCGGCCGCCTACGACGCGGCCGCAAACCTCTTTTCCGAGGTGCACACCTACGAATGCATGGAGCGGGAGATGACGCGGGGGAGCCGGGGCACCCGCCCCTCGACACGGGTCGGCCATTCAGGCTATATCACCATTGCAAGGCGATAAGATGCGGCATATCATCTCAATCAAAGATTTTGAGAAGAGGGATATCGAGGCCCTCCTCGACCGTGCCGAAGCGATCGACTCCGGCACGTACGACCGGCACGCCCTGGACGACCGGATCCTCGGCGTGCTCTTCTTCGAACCGTCCACACGGACCAGGATGTCCTTTGAGGCGGCGATGGCCCGCCTGGGCGGGACTTCCATCGATATGGGCGGTGTCGAGGCGAGTTCGGTTGTGAAAGGCGAGACTCTTGCGGACACGATCCGGGTGGTGAGCGGCTACGCCGACGCCATCGTACTCCGTCACCCCAAAGAGGGGGCGGCACGGCTCGCCGCCGAGTTCTCGTCGGTCCCGGTGCTCAACGCCGGCGACGGCGCCGGGCAGCACCCGTCCCAGACCCTCATCGACCTCTACACGATCAGGCAGGCGATGCCCCTGGAGAGGATCGACGTGGGGCTGCTCGGCGACCTGCGCTACGGGCGGACCGCTCATTCCCTCGCCTACGCCCTCACCGAGTTCAACGTAACGATCCACACCCTGGCCCCGGAAAGCCTGGAGATGCCCCCCAACGTGATGGAAGGGCTCAAAGACCGCGGCGTCGAGGTGGTCAGGCACGACGACATCGAGGAGTTCGCCGCCAGTCTGGACGTGATGTACGTCACCCGCATCCAGCGCGAACGCTTCCCCGACACCTCCTCGTACTATGCGGTCGCCTCCAGTTACCGGGTGACACCCGAACTGCTGGAGAAGGCGCGGGAACAGATGATCGTCCTCCACCCCCTGCCGCGGGTGGATGAGATCGACCCCGGCGTCGACGCACTCCCGCATGCCCGATACTTTGAGCAGGCGAGAAACGGGATACCGATCAGGATGGCCCTCCTGCTGGAGGTGATCGGATGAGCAGCGAGCCGAAATGCCTGCAGATCAGTCCGATCAGGAATGGGACGGTGATCGACCACATCACGGCCGGCGAGGCCTTCAACGTCCTGCGCATCCTCGGGATCACCGGGACGACCGAGGAGCGCCTCTCCATCGCCACCAACGTGGTGAGCGGAAAATCGGAGAGAAAGGACATCGTCAAGATCGAGAATAGGGAACTGCGAAAGGAGGAGGTCGACCGGATCGCCCTGATCGCCCCGAACGCCACGATCAACATCATCAGGAACTACCTGGTCTGCGAAAAAAAGGGCGTCGAGATCCCTGACGTCCTTCACGGGGTCGTCCGCTGCCCGAACCCCGGCTGCATCTCCAATACGAGAGAGCCCATTCAGAGCAGGTTCCAGGTGACTGAAAAAGGGCTCCACTGCCTCTACTGCGACTGGTATCTCACCGAGGACATCGCCGGGCATATTATCTGAAGAATATTTTTTTTTACAGGGCAGCGATTTCTCATCGATTCATTTGAATCACAGGAAGTTTCGTCCTCGAAAGAGGGGTTCGGAGAGAGCCGGAGGGCATGAACATAGCGGTAACCGGTCAAGAAGATCGGGATCGAACCGATCCTCTCCGGCTTCACGAAGGCGGTTCTATCGGTATTGATCGCCCTTATAGTTGAGGGGTTCAAAAGGCCCATTCTCCCGGTATTTTTTGAGGCAGACAGTATCGAATGTGTCCCACTTGAGTCGGTCGATGCAATCAAACCAGATATCTTCCTGTTCCTCGATCCAGTCGAGTTTTTGCAAAAATTTCTCGTTCATGCATTCTTTAGGAATCACGACAACACCGCTGTCATCGCAGACGGCGATCGATCCGTCGTAACGCTCACGCCTCTCATGAATAAGGGCGGGATCGAGATCGACCTCGTTCTTGCGGTTGAAACACCCGATCGGCGTTCCCCCCCCGTACCAGATCGGCCAATTCTCCTTCCGCAGATGCGGGATGTCCCTGAGGTATCCCTGAACGACGATGCCCGCAGCCTGCTGATACAGGATCAGGAATTTTGAGACCAGACTGCCAAAGATCGCACGCTCTCCACAGTTGAATGTTTCCAGAAAAAGGATCTCCCCTTCTTTAACATCCCGGATCTGTCGGTGGAATTCCCAGTTGCTCTCGTTAAAAGCATAGACCCATCGAACATAACCGACACGAAAATGTCCGTTATTTAATGGAAAAACTCCAGGAACGCTCCCTGTTTTATCGAGGCAGTCGGCAACCTCAGTGGATGATATTCTGTTTCGACTGATTTTGCTGATGATCGAAGATGTGATGTTATCGGACTTTACCATAGATACCATATCCCAAACCCCCATACTCATCTCAGAAATTCCGGTCAAACGGCCAGAGCCCGATCTGCCAGAGGAGAGCGGCGGCAACCCCTTTTATACCGGACGGCGGGTTTATCGGTTCGGTGAGAAGTTCGGCCCACAACGCCCTGATAATCCCATGCATGATGAGGGGGTGCCGCGATCGCCGGCATCGCCCCTCCACCGAGAACCCGGCGGCGATCAACTCTCTGGAGTTCCACGGGACGAGCACCTCCTGAACGATGTCCCATTCCAGTTGAGCCGTCCCCTGCCACCTCGCCATCCGCTGCTCCTGGTAGAAGAGATGGAGAATATGGACCCCAGAACGCACGGAGGCATCCTGCGCTTCCGAAAGCCAGCGGTCGAAGTGTTCGATCGTCATCCGGTTGGTCTTCATCGACCCGAGGTCCGCCAGGTCTGCCAGCAGTTCCCCGTTACACTCTTTATCCCACCCCTGCCTGTACAGGCATTTGAGAACGCCGCTGCCGTTGCCTTTGATGCATACCCTGTTTTCAGGATAGCAATCATACATGCCTTGAGCAATCGCGCCCCAGCCGTCATGCGCCCCCCAGACATTTTTTTTGTAGACCTCGGCGAAGTCCGGGTCCATCGAGTCCGGACAGACGATCAGATGATGCTCAAGCCCGAGTCTGGTGATCAGAGCTCTGGAGACGCTGATATCCGGGGATTTTACGGTTTTATTGTAATAGATCATCGTGAAGTAGAAAATGTCTGGACTGACCGTTTTGCAGGCGCTGAGAGCGGCCCTGGAGTCCCAGCCTGCGGTGACGGTTTGTGCGAGATCAAACCGTCTGGAGGCGCTCTCCATCATGCCCTGCAGGATCTTTGCGCATTTCTCAGTGCATTCACCGAGGCTGATCCGGTCCAGCCGGTGGTCCGGCCAGAACCGGTGTACGCTGCGCCTCTTCAGGTCCAGATACCTGTTCGGCAGTAGATGTTTTACTCCGGCATAAGGCGAGAGATCGTCAGGCCACCAGTACTCGAGGGCATCACGGTATTCGGGCGTGTCGACAAGCCCCTCCATCACCTCCTGATCAGGCTCAAGGCCCAGCTCTTCCGCAATGATGCCGGGCTGGGAGGCGCACCAGAGATCGGGCAGGGCGTCAGTGGTATAGACGGCCTGCCTGAGCCCCATCGGATCGTTCAACAGCCACGTCTCCCCGCGATCGGCAAGGATGAGGATCCATCGCCCGCCAAGCGTCGAGGTGCGCGGTAAGATATCGGCCGGCACGGAGATGTCCCTGAGGATGCCATCCAGAATGGCGGCATCGTCATGATCTGGGTGATAGGGATCAAGCAGGTAGCCGAGGAGAAGAAGGGTCCGGTTTCCCTCCTCCGCCACCGTGACGGGCAGGTCGGGGTGGACCGTTAAGCAGAGGCCATCGGCGAAGGCATACCTCTTCCAGGTCCCGAAGTTCTCCGCAAAGCGGGGGCCAAGAATGAACTGGCGCCGATAAAGGAGTCTGGCATATTCGGAATCGCTAAATGGCATGGTACATCACCGGACGGCATTTCTACCAATCTTAAGGTATGACATGGCCGGTTTGCCTTTTGATCGGCACCGGGCGTGACACCGCCCCCCCGTTATGGCGACTATAGCCCGGCACGATTATATAATTGTATTTGTTTAAAACCTATATAAGGCTATAATCTGAGATCAGTGCACGGCATAGGATAATCCCAGAATAAAGACATTCCAGAAAAGATTTGAGATCATATTGATTCGGGGGAAGAAAACCCGTCGGCAAGATTCTTCTCGTGACCTATCCTGAGAGGGGGAATCCCTCAGAGAAGTGCGCCCATCCAGGGCATTCAGAGGCAGATCTATTCGTAAACGCCATTTTCACCCGATCAGGTGCCCGGCCTCGTCGATCTCGCCCCTGATGATCCGGGTGGACGAAATCCACCGCCCGTCCTCAGCAAGCACGCAGGCGATCTGATAGATCTCCACCATCTTTTTTCCCTGCGCCCGCCTGAGCCTGTTGATCTCCAGAGCGACCGGCAGGGTCTCCTCAGAAACTACCAGAATATCGAAATTCGCTTCCAGGGCCGAGCCATAGCGGTCGTTGAGCTCCTCGATCTCCCAGGCGGCGCCGGGGGGGAGGCTCCGCACGTAACCCTCAAGCGCCGCCCTTCTCTCCTGGTACGGCATCACAGGATGGCTCTTCCTGCCCGCGAAGGCATCGGACGAGAGGCCGATCACCACCTTCCCTCCCGGGCCCGCCAGTTCGAACGAACGGGCGATGAGTTTCTTATGGCCGGCATGCAGGGGAGAGAAGGTTCCCCCTACCATAATCTTCATTCATAGTCATGGGCCACCAATACTATTAGTATGAACCACAATCTGCGCATCGGCGATGAGGTCTTCATTGCGGAAAATGCCACCCTCCTCGGCGATGTCACCATCGGAGACCGGTCCGGGGTCTGGTTCGGCGCCGTGCTCAGAGGCGACCGTGACCGGATCGTCATCGGCGCCGGGTCCAATATCCAGGACAACGCCACCGTCCACTGCTCCACCGACCACCCGACGATCATCGGGGACCTGGTCTCGGTCGGACACGGGGCGATCATCCACGGCTGCACCATCTCCGACGAGGTGCTCGTCGGCATGGGGGCGATCGTGATGAACGGGGCGGTCGTCGGCGAGGGCTCGATCATCGGCGCAGGTGCCGTGGTCACCGAGGGAAGAGTTGTCCCGCCGGGTTCGGTGGTGCTCGGCGTGCCCGGCAAGATCGTCAGGGAGGTCGCCCCTGAGCAGCGGGAGCACATCAGGGAGAACGCGATGGTCTATATCGAAATGGCCGGGAGGTACAGGCGTGGCTGAGGTGGTCGTCGTCGGCGGCGGGATCACCGGTATCCAGGCGGCGCTCGACATCGCCCAGCACGGTGTTGCGGTCCGCCTCATCGAGAAGGAACCGACGATCGGTGGGCACATGGCGATGCTCGACAAGACCTTCCCGACAAACGACTGCTCGATGTGCATCCTCTCCCCGAAGATGGTGGAGGTGGAGCGCCACCCCCGGATCACAGTCCACACCTGCACCGAGGTTATGGGAATCGAAGGAGAGGTCGGCGACTTCACCGTCAGGATGCACCGCCACCCCCGCTATGTGGACGAAGAGCGGTGCAACGGCTGCGGCGACTGCACCGAAGTCTGCCCGGTCGAGGTCTACAACCGGTTCGACGCCGGGATCGGGGTCAGAAAAGCGATCTACCGTCCGATGCCGCAGGCGGTTCCGAACGTCACGATCCGCGATGCCGAACACTGCATCGACTGCGGGCTCTGCTATGAGGCCTGCGGCCGCGAGGCTGTCCTCCACGATAACGAGGACCGAGAAGAGGAGTTTTCCGTGAAGGCGGCGAGCGTGGTGATCACCACCGGTTATGGCACCTTCGACCCACAGAAAAAGGGTAACCTCAGATATCTCAGCATTCCTGACGTCGTCACCAGCCTGGAGTTCGAGCGGATGATCAATGCCAGCGGCCCGACGGCCGGGGAGATGAGGCGCCTTTCCGACGGCACCGTCCCAAAAAGCGTCGTCTTCCTCCAGTGCGTCGGCTCGCGGGACATGCAGGTCGACAGGCCGTACTGCTCCTGTGTCTGTTGTATGGCGGCGGTGAAAAACGCCATCCTGATCAGGGAGCATCACCCCGAGATCGCGGTGACGGTGCTGTACATCGACATCAGGGCCTACGGCAAGGGCTATGAAGAGTACTTCAACCGCGCCGAAGAGATGGGTGTCCGCTTCCTGCGCGGGCTGCCCGGCGAGATTGCACAGAAAAACCATGGCATCGAACTGCAGGTGGAGAACTCGGAGACCGGTGAGGTGGAGATCCTCCACCCCGGCCTCGTCGTCCTCTCCGTCGGGATGCAGCCCCCCGCAGGCATGGAAGAGCTCGCCGAACGCCTCGGGATCACCCGTGAAAAGACCGGCTTCGTCCACACGCTGGACGAGAAGACGAACACCGTGGCGACGATCCGGCCGGGCATCTATGTGGCCGGCACCGTGGTGGCGCCGAAGGATATCCCCGACTGCGTAGCGATGGGCGGTGCGGCGGCAATGCGGGCGTACACCGACGCACTCCGGACCGGACTATGATCCCGAGGACGATCGAGCGGGTGGAGGAGACCGTCCGCTTCATCGACCAGACTCTCCTGCCCGGGAGGCTTGAAATCGTCGAGTGCACCGATGTTGAGCGTCTCGCCGTAGCGATCCGCCGTCTTGAGGTCAGGGGTGCCCCGGCCCTCGGCATCGCCGGCGCCTACGGCGTCGCTCTTGCCGCACTGCAGAACAAAAACAGTAATTTCGACATCTTCGTGGCCGGGGTCTCGGAGGCCGCGGACTACCTGCGGAGCACGCGGCCGACGGCGGTGAACCTCAGCTGGGGGATCGACAGGGTGCTCGGAGCGGTCAGGGAGGCCGGTTCGGTCGGGGCGGCGAAGGACGCTGCAGTCGCCGCCGCCGACGCTGTCGCCCGGGAGGACGAGGAGACCTGCCGCCGGATCGGCGCACACGGCGCCGCCCTCCTGTCCGAAAACGCCCGGGTTCTCACCCACTGCAATGCCGGCGCCCTCGCCTGCGCCACCTGGGGAACGGCCCTCGGGGTGATCAGGTCGGCGGCAGCGGCCGGGAAGAAGGTCTCGGTCACCGCCTGCGAGACCAGACCTCTGCTGCAGGGTGCACGCCTCACCGCATGGGAACTCGCTGCGGACGGCATCCCGGTGCGGGTGATCACCGACTCGACGGCGGCCTTCCTGATGCGGCGCGGCGAGATCGACTGTGTCGTCGTCGGCGCCGACCGGATCACGGATGATGCTGTCTTCAACAAGATCGGCACCTACATGCACGCCGTCTGCGCCCGGCATCACGGCATTCCCTTCTACGTGGCCGCCCCCCTCTCGACCTTCGACCCGGGACGCATCGAGAGCGAGGTCAAGATCGAGGAGCGGGGCCGGGACGAGATCGCCGTCTTCAACGGGAAGCAGACCGTCCCCGACGGGGTCAGGTGCACGAACTATGCCTTCGACGCCACCCCGCTCGACCTCATATCAGGGATTATCACGGAAAACGGCGTCTTCATGCCCCCATACGACCAGATGCCAGGACCCGGCAATATATAAATGGGCCAGCCGAATAGTGTAGCAATGTTCCTCGACTCCCCGCTCTGGATGCATGCGATGTTCCTCATCGGCGAGGTGACGGTCTTCCTGATCCTCGGCATGCTCGTCGCATCCCTCGCCCTCATCGTCATCATGACACTCTCCATCCAGAGAGGGAAGGTCTATTTTCCAAGGCTCATAAACAGCGGGATGGTTCTCCTCGAAGGAATGGTTCGGGGGATCTGCAAGTTCTTCGGCTTTGAAGACAAAGAACTCCTCCAGTTTTCGATCCGGCTGCACAACACGATGAATATGAAACATTTCGAGGAGACGCCGGTCGAGAAGCGAGTGATATACCTGCCCCAGTGCCTGCGGTCGGCCGAGTGCCCGGCGCACCTCACCCCCGAGGGGCTTGTCTGCCGCCGCTGCGGCAGGTGCGATATCGGCCGGGAGATCGACGGCTACGAAGCGATGGGTTACCGCGTCTTCATCGCCCCGGGCTCCACCCTCATCAAGAGAATGATGAAAAAATACCGGCCCGAAGCGATCATCGGCGTCGGTTGCCTGATGGAGATAAAAGAGGGGCTCGAACTCTGCGACCGGGCCGGCGTCATCGGGATGGGGGTCGTCACCCTGAAGGATGGGTGCGTCGAGACACTTCTCGACTGGGGCGAACTGCGGGATATCGCGGTTATTGGTTTGCCTGATTCCCGATAACCTTCACATTTCTGCCGATGAGGCGGGTGCTCATGATCCTGCCGTAGACATAGATCGTGGCGTCGCTCCTCACCTCGCCGACCTTGATGCCCGGGCGCAGAATAATGTCGCCCCCTGCGGCGACCGATTTTACGATGACGTTGTCCGAGATGGTGATATTCTCCCCGACCGACAGGGCTCCTTTGATCCGGACGCTCCGGCCGATGACGCCGGATTTGCACCTGACGTCCTTGCCGACCGTGGAGAGCGCACCCAGCTCCAGGCGGCCGTCGACGTCGAGCGACCCCCAGATATGCGTCTCAGGCGGGACGATAAAGTCGCCGGGTATGTGGACATTCCCGTCAAAAAAGGAACCTTTTGAGGCGATATAGGTGTCTCCGCTCTGATAGACCTTCATAACAATATCACTACGATCATGCACCCCCACCATTAAAAAATTTAGGAAAGGAGCGCGGCGGCGGTGAAGATCAGGAGAGAAAGGAACATCCCCTTCTTCAGGGTTGCGGTGACGCCCGAGAGGCGGATGCACGCGGGGGTGGTGCATCCCCTCACCCCGAGGGAGCGGTACAGCACCACGGCGTTGAGCAGGCCGATCGCCGCCAGGTAGGGAATACCCCACCACCGAAAGACCGGGAGCATGGAGAGGAGGGCCGCGGTGAGGGCAAAGACGAAGGCGAGGGTGATGCTCCGGCTCACACCGACGATCATCGGCAGGGTCCGCGCTCCTCCGGCGCGGTCGCCTTCGATGTCTTCGGCGTCCTTGAGGATCTCCCGTGCCGTCATCGCAAGGAAGGTGACGCCGGCCACCGGGAGGTTGGCGAGAAGGCCGTCCGTCCCGGCGAACGCCCCGCCGAAGAGAAATATCGAGGCCGAAAGGTAAGCGACGGCGAGGTTGCCGAAGAGCGGTGTCGCCTTCAGCCTGACGGCGTACATCACGAGAAGAGCCGAGTTTAAGACGGCGATCCCAAGACAGAGTGGGTTTGCGGCAAGGGCGAGGAGGTTTCCGGCGGCAAAGAGCAGCACCGCGTAGATGAGCGCCCCACGCATGGATACCGTGCCCGCCGGGATCGGCCTCTCAGGCCGGTTGACGGCATCTATCCCGGCATCGCAGTAATCGTTGACCACGTTGCCGGCGGCGGTGACAAGGGCGACGATCCCGATCAGTATGGCAGACCCGGGGACGAGGGTGCCGGTGGCGATGAGGTAGCCGAGGACCCCGGCAAGCCCGGCGACGATTGCATTGACCGGCCGGGTGATGGCGAGATAGCCGTACATTAGAAAAAAATGCGACGGCGGGGTATTTCAAGATTGGCCGACAGGAAGAGAGGTGTAACCGCCGGTCCACCACGGGCGATCCGGCGGGTCCTGGCGGAGGCGCTCCTGCCAGGCCTCGTCGGTGAGGCGGCCGGCAAGAGGAACGGTGAATTCATAGTACGAGAAAACCGGGCCGGCGGCGAGGGTGACGGATCCGTCCGGCGCCGGACAGGCGACGACAACGAGACCGGTGTAGCCCACTCCTTCCTCAAGGACGAGGTCGTCGTATGGGTTCGAGTGAACGTCCGCAACGATCGCCGTCGTCTTTGCCCGGTCGTCGACGCCTTCGAGGGTGCCGTCGAGGAGATCGCCGACACCCCTGATAAAGGCGTGATCGGCGGCGGTGAGGGGCTCGCCTTCCAATTCCTGCACCGAGATGTTGGTGAGTCTCACCAGGACCGTATCAAGCGTCTGGAGGCGCTGTTCGGAGGCCGGATCGAGAGCGTCCAGGGCGGCGAGACCATCCCGCGTCATGGCGGTGAGGGCATGGAGGCGGCTGTAGAACTCAGGCACCGGCTCCACATAGCCGGAGACCGCCTTCTCCTGTGGTTCGACGGCGATCGCCCTGCCGAAGGTGTAACTCTGCTTGGCATAGAGGATGGTGTCGTGGCGAAGCTCGGTCCACGACGCAAGGGAGGTCGTCAGCTCCTTCTCCTGCCATGCAGAGGTCTGCATGAAGGCCGGATACCCGTCTCCAAAGGTGCCGAGGAGAGGGCGGAGGGAGTACAGCCAGCCCCAGTAGAGGTTCCTGTTCCACCCGCTCACGTTCACGGCGGCAAACTCCCCCTCCAGCCGGTCATAGACCTCGTCATAGTGCAGATACCTGCTGTCCCCCCCTTCGTCGAGGAGGACGGCGGCCCGCTCGGATCCAAGGAGGGCCATGACGTCGAGAGCGGTCGGAACGGCCCTTTCGCCCCTTACAAGTGTAAACGGCTCGCCGGTGCCGGTGAAGGCACCGACATAGGGGTAGACCAGTTCTGAGAAGACGTACGAGTCAGGGACGAAACGCTGGCCCATGAACCGGAAGCCCGTAGTGGCGTTGAGAGCCTGCCGCGCCTCCTCCTCGTCGCCGACGGCGCTGTAGCCGGTGCCGCCGTAGATCGCCGGGGTCGGGTACAACCTGAGGGTTTCCTGAAGGGCGGTGGTCTCGGCGGCGGTAAGAGTGTGGTTTACCCTGCCGAACGCCCCCTCCATTGCATCGATGTACTGAACAGGGCCGAGGTCGTCGGAGTAGCCGACATAGAAAGAGGTGACCTCATAGATGCGCTCCCAGCGTTCCATGAGGGAAGTGTCGGCGTCGAGCGCCGCGGCGATCTGGGCGGCGGCCGCCGTCTGGACTGCCGCCTCATCTGCGCTGACCAGCGAACCCGCCTCGCCGCCGGTGAGGAGGAAGGCCATCCGCCCGTGCCACATCATCGCAAGGAAATAGTTTTTCAGCCGCTCTGAGCGCGTATAGTGGCCCCGAGGAAGGTACTGCGAGTAGTCCTCGGTGTAGGTGAAGATCGGGCTCTCGGCAAGACCGGCGTGCGCATGAATCAGGGCGAGCTCTTCAACGGCTGCGGGCGGGAGGTCTGTCGGCGCCGCGTACCGCACCGCATCGGCGGGGCCGAACCCCGTATCCTCTCCGATCTGGTCGCCGGACGGCGACAGAAGAGCCTGCGCCACCGTGAAGTAGGCGACGTTTCGCCGGGCCGCCTCCTGTGCCGGTCCATCGGCAGTGGCCAGGTTCTCGATCGAGGCGTTGAGCAGGGCCGCATCGAGGGTCCAGAGGTCGTTGTAGAACCGCTCCTCCTCTATTGTTCGCATCGTCTCGTCGAACTGGATGTGGTAGAGGTGGAGGACAGAGTCGGCGGTGACGAAGACCGGGATGCCGCGCTCCTTCAGGACGGTGTACGGCCGCACCATGTCGGTCTCCCCCGGGGTGAAGGGGTTCTCGATCACCACAAAACCGTTCTGTTCGAGGATTTCGGTCGCATTCCGGTCCAGAGAGAGTCCCGCAGCCACCGAATCCCGGTTCCAGACACTCTCCAAGTCGAGGGGGAGGCGATAGGACGGCGAAGAGAGGGTGAGGTTGAGAGGGGCGGGACGGTAGTATGCGCTCACTGCGCTGTCCCCTGCCACAAGGGGGGAATCATTCTCCGGTGTCTGTTCACCGCCGCCGGTGCACCCGGCCGTCAGGAGGACCGCGGCGGCAACAACCAGGATCAGCAGAATCCGCTCCATACCCCCACCATGGGCATGACGGCGGATAAAGATGCGGATGACTGCGAATTTTTTCGTAGCAAAAGGGACGGGCTTGGGGGGATTCGAACCCCCGGCGTTCAGCTTAGGAAGCTGACGCCATGTCCTGGCTAGGCCACAAGCCCCTAGACTCTCATTATGTGGTCTTTAAGAAGGTATTAAGGTTTGTGAGGGGCCACCTTTCTGCCACGATGGAACGGGTTCCGGTCACCGAGGGAAGTACAACATTTTTTGCACCGGTTCAGGACGAAGGAGCGGCATTTCCGCCGGGATCGGCCCCGATCTTTTACAACCGGAAGATGGAGGCGAACCGGGACGGCACGGTGTTGTTTCTCGCAGCCGTACGCCCCTCCGACTACCTCGACGCCATGGGGGCGACCGGTGTGCGGGGGCTGCGGGTCGCCCACGAGACCGGAATCGCGGTGACGATCAACGACATCGACCCTTCGGCTGCGGCCGAGATCCGGGCGAACGCGGAGGGGATCGGCGGGGCGATCGAGGTGACCTGCTCGGATGCCAACGCCCTGATGAGCACCCGGCGCTTCGACGCCGTGGACCTCGACCCCTTCGGAACGCCGGCGCCCTTTGTGGACGCCTCCTGCCGGAGTGCAAAACGGTTTCTTTTCGTGACGGCAACCGACACCGCCCCTCTCTGCGGCGCCCACCTGAAAGCCGGGATGCGCCGCTACTTCGCCCGCCCGATGAACACGGAGTACCACGGCGAGGTCGGGCTGCGCATCCTCCTCGGCTTCGTGGCGCGGGAGATGATCAAGTACGACCGCGGCATAGAACCGCTCTTCTGCTTTGCCCACGAGCATTTCGTTCGCCTCCACCTCAGGACGCACCCACGGGTGAAGAATGCCGACCGGGCGCTCGACCGGATCGGGTACGTGATGCAGTGCACCGGCTGTTTTTACCGGGAGGAAAGAGCAGGGCTCCTGGCAGAATCAGCCGTATGCCCCTGCTGCGGCACGGCCCTGAGGCCGATCGGCCCCCTCTGGCTCGGCGCGGTGAACGATCCTGAGACCCTTCTGGCGATGGAGGCCCTGCTGCCGGAAATGACGCTCGGCACCGCATCGTATCTGGGGCGGCTGCTGCCTGTTCTCAGGGAGGAACTCCCCACCTCGACCTTCTACGACTACCACCGGATCGCAAAGACGCTCAGGGCCTCGCCGCCGGCGATCGATATCGCGCTGGAGCGCCTTCGTTGCGGTGGGTACCAGGCGACACGAACGCACTACGAGGGCACCGGGATCAGGACAGACGCCCCACTCGCGGCGATCGAGGCGGCTATCCTCGGGGGATCAGCGATCCGCTGAACGGTCCCGTTCGAACTCCCGCGTTTTTATAAAAGCCTCAAACTCAGTTTTGAATACAGATGAGTGTTGCAGGTACTCGACCAGTTCCCTGACCTGCTCGATTGTCTCGTTGTGGAGCTCATGCTCCATGAAACAGGCATCATCCTCTGCGACCCGCTCGGGAACGCCGATCAGGGAGAGAAAGCCTTTGAGGGTTTCGTGCCTGAAGGCGATCACCTCCGCGATCGACCGCCCCTCGGGCGTGAGGGTCACGCCTTCGTACCGCCGGTAGGTCACCAGCCCCATCCGCCCGAGTTTCTGGAACATCTCGACGACGCTGGAAGGGGAGACCGAGAGTTCCTTTGCCACGTCCGAGGTCCGGGCATACCCTTTCTCCCGTATCACCCTGAGGATCGCCTCCAGATAGTCCTCGACCTTCCTGCTCAGCGACCCGTGGCCACAACATCTTCCCGGTGGCATCGATCTCCCGTGGCGGTGCCCCAAAGGCCCGCCGATCGTATCACTGTTGCACCGCCCGCCGCATAAAAGATCAGGATCTGGACAGCCCCTCATGTCGCCTCCTCCCTGAGGAGGAAGAAGGCGATCGCCAGCATGAAGGGGAGGAGGAGGACGGCCGGCGTGTACGGCGGGGCAAACCCGCCGATAAACCCGGCAACCGAGTTGAAGAAGGCCTCTGATTCCTCCCCGGCGGGAATGGAGGTACAGATCATCCCGAAGATGTCGCAGCCGGCGATGAGGGAGACCAGGACCGCACCCAGGAGGGCGCGCGCCCTGCCCTCGAGGCCCGCGCCCCGGAGACCGCCGGCGATCAGGAGAAGACCGCCGCAGGCAACGACCGCCCCGCCCCATGCCCAGCGGAAGAAATCGTCGCCGGCGATCTGCATGAAGCCGATCTCGAAGGGGCCGCTCCCCCCGATCCAGACCAGGATGTCGGCAAGCCCGAGGAGGAGGGCGGCGGTCCCGGCAACGACCGAGAGCGTGCGGAGCGCTATCTTTCCATTCATCTCAGGCCACCCCCAGCAGCATGCCGGCGAGATGGATCAGCCCGCCGTAGAGGAAGACCACGGTCATCAGGGCCAGGATCGCCCCGCCGAGGAACTTCCAGCCCTCCTGGAGCAGCATCACGAAGGTTGCCACGCACGGGAAATAGATCGAGACCAGGATCACCGAGGCGAACATCTGGTACGCCGTCATCGGGATCGTCGAGAGCTGGGCGACGGCGAGATCTTTTCGCAGGAAGGCGGCGACCAGTGGGCCGACAGTTTCAGGGGGTACGCCGAACCAGACGACGAAGATTGGTGCTAGGGCGCTGCTCAGCCTGTCGATCGTACCGGTGAGGTAAAGGATGTTGACGAGCAGGACACCAAGGAGCACGAAGGGAACGGCCTCGCGCAGGAAGCCCATCGTCCGGATCCTCAGTTTCCGGGAGACGTTCTCGATCGTCGGCCGGCGGTACGGCGGGACGTCGATGAGGATCTCGGGGTTCTCGCCCGGGAGCAGCCTGCTGAAAAAGAACCCGAAGAGGGCGAAGCCGAAGAGCAGGGTGAAGATCACCAGCCCGACCGATTCAGGGATGACGGCAAGCATGATCCCGAGCTGCGCCCCGCAGGGGATGAAGATTGCAATCAGTGTCATCATCATGAAGCGCTGTTTGTCCGTCTCCAGTATCCGCGTCGCCGTAATGGCAGGGACATTGCACCCGAGGCCGAGGATCATCGGAACGACCGCATAGCCGTGGAGGCCGATCCTGTGGAGGAGGGTGTCGGCCAGGACGGCAAGCCGCGGCAGGTAGCCCGAGTCCTCCAGCACGGTCATCGTGAGGTAGAAGATGAAGACCGCCGGCAGCACCACGCCGATGGAGACGAAGAGCCCGGACGTCAGGACACCGAACGCCTCGAAACAGTTGTCGGCCGCCGGATCACCGACGAAGAGGAAGTAGAGAATGCTCTGCGGGTCGGGCCAGACGCTCTGGAGCCAGGGGAGCCAGTGGGCATCGAAGAGTTTGACCATGAAACCGTCGGTAGCCAGATCACCGGCGAACGAGGAGAATATGCTCCAGAACGCATAGAGCACTGCGAAAGCGACCGGGATACCGGTCAGCGGGCTGATCGTGAGGTCGCCGAGAGCGTCGGCGAGGCTCCGGGTGTACACACCGGTCCTGACGGCCCGGCCGGCTATGGCATCGGCGAGGCTCCAGCGCTCGTCCATGGACAGGGAGGTCATCCGCACCTCCCGCACCCGGCGCAGCCCGGGAGGTTTACCCGAGTTTGGGGCGTTTTACCGGCAAGACGGTCCCTGACGGTCGCAAGATTGGCGACCTGCGCCTTATGAAGGATGCCGACGAGGTCGCGGATCCCCTCGCCGGTCGTCGCTGCTGTGGAGACGACCGGGACGCCGAGGAGCTGCTGCAGTGCCGCGGTGTCGACCAGAACCCCTTTTGCGCGGGCGGCGTCGATCATGTTGACCGCAACGACCGTCCGCATGCCGCCTTCGAGCACCTGGAGGAGGAGGTAGAGGCCCCGTTCGATCCTGGTGGCGTCGAGGACGGCGACAGCAACGGCGTCGGGATGTTCCGCAACGATGCGGGTCGCCACCTCCTCGGCGGCGTCGCGCGGCTCCAGGGAATAGGCGCCCGGCACGTCGATCACTTCCCAGACCTGGTGGTCCGCAATGAGGCTGCCGCGCGTGACGTCGACGGTGGTGCCGGGATAGTTCGAGACGGTGGCGCTGCCCCCGGTGAGGCGGTTGAAGAGGGCGCTCTTTCCCACGTTCGGGTTGCCGATGAGAAGGAGCGTCCCTTCATGGTCGCACCCGGCGTCCGGCGCCGTACCACCCGAACAGTGACAGGAGAAGAAACGGTCAAGCAGTCTCATCGGTCTCCCCCCGTCCCGAGATCGACGACGACGCCTGCGGCAAGCTCGCATCCCATCGCCACCTGGACGTCGCCTGCGATCACGACGACCGGCCCTTTGATGGGCTGGCGCGTGATCATTTTCACGTTTTTACCGGTTCTGATGCCAAGGGAGTTCAGCTCCTGGCGGAAACCAAGAATTTCAACGATCGTTCCGGTTTCCCCGTATTCGAGATCAGTAATTGCTTTTTTCATCAGGATTCCTCTCAACAGTGATGTGTGCGGCCATCCTGCGGCCGATGGCAACAGTGCCGCCGTCAACGGCGAGGACGATCGGACCGCAGGCGGCCGATACGACTGTGCAGGTCCGTCCCGGGGCGATTCCCCTCAGGGCAAGCCGGCTCCTGAACCGCTCGCAGCCCATGACGGCAACGACCCGTGCCGTTTCACCGATGCCACATTCTGTCAGTTGCATGCTAGGGTCAGAGAATAGGTGGCCGCTTCGGCCCGGATAAAGCGGCTCCGAAAGGAGTGCGGTATCATCAGGGGGGCCGAAGATAATTCGGAAATCTGGTCCGTTCCGAACGGTGCGCGCGAGATGGAGCGCATCCAAAGAGAGAGTACCAAAACAGAATAGAATGAACCGGCGGCGGTGTGTGGAATCAAATGCCGGTTCGTCCGAGGAAATATCGAGATTGCTGGATTGTGTGTGGTACGTGTCATTTACCATGGAAATAACTGAGTGCCCTAGAGCGGATCACCTCCCTCCGTGGATTTCCCGGTTCCCCGCGGGTATGCCGGCGCGGGCGTCGCCGTCGGGATCAGGTCAAGGAGCCGGGCCAGTTTTTCCGGGTGATCCGGGCTTCTGATCGTCGACCTCGTGCTCATCCCACCACCTCCGCGCCAGAAGCCGCGGCACGCCAGATTGTTTCTCCTTCTTTCGTCTCCCCGACGGTCCGATCGTCGAGGATGGCCGCGATGGCATACGCCGACGCGGTCCGGTACAGGAGTTCCATGGATCTCATGTGAACAGATGCATCCTGACTTTTCGACAGGGTTGAATCCTTCCCGAAGATCGTTGCAAAATTTCGGACTGGCCAAAAAAGATGTGGCCGAATGCATATAGCCGACACACCCGCGCACAACCAGGCCGGGAAATTGTGGGTGCCGTTCACCGGAGGAGGCGCAGAGATACATGGTTGTCCCCTTGCTGGCAGGATCGTTCTATCCGGGAGGCCCATCACTCCACTTTGCCGGACGAAAATCCCATTCATTTCAAGGTTTTTGGATCAATCCGGAGTCTTATTCGTCCTCTACGCGGTCACCAGCAGCACAACAGCCATCAGCGCCATCCCTGCGATCAGGCCGTAGATCGCACAGTGTGCCTCCCCGTACTCCCGGGCCGCAGGGAGGAGTTCGTCGAGGGCGACGAAGACCATGATCCCGGAAACACCGGCAAACAGCAGGCCGAGGAGACCCACCGAGAAGAAGGGAAGGAAAAGGAAAAACGCGATCAGGGCGCCTGCGGGTTCGGCAAGACCGGAGAGAAGAGCATAGAGAAAGGCCCTGGTTCTGCTGCCGGTGGCGCAGCAGACCGGGACGGATACGGCGATGCCCTCAGGGATATTGTGGATGGCGATGGCTGCGGCGATCGAGAGGCCGATCCGCAGATCCGCCGTGGCAGCGTAGAAGGTCGCCATACCTTCAGGGATGTTGTGGATGGCGATGGCAAGGGCGGCGAATATGCCGGTGCGGTAGAGACCAGCGTCAGCCCCGCCCTCCACCTCCTCCACCCGCCGCGCCTCGTGTGGGTTCTGCGGATAGGGAACAAGATGATCGATGAAACCGATGAATGCAATCCCGCCGAAAAAAGCAAGGGTGACGGCCCACGGACCAGGCACACCATTCCATGAAGCACCGACCGACGCATGCGCCACCGGCAGGAGTTCGGTGAAGGAGACATAGATCATGACACCGGCAGAAAAACCGAGAGAGAAGGCGAGAAGGCGCGTACTTGTTTTTTTCGTAAAAAAGACTATCAGGCTGCCGATACCGGTCGAAAGCCCGGCGATGAGCGTCAGCCCGAAAGCAACGGCAAAGGTGTCAGGATCGATCATATTCTTTCCCGGCGGACATGCTCAGTATCGCTGTTCTGCCTTAATACCCTCGGCGGGAAAAAGGGCCGGGAGGGGTGCAGGCATACAAAAAAAAGAGGAGAATTCGAGCCTCCCGACGCCGAAAGCAGAGAAGCCCCATCTTCCGGAGCGATGGAAAAAGAGGGGGAACACCCCCCTTGCCAGAAAAATATCAACAACAGCCGTTTTAGAACCGCGTGACGATCGTCACGACGTCCCTGTCTTTGAGTTTGTGCTGGAGACCGACGCGCTGGGCGTCGTGCTTCACTGATTTACCCCAGATCTTCGCATACCTGAACTTTTCCACAAATTCCCGGTGAAGACGGCGGCAGACATCCTCGATCGTCGAGTCTGAGCGGACGATCAGCGGCTCCTCCATGTCGGCCGGGCCGCCGAGCGGCTTCATGTAGACGCGCATGAAGCCGAGGTGATCGTAGATCCCGTCCTTGAGCGTATCGACATTGTAGCCCGAATGCGCCGAGATCATGTAGGGCTTCTCGCCGAAACGGTCGGTGAGTTCTCCCTCGATCTCGGCTCTCGTCTTCCCATCGACAAGATCGACCTTGTTGATGGCAATGAAGGCCGGGATATAAACGCGGTTGCCAATCATGGCGTCGATGAAATCGTCCTGCGAGACATTGCCCCTGATGAGCACGTCGGCGTTCATGATCTTGTTCTCGGCGAGGATGGACCTGACCTCATCGATGTCGAGGGCCTCGTCGCCGACATAGTTGAGCCTGATACCACCGTTGCCGCTCTTTTTGATGGTGATGTCGGGTTTTGGCTTGTTGATTCTGATACCGGCGTCATAGAGTTCCTTCATCAGGACATCGACATGCCGCCCGTTGTAGACGTCGCCGAGGATGAGAATAAGGTCGGCGCTCCGCACCACGGCGATCACTTCCTTGCCGCGCCCCTTGCCCATGGCGGCGCCGGCGATGAGCCCGGGAATATCCAGGATCTGGATCTTCGCACCCTTGTGCTCGAGGATGCCGGGCACGACGGTGAGGGTGGTGAAGGCATAGGCTGCCACCTCGCTCTCCTGTCCGGTGAGCTGGTTGAGAAGGGTGGACTTGCCGACCGACGGGAAGCCGACGAGGACCACCGTCCCGTCGCCCGACTTCTTGACCGAATACCCCTCTCCAGAACCAGAGGACTTCATCGCCCGCTGGACAGCCTCGTCCTTGATCTTGGCGAGCTTGGCTTTCAGGCGTCCGATGTGCTTGGATGTGGCCTTGTTGTACACGGTGCGCTGGAGCTCGTCTTCGATCTCCTTGATCTCATCTTCAAGACCACTC
>Ga0209269_1000825_pt1 | contig 21825 bp, 21 predicted proteins | sample MTBAKMMethaMetaG_FD_187455 | JGI IMG/M metagenome (GOLD analysis project Ga0209269, IMG submission 187455) | Enrichment culture microbial communities from Arthur Kill intertidal strait, New Jersey, USA, that are MTBE-degrading - MTBE-AKM (Arthur... | ecosystem: Environmental > Aquatic > Marine >... | reverse complement strand
TCGAGCAGGTCTAATTCCTTTGGGTCGAGATCGTCTTCATCGAAGATCCATTTCTCAAAAGGCTGGTGATTCATGGCGTTTCCTTTCAGAGTTGACGGATTCGGGATGTTCGGTTTTCCATTCCTCGGCAAGTTGTCTGCGAGCGCGGAATAGACGACTTTTTACCGCGCTGACGGATAAATCGAGAGACTCGCTGATTTCTTCTTCAGACATTTCATACCAATAACGCAGCACAATGGCTGCCCGGTCAGTTGGTTTGAGGTTTGCAAGAACGCGACGCATCAACCTTTCTTCCTCTGATCTAAACATTATTTTTTCAGGATCAGGAGTGGAACCGGGGACAATTTCATCTGGAATCAATTCCATTGAAAATGTTGGCAATCGCCGTTTTCTTTGTTGATCGATGCAGTAATGCGCGGCAATGGATAGAAGCCAGGTGGCAAAGCTGCGGCTATCATCGTATCGTTTGATGTTGCTGTACGCTCGCCAAAAAGTCTCTTGGGCTGCATCTTCAGCTTCTTGAGGGTTGCCTAACATACGGTAGCAGAGATTATAGACGGGTGTCTGATAGGTCTCCACTACCTCAGTAAAGGCATCTCCATCGCCCTCCCGCAATTTTTGCAGGATATGTGCTTCGAGGTTACTCACGGTTGCTCCTGATGTTTACTTTTCTCATACCAATATACGGAAACAGCATCAAATGGTTGCAAAATCAGGAAAGATTAATAAACGCTAATTTCCGTTTTTTGGAAATACCACCTCGTCTTTTCCGGAGAGTTTTTCTTGAATTCGATCCACTACGATATCCAGGTGATTTGGCTTGTTGACGAAATCCAAATCGTCAGTGCGAATGGTCAATACCGGGCAAAGGTCAAAGTTCTTGAGCCAGTCATCGTAATATGAATCCAGAAGGCTTAAATAATCCTCGGTAATGCCGGTTTCCATATTGCGCGCGCGCCGGCGAATGCGTTCCATCAGGAGCGGCACTGGCGCTTTCAGGTAGACCAATAAGGCAGGGGCAGGAAGGCTGCGCACCACAAGGTCGAAAACGTTGCGATAGGATAAGTAATCTGTTTCGTTCAGGTTGCCCAGGTGGTGTAAGGCGCGGGCAAATATGTAGGCGTCTTCATAGATACTGCGGTCAATGATCGCCGAACGAGGATCTTGCCACAATTCCAGGTGCTGTTTGGCGCGATGACCCAGGAAGAAGATCTGCAAGTGAAATGACCATTGGCGCATATCCGCGTAGAAGTTTGAGAGGTAAGGATTATCTGAGACTGACTCGTAGGCGGTTCGCCAACCAAGCCGCTCGCCGATACGCTCAGTCAGAGATGTTTTTCCGGATCCGATATTTCCTGCTACGAGAATTAATTTTTTTGCCATGATCAATCACTTTCTTTTTTATGGATTTGAAAAAGACAGGTGGATACAGGTTTATTTAAAGGTATCTGCTGATTATTATACTCTTCATCCTATTCAGTGATTAATTTGATTTCAATTATGAAGTTAAAAAAATATTACCAAATACTAACTAATCTATTGTATATTTGATTAAAACTGTTAAAATAATATAAGAGATTATGTCCTGATTTTTTGAGATTAATGCTCAAACCATCCGATTTAATATATAAAGGGGAAGAATGCCACTGGCAAAATCCGTTTTTCTCTTTCCAATCATTCTCAGTTCGATATTGATGGTGTTTCTAATCGCGCTCAGCTGGATACAGCGTGTGGAGCGATTGGCCCAGGCGCTCATTTGGGTTGCGATGAGTATGCTGGTCTGTTCAACTGCGTATACGTTGGAAATACTCAGTAGTACCCTCGATCAAAAAATACTATGGGAAAACATTCGGATAACCGGAAGCTTCTCAATTTCTTACTTCTGGTTGGTTTTTGTTTGTGTTTATACCGGTCGGGAAGGATTGTTGAAACGCTATCAAAAAATCTTCATAGCGATCACCGTTCTCTTCATTATTGGGATGTGGACAGATCAGATTCACCACTTGTTCCGCAGCCAATGGGCAATTGAGCGACCGGCATATGGTTTTCCGATCTTAAATATCTCCTACACCTCACTTTTCTATAGTCTGTTTTCCCCTTATACCACGCTGATTTTTCTAAGCTGTTTGGGGTTGTTGTTGGATGTGTTCAGGAAAGCACAAGGCAGGTATCGAATTCAAGCGGCATTGATTTTGGCCAGCATGTTACCGCCGTCGGTTGCGGAATTATTGGTTGTGCTTGGAAAAACACCACTTTCCTCTTTGAGTTTCACCCCGCACGCATTCCTGCTAACCGGTATTCTCATTGGTTGGGCGGTGTTTAAGTTTGATCTTTATAGAAGTGTATTGCTGGCAAGAGATGTGGTCGTGGATACTTTGCAAGAAGGGGTGATTGTAGTTGACCGGCATGGACAAATAATCGACCTCAATGAGTCGGCCAGAATGATGTTGGGAATCTCGGCAGAGAATGTGATTGGGATGCCGGTGGTTCAGGTTCTATCCATCACCGGAGTAGATGCAGAAGTATTCCTGGCGAAAGAAAAGCAGTGTGTTGAAATTAATCTCGGGCAACTTTATTTAGAGATGAACATTGTTCCGGTAATCGATAATGCCAAATTGCTCTCAGCCAGAATCATCACCATGTATGATGTGACCGAACGCGTGTTGTTAATGGAACAATTGCGTCATCTGGCGCAATATGATACATTGACTGGTGTGATGAATCGATCCGCATTATTTGAGAAAGCCCAAACAGTAGTTAATCAATCGCGGTTTAATTCTGGTTGCTTCTCTTTGATCATGTTGGACATCGATCATTTCAAGCGGATCAATGATCAATATGGACACCAAACCGGCGATCGGGCTTTAAAGCTGGTGGTGGATATTTGCAGCTCAATGCTTCGCGCTGGTGATTTAATGGGGCGTTACGGTGGAGAAGAGTTCATAGTGATCCTGCCGGAAACTGGTTTGCGCGAGGCACAGAAAATCGCCGAGCGGCTGCGAGCGGCGATAGAGCATACCCCATTGGTGACCGAGCGCGGTTTTGATCGCATCACTTCCAGTTTTGGTGTGTGTTGTTCAACGATGTTCGGGTATGTGGTTGACCTGGATAAAATGATCAGTATCGCTGACCAGGCGTTGTACCAGGCCAAGGGAAAAGGGGCTAATCAGGTTGTGATTATGGATAGTCTGCCCACTATAGATGGTCTGACGGCCATGGATAGCCTAACTGTCATAGATGGCCTGAAGGCCACGGATGGCTTGAAGGCTATTAATCACCTGTCCAAGGAAATCAAGGAGTCGAATGAGATCCTTTCTGCTTAAACCGTTCTTGTTTCTGGGAAACAAGTTAGGCCAATGGACGGTTTTTAATGTGAATCCGGCGAGTGTAGCCCTTCACCAACGAGACCTGCAGTACGGTATGACACCTGAACAGAAATTGGATGTGATTATTCCAAAAGGAATAAAAGAAGCCCGACCGATGGTGATATTCTTACACGGCGGGGGCTGGCTCTCCGGTACCAAGGATAGTTACACGCGGGTTTGCAAACAGCTCGCGCAGAGCGGGGCGGTGGTGATCAACGCCAATTACCGTTTGGGACCCCGTCACCAGTATCCGGCGCAGCTGCAAGATGCGGTTTCTGTCTTGGAATGGACGATACAGCACGCAGCGGATTTCGGCGGTGATCCAGCACACATCTTTTTGGCCGGGGACTCGGCCGGCGCACATCTGGCGAGCTGGGTAACCGCGGCGCTGAACCAACCCGCTCTGCTGACAGAGATCGGCGCGCGGATGCCGCTGGAGGCGTTTACCTTGCGCGGAACGGTGCTGTTCTTTGGGGTGTATGATTTTGAAACGGTGTTGAGCACTGGTTTTTGGAATATTCGCACCATGACTCACGAAGGCTTTTTGGGCGAAGAAAAAGCTTTGTATACCGAACGGGCGCGGATCGCCTCTTCCATCCGCCATCTGGAGAAGGGCTGCGCTCCTTTGTTCATCTGTTGCGGGGAGGTCGACCCGTTGTTTTCCGAATCGGTGGCGCTGGCTGAAAAAGCCAAAGAAAAAGGCGTCCCGCACGAGACGTTGTTCTTCAGCAAAGAAGAACACCCCGAGGCGCGGCACGCCTTCATCAATATTCCGGTTTATCCCTGCGCGGATCTGGCGTTAAATGCGGCCAATCAGTTTATCCGCGATCACTGCGTTTTGGCTTGATCCAGAAAGGTTTGCAGGCGGCGCAGCGCTTCGGGCAGGTTTTTGCGCCCTAACCCCAGACGGAAGTAATTTCCCTGCATGTCAAACATGCTGCACGGCACAATCATCACGTTTTGCTGTTGGAGCACGTCCAGGCAGAACTGGTCGACCGTGCCAGGGCCGGTATAGCGGGGTAAGGCGATGGGCCCGGCCAGCGGGGCAAGCCATTCGAACCAGGCAGCGTTTTTTATGAAGAAATCTTGGACCCGGGAAATGTTGGTACGGATGATCTCCAGGTTGGTCTGCACCAGTTCTTCCCGCGCGCGCAAGGCAATGATGGCCAGAATTTCGGAGGGGGCGCTGGAGCAGATGGTGGTGTAATCCTTGTAGTTTTGAAACCCGCGGATCAATTCGTGGTTTTGGGTGGCCAGCCAACCGGCACGCAGCCCTGGTAAGGACATGGATTTGGATACCCCACCCAGAGAAACCGCATTGGCATATCCCTCACAGGCCGCTGGCAGGCGGTCTTGGGGCTGGTATTCCAAAAAACGGTACATTTCATCGCTGAAGAGAATCAGGTTATGGTGCTCAGCCAGGGCAATGATTTGGGCGAAAAGCTCCTGCGAGGGAAGATATCCACTGGGATTATGCGGGAAGTTGACCACTAACATGCGCGTTTCGGGACGCAGCAGGGACTCAAGCTGCCCGAAATCCAATTGCCAGCCGCTGGCGGTTTGCTGCAGCCAGCATAACGATACCTGGCAGCCGCTATCCGCGGCAACCTGGTAAAGCGACTGGTAAGCCGGCGCCAGGCAGATCACATGGTCGCCGGGGTGCAGCAAGGTGCGCATAGCGATGTAAATTCCCTCTTCAGGGGTGAGGGTAATCACATTCTCGGGATGGATACCATTATATAAGGCGGATATTTCCGCGCGCAGCAAGGGCAGCCCCTGTGATTCGGTGTAACCGAGGCTGAGGTTCTTCCATAGATGCTCGGTTTCGGGGTCGGTGAGGCTGAGCAGGGTATCCAGTGACAGACTTTCACAATCCGAACTGCTCATCAACACCTCGGCGCTGAATTCATGCAGGGCAAAATAGCGTTCCAATTTAAACGGCTGCATGGGAGCTCCATTTCCTGGTCAGGTGGGGGAGGTAAAACCTGACCATTTGATAAAGTTAAACCCAACTTTGGGTGGGGTACAAAAGATTGCTGAAATTATACACTGTGAATAATAATCTTGTTTTTTTAAATGAGGACCTATGGTGAAGAAAATTCTTTTAGGGTTATTTTTAGCGGGTGTTGCATTGATTGTGATTGTGGTCGGGCTGGCGGCTGTGCGCTTTGGCCTGGAATTTGGCAGGCCAGCAGAGGCTGCTCCGGCGACGATGTCACTGGAGGAGCTGGGCAGCACAAAGGCTCTGCAATTAACGCCTTTGTATGAATTTGACCTCTCCAATGATTTGTTGGCTGGCGGGCACGGGGTGTCTTACCAGATCACCACTGACCAGGCCAACATCCTGCTGGATTTCGGCTACAACGAAACCAATACGTATCCTTCGGTGTTGGAAGATAATCTGCATTCGCTGGGGATTTCAATGTCAGACTTCGACACAATCGTGCTCTCGCACGACCATCCCGACCATGTGGGTAGTATGAGCAACTGGTTGTCGAATACCTTTTCGGTGGGTAAGCAGTCCGATGATTTAAGCGGGATGGCGGTGTACGTACCGGTCAATATGGAACATCCCACCGCGCAGCTGACGGTGGCGGACCAACCGGTAAAGATCGCCGAGGGTGTCGCCAGCCTGGGCTCCATGTATTTTGATTTTTCTTTCCCATTCAATGTGATTAAAAAATGGCACTACGAACAGCCACTGGTGGTGAATGTGGAAGGGGTGGGCTTGATCTTGATCACCGGCTGCGGACACCCCGGTGTGGAGCAGATGGCCGCCCGCGCTGAAAAGATCTTTGGCCAGCCCGTGGTGGGCATGATCGGCGGGCTGCATGGTGTGGGTTTGACAGCCGAGGAAGTAAGCGCGGATATTGCGTATATCCAGGAGTTGAATCCGGTGGTGGTGGCGGTATCGCCGCACGACACGCTGCCAGAACAATTGGATCAATATCGCCAGGCTTTTGGAGAAACCTACCAGGACCTGTTGTTAGGCCAGCTGATCGTGGTTGACGCGCAACAATAAAGCAATGATTGGATTTTGAAAAGGCTGGCTGGCGGGAATCCGTCAGCCGCCTAGGTTTAATATCAAATAGAAGCCACCCGCGCACAGCACCAGACCGATGAAACACAACATGGCTGCGGGACCAAAATTAGCGTTGAGGATGGATGGCACGGCTTCGATCATACGCGCGATGGCTTCGACGCGGTTGGTCGTAGCGGGGGGCTTGCCAGACTGTGGAGCGGATTCTGCCGGCGGCGCAGCCGGCTCTTCATCCACAGGTAAGGACCCGTTTACAGGTAAAATATCAGCATCCGCGGGCGGGTCGCCCGCGCCGGAGAGTTTTTCAGCGCCCGCCTCATTCTCTGCGAAGTATGCCCCGGCTGGCGCGCCCAGGTTGAGCGCGCTGATCTCGCTGCTGATCAGTTGGTCGAGGGAAGTGAGCAGGTTATAAGCGGGTTGGGCTTGCTGGGCGGCGGCTTTGCGCCTGGTCTGGGCGGGAAATACCAACGTGCGCGGGTAAAATTCGCTGATCAGGGTGACGCCCTGTACAATCACCCAGGCCCCCAGCGCGAGCAGGAAAACCGCGCCGCCTAATTGGATCAACATAACGGGAGTGAACATCTTACCCTCCTGTACAGACAATTGACTTGCCAGTTATTGAGATTGTAGCGGATGCAGGCGCTGATTTCAACCCAGCCCCAACGAGGAGAAGGCCATGACCAATACCCTACCGGTTGCAGAAGGGCAGTTATTTGCCCAGGTATTAGAGACAATCCAGGCGCGCTACGAGAAATTCGCGCAGAAATCGCTGCTGGATGTGTCTACCCTGGATGAGGATTTCTTTGAAATTGAACCGCAGGTGGTGCGCATTTGCAGCGAGCAGCGCGCGCAAATGGCGGCCCTGCTGGCAGAGGAACGCGTCTACAACGCTTTGTTGGGGCAGTTCGTTACCGCCACACTGGATTTCACCTACCGCTGCAACCAGTTTTTGCAGTTCGACAACCTGGAGACGGCTTACCTGGTCGCGATCTACCGGGATTACCTGAATGGCATGCGCGCGATGCTGGCGGTAAGCCGCAGTGCAGGTGAGGTGCAGCGCGAGTTGAGCGGATTGATCCGCAAGCATTTTGGCGACCTGAAGCGCAACCTGGAGCGCATTCAGCGGCGCGGAGAAAACCCGTATTTATACGATGAGGTGGTGTGTGAGGATTACAGCCCGGAACTGCAGTTAAAGATTTTTGGTCTGAGCCTGACAGACCTGCAGCCGCCGGTGCTGGACCTGGGCTGCGGGCGGCGGGGCGGTCTGACGGCTTATCTGCGCCGCCAGGGAGTTGTGGCGGTGGGTGTGGACCGCATTGTGGAAGCCGCGGACTACCTGCAGGTGGGCAACTGGCTGGAATTGGATTTGCGGCCGGGAAGCTGGGGCACGATCCTCTCGCACATGGCCTTCAGCAATCACTTTGCTTTTCAACACCAGTATGCCCACGGCGAAGCCGATCGCTACGCGCGCCAGTATATGGCGATTCTGAACGCGCTAAAGCCGGGCGGGCGTTTCTGCTACGCACCGGGCCTGCCGTTTATGGAAGATCTGCTGCCGGGGGAGAAGTACGTGGTGAGAAAAATGGAGACCGGACTGAAAGGGTTGTATGCCTGCCAGGTGCAGCGGAGGGGGTGAAGAGGAGTAATTTTGCTAATTGGGTGAGGATCTGCAAACCAATTATTATTTAATAAATCAGATAGAATATGGATAAGAATTTATTCCATAATTGCATACCGGGGGAATAGATGAGAAGTGAAATAGAGCGGTTATTTTCTGAATTGAAAAGCGAAACAATTGAGCCTGGTTTTGAGAAACTGGTTGAAGATCTGGATATCGATTTAAATTACTATGAAAGCTACATAGCAGGTATTGTTACTTCATGGTTACATGGATCGGAATTGCAGTATAAACAGGTGGATCGTGGAGAAGACCTTAATCAGCGCTTGGATCAGGCGATGGAGTGCATTCTGAGATTCAAGCAACGAAAAAGCAAAATCGATCAGATGGTTGACTTATTACTTAAGAACTCATCAGTACAGGGCAGTACTAAGATTAGTTGAGCGGAATATAACTCATCTTGAAGCTCATGAGTGGAGTTCTGATGAAAAAATCTGGTGTGATTGTCTTCATTATTCTGATTTGGATCCCGTCCATGATTGGCGCCAGATTGCTAAGCGCGTTCTATTGTTTTACCCTACTTCTTCCTCCAAAGGACCCTGAAATTCCCGAAATCATCGCCAGCAGAATTGGCGTACAGGCTGATTGGGATAAGATTCAAGACTATCTTTCACATGGGTCAATAAAAGTAGGAATGCACAGGAATGAGGTTCTTGGAATCATTGACCAAATAGGACCTTACCGAATTGAAATATTATATCCTTTCGATAATTCTTCAGAAGATTTCAATGTTGACCTGGAACCTTTCTATCAAGAAAATATTTATTTTATTGATGATCTCACAAATCGAGAACTCGGTGTTTGGTATTTTGACTATGATTTTGGCATCTTAACCTCATTTTATCGAGAGGATTTATACCTGGATATAGGCGAGGGAATAGATGGAGAAGATAAATCGAACAAAGTTAAGACTGTTTTTGATCCTTGGTTGGATCGTTTCCACCGTGGCGTTGTATCTCATTCCAGCACGGGTATGTTATCAGGCAAGATATACACCGCAACCAGACATAGAAATTGCTCGGGAGATTGCTAAAAAGATTGGACTGGAGTCGGATTCCTGGTTTGCAATTATCAGTTATTTGTATTATGACCAACCAGAAATTGGTGAAACTAAGGACGAGGTCCATCAAGTATTAGGGTTGATTGGGCCTTGGGAAATCACCTATTCAGGCGAACCAAAAAGAATTGAACTGGATGACCGCCCCATTTCTGGAGAATATCAGGAGATAATCCAGTTTTCAGAAGAAGATCTGAACCGGGGCTTGCATCAGTGGGTATTCATTTATGACGGAAATGGGAAATTGATTGAGAAATATCCGTTTAAGTGAGATAGGATTTTTTTACACATATTTCTGATTTCTGTTTAAATTGTTTTCCGACCTGTATTCGAAGACAAAACCGTTGGTGTCGGCTTGCTGATAAAAATTGAAATGCCAATAGAATCAATTGATTAAAACAAACGAGAGCTATATCAGAAAGTGTCTAGATCCAGAGAGTCATGGGCAATCCAGCAAACAAAATGAATTTAATAGAATTGAGCGGGTTGAGTGCTCTCACCCGCTCATTTAATACATATCACTAAGGAATTTATCCTAACACTCGCTGTGACCGCAGGCGTAGCACTTTCTACAGCCTTCTTCGTTCACCAGGGCGGCCTGGCCGCATTCGGGGCACAGGTCGCCAATTTTAAGCATGGGCATCTCGGCGCCGGGGGCTTCCTCTTCAGCGGGGTGATTGCCGTTTTTCTGCTCGGGGGCGGGGGCTTGCGGGCTGCTGAGGCGTTCGTCGCGGCCGGCCAGGTAGTCTTTGAGCACCTGGGCCAGTCCGTCGGGCAGCGACAGCACGCGGTTGGGGCCGAAGCCCAGGGGGCGCCCGCCGCCGATGCCGGTGAGCTGGTTCATCACGTCGCGCAGGCGTTTGGCCGGTTCGATGGGTGAGGAAAGCCGTAGAATATAGGAGATCAGGCGGCCGATGGCCTCGGATACCGCGGCCGTGTCGGAACCGGCTTTGGCGGTGTTGATAAAGACCTCAAAGGGCTGGCTGCCGCCATTTTCATTAATGGTGATGAAGGCCTTGCCGAGCGGCGTCTGGCTGGTGAAGGTGAAGCCGGCCAGCGAGCGCGGGCGCGGTTTCTTGGAGGCGGACCATAATTGAAGCTGGTCGGTGGGTTTTTCGGGGGCCGGTTCGACTTTCTTCTGGGCGGTGGAGTGGGTCTCCAGTACAACCTGCTCGCGCGAGCCGGTGACGTAGACGGTGATACCCTTGCAGCCCAATTCCCAGGCCAGCATGTAGGCGGTGGCCACTTCTTCGACGGTAGCCCCGGCGGGGAAGTTAATGGTTTTGGAGAGGCTGTTATCCACAAAGGCCTGCATGGCGGCCTGCATGCGCACGTGTTCCTCGGCGGTGATGTCGGCTGAGACCACAAAGGTGTCGCGGATTTCCTGGGGCAGCTGCTCGATCTGCTGGCAGGTGCCGGCCTGCATCACCTGATTGAAAATGGCTTCGCGGCTTTCCTGGTTGATGCCCGCGTCGATCAGGGCTTTTTCAAAAGCCGGGCTGGCGTAGGTGAGCTGCAGATCGCGGCCATTGTCGTTGACGTGGCGGATGTAGGCCAGGGCGAACACCGGCTCACAACCGTAGCCTTCGCAGCCGGCCACGGTGGCGATGGTGCCGGTGGGGGCGATGGTGGCCTGGGCGGCGTTGCGGATGCCGTGCATTTGAATGCCGTGGATGACCTCATCCCAATCGACCTGCGGGCGGTCCCAATCGTTTTGGTAAGGCTGCAGGGGTTGGGGCGGCTGCCAGGTGAGGGCTTCAGGGTCGTATATGGAACCCTGGATGGCGGGAAATGGTCCGCGCGCTTCCGCCAACCGGATGCTTTCCAACATGGCATGATAGCGGATGAATTCAATCACCTGAGCGGCAAATTCCTGACCCTGCGCCGAGCCGTAGCGGATGCCGTTGGTGTACATCAGGTCGGCCAGACCCATGATGCCCAATCCGATGCGGCGCGCGCGCTGGGCGGCTTCGCGCAGCTGCGGTACAGCCGGCACGTACGCGTTGGCGTCCACCACATCATCCAGGAAGCGGGTGGCGGTGATGGTGCTTTGGCGGATTTTCTCCCAATCGGGGGTGCCGTCTTCGCGGATGTGCTGAGCCAGATTAATCGAGCCCAGGCAGCAGTTTTCGTAGGGTCCCAGCCATTGTTCGCCGCAGGGGTTGGTCGCCTCCAGCGCGTAGAGGTGGGGTACAGGGTTGCTGCGGTTCGCCGCGTCCAGGTAGAGCACCCCCGGCTCGCCGTTATGATGAGCCTGCTGGACGATTTTCTGGAACAGCGCGCGGGCGGAGACACGTTTATACACACGCAAGGGAATGCCCAGCTTTTCAGCTTCTTCATAGGTGCCTTTGAATTTGCGATAAGCGGGGTGCAGCACGTCGGGGAAACGCAGTTCCCACTCTTCGTCGTTTTGCACGGCCTGCATAAAGGCATCGGTGATGCCCACCGAGATGTTGAAGTTGGAAATGGTGCCTTCCTCCGACTTGCAGGTCACAAAATCTTCCACATCCGGATGGTCCACGCGCAAGACGGCCATATTGGCGCCGCGGCGCGAGCCGCCTTGCGCCACTTCCCCGAAGGCATGGTCATAGACGCGCAAGAATCCTACCGGGCCGGTGGCTTTGCCGGCTGAAGATTTGACCATCGCGCCGGATGGACGCAGACGGGAGAAGGAAAAGCCGTTGCCGCCCCCGGTTTGTTGAATAAGGGCGGCGTCGCGCAGGGTTTGGAAGATGCCGGTTGAATCGCGACCCATGTCATCGGCGATGGGCAGCACAAAACAGGCGGCCAATTGTCCCAGTGGGGTACCCGCGCCGGTAAAGGTGGGCGAGTTTGGGAAGAAGGCTTTGGTGGCCATCAGGCGGTAAAAAGATTTGGCCTGCTCGAGGACGTCTTCATTCCAGGCTTCTTCAACCTTGGCAATGTGGTAGGCAACCCGCCAGAACATCTGGTCGATGGTTTCAACCGGTTTGCCTTCATCACCCCGGCGAAGGTAGCGCTTGGTGAGCACAGCGGCCGAATTCTCGGTAAGCTCTATTGAGGGCAGGCCGGCTGGAATGGGTGGGGTATCGAAAATATGTTGCTGCTGTTTGGTTGTTGAATCCGCCATGGGTACCTCCTTAACCTTCTAATAACCGATCAATTTCTTTGCGAATGGCTTGTAAATCGTCTAACTGTAAATACACAATCGCGTAGCGAATATAAGCAATATGGTCCAACTCTTTGAGGCCGGTGATCACCATGTCTCCAACCACACGGGAGGAGACTTCGGCGCGCCCCATGCGCTGCAGGTGGGATTCGATTTCACCCACCAGCCGTTCGATCTGCGAGGCGGTTACCGGTCGTTTGGCGCACGAGATGCGAATACCCTGGGTGAGTTTTTCGCGATTGAACTCTTCGCGCGTGCCGTCTTGTTTGATAATGAGCGGCGTGGCAAGAATCGGCCGCTCGTAGGAACTGAAGCGTTGGCCGCAGTTCTCACACTCTCGCCTGCGCCGGATACCTCCGCGATTGTCGTGGGTGGTATCGATCACACGAGATTTTTCGTTCTGGCAATATGGACACCGCATATTCCCCTGACCTCCTTTCTGACAGTGTCATGCCCAAGATGTGGTGATGTGAGAGGGATTCTTCAGAAAACAACACCCCCATATGTGGGGGTAATGCATTGTGTAACCCTTATATTTGGTGATGGAACTTATTTTAGCATATCCGTTCGAGCATTGCAAGGAAAAATTCCAATCTCTAATCTTAAAATTTTTCTGGCAATTGAATGGTGTAAAAATGGTCGAATCCGTGAGGAAAACAGCCTTTTCTTAAAAAATGCCGGGGAAAGCGCCTGTGTTTGGCAGAATAGGGGTGGCAGAGTATAATCGTAACAATGTACTTCAAAAATATTTCTTTCCAAAAAATTACCATCATCTGCATGCTGGCTGCCAGCCTGCTGTTATCGGCTGGCTGCTCAGGGAACCCGGCTCAACCGGCGACCAATCCGCCAGCCAATTCACCGCAGCCACAAGTCAGCCAGACGCCTTTTCAGCCTTCTGCCACACCCCGGCCACTGGCTGCCACGGTTAATGGACGGGAGGTCTCTCTGGCAGCTTACCAGGCGGAATTGAACATGCTCAACGCCGCTGAGGCTGAAAGCGGAGCAAACCATACTGACGCGGAAAAGCGCGAGATGGTTTTGAATGCGTTAATCGACCGCGCGCTGCTGGCCGCCCAGGCAGAGGCTTCCGGTTTTTCACTCGATGCCGCCGCGCTCGATGAACGGGTGACGGCATTGGAAGCCAAAATCGGCGGCACGGAGGCGCTGACCACCTGGATGGCGCAATACGGTTACGATAATGAATCTTTCCGCGAGGCGCTGCGCGAATCGGAGCTGGCCGCCTGGCAGCGGGATCAGATTCTGGCAAGCATTGCCGATCCGCAAGAGCAGGTGCATGCCCGGCAAATTCGCACACGGGAAAGATCTACCGCGGAAGATGTGCTGAATAATTTACAAAGTGGCGCGGATTTTGCAACACTAGCCAAACAGTTCGACCCGACCACCGGCGGCGATTTGGGCTGGTTTCCGCGGGGTTTTCTGCTGCAACCCGAGGTGGAAGAAGCCGCTTTTAATCTTCAGGCGGGTGAGATCAGTGAGATTATCGAAAGTCCGGTGGGGTATCACATTGTGCAGGTGATTGAACGGGAGAATGAACGGGCGCTGGCTCCGCTGGCCGTCACTGTTTTACAGCAAAAAGCACTCAATGCTTGGCTGGACGCGCAAAAAGCGAACAGCCAGATCGAAATTCTGTTGGCATAATCCATTTTAAGAGACCTTTCCTGCGCGGGAAAGTAGAAACCCCCAGGGGGATAGGTAGTGAATTGGAGAAGACATCGATGACGAATTATGAGGAACAAGAACTAAAACCGAATCGCGGGGGATGGTTTTGGAATTTGTTAACCATCGTGATGTTAGCGGCTGTGTTTGTAATCATTGCGCTGACGATGTTTATTTACCAGGATCCCCAGAACGGGCTCAATCCATTTCCACCGCCAACCATGCCAGCTTTAATCCAGCTGCCCACCGCCACGGCTACTTCGCTATCCCTGCCACCAACCTGGACGCCAGAGGTGACAGAGACACCTACACCCAGCCCAACGGTGGCGATTCCCACCCGCGTACCGGATTTGGCTACCCCGATTCCGACTGATTCAGACCTGCTTTTTACCGCCACACCCACTGAAAAAGCTGGCTCGGTATATCCATTCTCCACCCAGAGCGCTCCGGCGGCGATCGACGCCACAGTGCTGTTCCCTGATCGGGTATGCAATTGGATGGGGGTAGGCGGTCAGGTGGTGGATATGCAGGCGCGCCCGCTGACCGGGGTTGGCGTGCAGTTGGGCGGCAGCATCAATGGAAAGACGATCAGCCTGACCAGCCTGACGGGTACCGCGCTGCAGTATGGCACAGCCGGGTATGAATTCACCCTCAGCGATGTGCCCGTCGCCACCCAGGGCAGTTTCTGGATTCGGCTGGTGGACCAGGCCAACCTGCCGTTGAGCGGGCGAATTTATTTTGATACTTTCTCCGAATGCGAGAAAAACCTGACAATTATCAATTTCAAACAGGTGCGCTGAACTTCAATATTGAGTTAAGAAAACAGCACTCATCGTATGGATGGGTGCTGTTGTTGTTCTTATTCGAAAGAGTTGCTATTGACGGGTAGAGTAAGTCCAGCGCGGGTAAATGGCTAAGCTCTCCTTGCTGGAGGCCAGCAAGCCGTTCATGGGTTCGGCTGGCAGATCCATCACGGTTCCATTGGAGAAAAAGGCGAAGTCAAATTCGGTAGCTTCTCCGGCGACTTTTCCGGGCACGGGCATCAGCCGCGCGGTAAGGGGTTTTTGCAGGCGCAAAGACAGGGCGGCAACGTCTAATAAAACCGCGCTGAGTTGGGCGGGGGAGGCATCTCCGGGGAGGGGGACGGTATCCAGCCCGGTGCCGCAAACTGCCGAATAAAGCAGCAGGTCTTTCAGGGTCAGCTGCTCTCCGGAGCGTGCGGCCAGGGTTGAATCTTCCAAGACAGGCAACATCAATCCATTGAATCCGGCGTATTGCCAGTTTCCCTGATCCAGTACATCCGCCAGCAAGGCGGCGGCAGCCAGCGAGCCGTTGTGGCCGATGGTCGCGCCCAGGGCTTCAATGCCACCCCCTAAAGAGCATTCCGCGCTAGGAAAAGGCGCGGGTGAAAAATCCAGGCCTTTAAAAGCCACAGAATGCTGTGTGGCAAGGCGGGCAGCGGTTTGGGTAATTTGGGTCGCGATCAGGTTCATCTTTTCGCGTAGCGCGTTCTGAGCGGCCGTGATGGATTGCGCATGGCTGAAGGCCTGCCCGACAAGGTCCGCGGCTTCAAGGGCCAGGGCAAAGGCGGGCTGCTCGCCGGCATGAACCGAAGCCGGAAAGAAGGGGGTGTGAGGGGGGACGCAAGCCGCGGCGGTAAAGCGCAGGTTGGCAAACCCATCCGCGCTGATGGGCGCGCTGCGGGCGATCAGCTCGCCGCATTTCCGGATGGCTGGGAGTGAAAGGCCGGTATGCGGCTGGGCGATCTGGGCAGAAAAGAACACCTGGCTGGTGCTGGCTAGAGCGGCGGGGATCAGGGTCTCAAAATGAGGCGTTTCAGGGAAGGCGCAGCCCAGCGAGAGATAGTTAAACCCGGCGCTGGCGGCCTGATCTTCGAGAGATTTCACAGCAGATAGGAAGGCTGTTTCACTTAGATCATCCATGAACTCCGGGAAAGGTGAGGTGACCAAACGAATGGTTTGAACCTCAATTCCATCCTGCTCAAAGGCATGTTTGGCCTGGTGGGCAAAGGCAGTCAGATGATTCAAACCGGTTGAAGAGGTATGGTTGGGGTGATAAAAACAGGTTATGGATCGAATTTTCAATGTTGGCTCCTTTGGCGGACGACTTCAAACATTAAGATGCTGCCAGCCATGGCGGCGTTGAGTGATTCACTTTGGCCAGGCATGGGGATATGCAATAATCCATCGGCAAATTCGCGGGCGGCACGTCCGGCGCCTTCAGCCTCTCCGCCGATGATCAGGGCGATTGGCAGGTCCAGGCGCGATTGCCAGCAAGCTTCTCCGCCCTGGGCTTCGGCGATTAAAAACCGCAACGGGAGACGGCTGTCGGTTTTCAATTTTTGTACGATTTGCGGCCAATTCAGCTCCAACACCGGCAGGCGAAAATGCGCGCCCATGGCCGAACGCAATACTTTGGGGGCGAAAGCATCGGTGGTGCCGGGAGGGGTGATCACCGCTTGCGCGCCGGCGGCAGCCGCGGTGCGAATTAACGTGCCCAGGTTACCAGGGTCGCGAATCTGGTCGGCGATGAGGATAAAATTGAGGGATTCCGGCAGGGGCAACGATCGGTGCTGGTAGATGCTGTAAATCCCCTGAGAGGTTTCGGTATCTGAAAGCGAGTTGAGTAAATCTGTCGCGACTTCCTCGACCTCGACACCGGTGGATTGATAGCTTTCGATGATCTGCATGCCACGCGCAGAAAGCGCCTGGCTGTACAGCACCATTTGGGGCTGCCAACCGGCTTGCAGGGCTTCTTCGCTCAGGCGCACACCTTCGACGATAAACGAACCGGATTTCTTGCGGTCTTTGCTGCGCGTAGACAAGGCGCGTGCTAATTTGATTTTGGTGTTTTGTGAAGAGGTGATCATGTTATGAAGCGGTTGTCCATTGGTCAAAAGCGGTGAGGAACACATCCAGGGTGGGCTGGTCGTAGAGCACGATTTTTACTTCTTTCAGCGACACCGGTTCCTTTGCGGATCGAAAAAAGGCTTGAATGGAATTAAAAAAGATGGGAGCGGCCAGCTCTTTCGGAAAACCGTAGATACCGGTTGAAATTGCCGGGAAGGCAATCGAAATCAAATTCTGCTGGGCGGCTAAAGCTAGCGTGCTGGTAATGGTATCCGCCAGCTTGCGTTCTTCGTTGCCATCTCCCCAGATGGGACCAACGGCGTGAATTACATGCCGGGCGGGCATTGAGCCGGCCGTGGTGATCGCTGGCGTGGTGTGGGTCACCGGCCCATGCTGGCGAACCCATTGGCGGCTTTCTTCGTCCAATAGGGGACCGGCGCGGCGCGCGATCGCGGCGGCTACACCCCCGCCGTGACGTAATTGGGCGTTGGCGGCGTTTACTACCGCGTCCACATCTTCCAGGGTTATGTCTCCCTGACAAAGTTCAAAACGGGTATCTGGCGATACCTGATAGGTTTTTAATATCTGGCTCATGGAAAAACCCTCCGCATTCATTTTAACACTTTCTCGGGGGATTAATTCTCCACCTTCGGATTTCCTGCCATGATAGGGGGTGAGGGACACTGTGAAGTTAAAAGAAAAGCGGGATGGCGCCTGCCATCCCGCGTGGAATTTCACTCATATGATCAGGCTGATCGAGCTTTTTCCACAACAGCCGCGAAAGCTTTCGGATCGCGTACAGCCAAATCAGCAAGCATTTTGCGATTGAGCATGATATCAGCTTTTTTCAGCCCAAAGACCAGACGGCTGTAGCTCAGACCGTTGATGCGAGCGCCAGCGTTGATACGGGTAATCCACAATTTGCGCAAATCGCGCTTGCGAACCCGACGGTCACGGTAAGCATACCACAGACTCTTAAGCATGGCCTCATTGGCGCGACGGATCAATTTACTCTTGGATCCGTATTGGCCTTTGGTCAGCTTTAATATTTTTTGATGACGTTTTCGTCCATAAGGACCGCTCTTTACACGAGCCATGTTCAAAACTCCTTTGCAAACCCCTAGGCGTCGGTGAGTGTTTCACACCCGTTGCAAACACCTAACAGCTGCACTAAAAAATGGACATCAATCGCCTATTTGCGTTCGTTCATGTACGGCGCGAGGCGTTTGACACGTTTGATGATGCTGGTACCTTCGACCTCGATCATCTCTGACAGCAAGGCTTTGGTGCGCGGGGAAGTACGCCGGCGGAGATGGCTCTTACCGCCTTTGGTGCGCAGCAATTTGCCCGACCCGCTTAAGCGAAACCGTTTGGAGGTTGCTTTATGGGTCTTCAGTTTAATTTTTCCAGCTTTTTGTTTCCGTGGCACAGTGAAACTCCTATTTAAAACAGGTTTTTAGAACCCACAGGCGTGGGGTTACTATTATACCTTGAATCTGATGGAAAGGAGAGAATCCGAAAAGAAATTCCGAATTTTCCTATGCATCTTCTTTGGAAGTGCTCTTCTTTTTGCCTTCTTTGTTAGGGCTGAGCAGCATGGTCATCACCCGGCCTTCCATGTTCGGCCGCTGTTCAACAATAGCGATATCTGCCAGCTCGTTAGCAATTTCTTGGAGGTCTTCCAGAGCCAATTCCGGGTAAGTGATTTCGCGTCCTCGGAATCGAACGGTCACTTTGACCTTCATTCCATCTTCCAACCAACGGCGCGCGTCTCTGGTCTTGAAGGAGCGGTGATGCTCGTTGGTTTTGGGACGCAGGCGGATTTCTTTGATCTCTACTTTGACCTGCTGCTTACGGGCTTCTCGTTCTCGTTTGGTGCGTTCATAAAGGAACTTGCCAAAATCCATCACCCGGCAAACCGGAGGATCGGAGTTTGGGGCAACTTCAACGAGGTCCAGCTCAGCCTCCCGGGCGATTTTCAAAGCTTCGCGCGTGTCAACGACACCCAAATTAGCCCCATCAGGGCCAATCAATCGCACTTTGGGCACCCGGATCGTCTCATTTACCCGATATTCTGATGCGCTTATAATATTCTCCTTATGTCCAATCAAAAAAACAATTATCCTACAAGAGCCCGCGCAAACGCGGGCTTAAGGATACCTTAATATATCACAGGTATTGTCAGTTCGTCAATCGAATATTTGTGAATTTTACCCTTTAAGGTGTAATTATTATTCATGGTCCTTAATTAAAATACTCACCAGGTCCAATCGATTGGGCCTGGTGAGATAATCTGTCAGTCTCTACGCGTGTTCGGCAACATCTTTACGGTATAAGGCGATGAAATCTTCCACAGCCATGGGGCCGGGGTTATCACCGGATCGCAAACGGAGTGCCACCTGACCGGCTTCCATTTCCTTGTCGCCAATGATCAGCATATAGGGAATCTTTTCTTTTTGGGCGTTGCGGATTTTGGCATTCATCCGGTCGGAACCGTCATCTACTTTTACGCGCATGCCCATTGACTTTAACTTCTTCTGTAACTCCCAGGCGTAATCATTGTGGCGGTCGGCGATGGGAATGATCATGGTCTGCACCGGGGAAAGCCACACCGGGAAAGCTCCCGCGTAATGCTCGATCAGCACCCCAAAGAAGCGCTCCAGGCTGCCTAACAAGGCACGGTGGACCATGTAGGGACGGTGCGGCTGACCATCTTCACCGATATAACTTAAGTCGAAACGCTCCGGCAGGTTGAAGTCGAATTGAATGGTCGAAAGCTGCCATTCACGGCCAATAGCGTCTTTGATTTTCAGGTCAATTTTCGGACCGTAGAACGCACCGCCGCCTTCATCCACATCATAAGGAAGGTTGGCGCGTTCCAGGGAGGCGCGCAACGCTTCTTGGGCGTCCAGCCACATATTTTCTTCGCCGACGCTTTTCTCGGGTTTGGTGGAGAGGTAAGCTTTGAACTCGGTGAAGCCAAAGGAGCGCAAAATGTGCAAGCAGAAGTTGAGCACAAAGTCGATTTCCTCGGGCATCTGGTCTGGGCGGCAGAAATGGTGGGCGTCATCCTGGGTAAAGCCGCGCACGCGCAACAGTCCATGCAGCACACCAGAGCGTTCGTATCGGTAGACGGTACCCATTTCCGCGTAGCGGATAGGTAGATCGCGGTAGGAGCGCAGCTGGTTCTTGTAAATATGCAGGTGGAAGGGGCAATTCATCGGTTTGATGTAATAATCTTGACCTTCCACTTCGATGGCAGCATACATGTTCTCTTTGTAAAATCCTAGGTGACCGCTGGTCTCCCATAAAGCAGAGCGGCCGATATGCGGGGTGTACACAAATTCATAACCGTTTTGATCGTGCTCATCCTGCCAAAAGCGCTCGGTGACGCGGCGGATGGTGGCGCCTTTGGGGTGCCAGAGGGTCAGGCCCTGACCAACTTCTTCGTTGCTGCTGAACAGATCCAACTCTTTGCCCAGTTTGCGGTGATCGCGCTTGCGCGCTTCTTCCAGACGGGTGAGGTAATCTTGCAGGTCTTGTTTGTTGTACCAGGCGGTGCCATAAATCCGTTGCAGCATGGGGCGTTTTTCATCTCCACGCCAGTAGGCGCCAGCCACACTCATCAATTTGAAGGCTTGTGGATCGATTTGCCTGGTGTTTTCCACATGGGGACCGCGGCAGAGATCGGTGAAGGCGTCATGGCTGTAGGTGGAGAGTTCTACCGGGTCTTCGATCTGGTTGCCGTCTTCGTCCATCCCACCACTGACCAGGCCATCAATCAATTCCTGTTTAAAGGGTTGATCGTCAAACAGCTTTCGGCCTTCTTCCACGGTGATGGTTTTACGTACAAAGGGATGGTTGCCTTTGATGATTTGCTTCATACGCGCTTCAATTTTCTCCAGATCTTCGGGAGTGAGGGGGCGCGGCAAATCGAAATCATAGTAGAAACCCTCATCAATGGCGGGACCAATCGCGATTTTCGCGGAGGGAAACTCCTCCAACACGGCCTGAGCCATCACATGAGCGGTGGAATGGCGAATTCGATATAACAAGGAATCTTCATATTTTTCTTTCACATTTTCGGCCATTACAACCTCCATAGTTATTTCTAACAAATTTAATAAAAAAACTCTCACCCATACTGGGGCGAGAGAAGTTCACGCGGTTCCACCCAGATTAACCAAAAATGGTTATCTTGTAGGACTGATAACGGGGTCTTCCGTATTCCTTACTGGGAGAACATCTCCGTTCCGGAATATGCTCGCAGGGGGTTTTGGTAGATTTCACTTCTGATGGGAACTTTCAGCCGATGATTCCCATTCTCTGGCAGGAGAAATTCTACTACTCGTCCTGGTCAACGCTTTATTTATTCAGTTAGGTTTGATTATAACCGTATGTCTCTGAAAATTCAACCTGGATTAGGAAAAGGGAATCCATTAAACAAAAAAGACCCGAGATAATCAGGTCTGTTTGAGTGGGCGGTATAGGACTCGAACCTACGACCTTTGCGATGTCAACGCAACGCTCTAACCAGCTGAGCTAACCGCCCGTGTGTTCGGTATTATAACCGCGATGAAAAATTTTGGCAATAGATTTGCTTTGTTTTGATTCAAGCAAATTTCATTAATTCTTCATAATCTGTTCACTGGTTTTTCAATTTGCTGGAATATGATCAATCTATCACCATTTCAGATAGGAGATTTATGATGAAAACAAAAAACACAATCTTTGGTTTGGCAGTAGCAGGCCTGTTAGCAGGCAGCTTTTTATTAGGAACAGTCATAACGGTAAACGCGGATAGCGGTGTCACCACAACTGATAACCGGGGCGGGGGTGGCAGAGGCGGCCGTGGACAGGGTCAACCCCAAAGTGGAAATACCCTTACACCTTTGAGCACTGAAGAAGAATCTGGGCTTGAAGAAGCGATTTTGGAAGAGTGGGGCGCGCTTCAAACTTACCGGTCAATGGATGAACAGCTTGGCGGCCA
>Ga0209269_1000824_pt1 | contig 21849 bp, 20 predicted proteins | sample MTBAKMMethaMetaG_FD_187455 | JGI IMG/M metagenome (GOLD analysis project Ga0209269, IMG submission 187455) | Enrichment culture microbial communities from Arthur Kill intertidal strait, New Jersey, USA, that are MTBE-degrading - MTBE-AKM (Arthur... | ecosystem: Environmental > Aquatic > Marine >... | reverse complement strand
ACTGGTAGTCCACCATAACGCCATCCACCACGTGCGAGTTTCCACCAGGCGGGACCGGGAATTTCCGGTCAGATATCGTGTAATCTCCACAGTAATGCGCGGACTCGGCCTTCGGGCACCAGCCCATGCACCTCCGGACCGTTTCCGAAAATTTCATCGTCATGGACCGACCTCACTTCTTCCCATCGTATACATCGACCCGCTCTTCGATATCAGGGTCATCTGCCGTCGTCGCTCCCAGTAGAGCGTTATACAAAGCGAGATCCAGGAGGCGAGGCTGAATCCGTACATCAACCAGAGGATTGGGCCAACGAGTCCAAGCAACCCAAAAACCATCACACAGGCTGCGAGCGTGACAAGGGTGGCCGGTACGGAAAACGAGAGCGTTCTGAAATACTGTTTGATCCGCTCTGATCCGGCCCCATGCCCCCTGACATACTTTCCGGTGGCGATCTGTCCATATTTTTTCTCGAAACCTGCCAAAAACCCGATCGCAGATCCAAGCCCGACTGCAATCCCGTACACAACGACACGATACTCCGACACATCACCGATCAGGAAGAAGAGCAGAGCTGTCGCCCCTGTGACGAGGAGGGCCATGACAAGGAGCTGGTTATGGTAGATATTCCACCACCCTGACTCGTGGTACGGATTCTCGTCCCAGCCCCCTGACTCCCGGGTGAGGCTTGGCTCTGAATCAGTTGACATCGCTTCTTTTCGTGGCATCGTCCGCGGACACCAGCCCACGTGTCTCTTCACTGCATCAAGCAGGAACATCTCAGATCGTCTCCTTCAGTTTTGAAAAAAGCTCGTCGGCCATCCGTGTCGGGTCGTCTGTCTTCGTAAGCGCAATCCCCAGTTCGTCTGCGAAGTCCCAAAGCAGCTCGATGCACCGGGCATAATGGGGACAGGCCCCGCAGTCCCCTTCGTGCTCGTACCAGACCTGGACGTCGTGTTTTGACGAGATGAAGATGATTGCGTTCGTTTTAAATGGAATGGACCGGCCAAAGAGGACGCCCTTCTCGACGTTCACCTGCTCCACCTCGATCCGGTTCGAGTTTGCCATGGAAAGGAGCGTCGTCCTGATCTTCTCGTCCATCGTCAGGAGGGCCCGCGAGACCGCCTGCCGGGAGATGCCGAGCAGGTGCGCAATCGTGATATTGGGGTGCCCGCTCCGGCGAAGCTTCCAGAACTCGAACTGTTTCTCGTTCGTGGGCAGTAACATACCGTCAACATATGAATGTTGACTATTTAAACCTTCGTGCTCCAGGACAGTTGAGAGAGCAGGATACAGGGTATGGGTATCTCTTTTCATTCCTCCTCGCATGAGGAAGGAGTATCAACAGCAACGGGCAGGCAGGAGACACACGGTTTCCGGTGTTGATTGTGCCCAACGGACGCATTTTCGATGACGAGAACCCAAAGATCGTATTGCATTGGAGCGTTCATTACGAAAGAAATCCGTTTTCTGTGATGAAATTGGTCACGCAGAGAGAAATTGGGGGATCCTTAAAAATGGCTCTTCGCGAGCTGGTGTGGGTAGGATTGATGAACCTGATACATTTTGCGGGGGCTTTTCCGCCCCCCACCCCTATGTGCGATGCACGCCGCCGCCCCCGAAAATACCGCGAGGCTGATTCACAGTCAAAAATTGAGCAATTGGGTATAAGTTATATGAGGACGCCCCGGCGGCGGTTGTGGGTGACTGAATTGGCGTGTAGAAAAAAATTCGATTCAGTCCCCCCCACACAAAACAGCGAGGAGACTTAAAAATTGATATTAAAATCCCACGATACCTGGATCGGGCCGAAACTGTCGATAGTCACAGACAAATTCTCCACATCCCTGGGCAGGGACTCGATTTTACACCGGTAACCATAATGGAAATTTTTCCCGCCGGTCGATTCGACGTTCCAGAGATATCGAACCTTTCCGTCATCGATCCTGTAGGTCCCGTGGATGGGCTCGTCATCAGAGATGGTATACGTCCACTCCCGTCCGTCGGGCATCACTTCGATATAATCGGGATCTTCTGCAGAAACCGAAAAAAACATCTCGACAGAATCGGCTTTTGCATCGACGCTCTCCAATGTGACGGTTATTCCTTTCTCGGTTATTGACCGGTTCACGACGATCGTTCTCTCCAGCGTTCCCCCCGCCGGCCGAATCGCGATCTCTGCAATCTGTTCTCCAAGAGATCCCTTATGGATACTCTCGGTCTTTCCGTTGTAACGCATGACATCGGCTATCTCGAGAACATAGATCGCGGGAGCGACCCGGAATCCCCTGTCGTTCCTCTGGTCCCATTGTATCGTGTGGACGATACTCCCGCCGGGCTCTATGGTTGCAGTATCATCTCCCCGCAGATACCTTCTCGTAATCCTCGCCGGGTTCGAGAGATCGGCAGGGTCCTTTATGAAAAACGCCGGGGGGAAGTTGTCGATGACAATAGGGGATCCCCCCCTGTTTCCAAAGATCACGTCGATCGAGACGTTTTCTCCCGATACAACCGGGAGATATTCTGGAACAGTATCGATCACAAGACCCTGGTAGTCTCCCGTCGGCTTGTCGGAAACGCTGGTATAACCTGAATACTCAGGCCATACTTCCGATGCCGGGAAGATAATCCATTCTCCTTCGGCATTGACAGTATCCGGCTCCATGCACCCGCATGCGAGCAGGATTCCGGCAACCAGGATGAAAAATGCGTATTTCATAGGGATATTTGGTTTCATCTCCTCCAACTTTTGGGTGTGGGGATATAAAAATGCAGCCGACTGAATAAAAAAAAGATCTGGCGAGCGTAAGAGTCCAGGTTCGGCCAACACTCAAAAACACCCGCAGGCAAAAAGACCATGTCTCTTTGTGACCAGGTATCTCCTATGAAGGTCCTCGGGATTGGCGGGAGCCCACGGGTGAACGGAAACACCGATGTGATCCTCGCTGCGATCATCTCCGGTGCAGAGGAAGCAGGTGCAGAGACAGATCTGGTACACCTCCGCGATTATTGCATCACCCCATGCATCGGGTGTGAACAGTGCAGGAAAGACCTCACCTGCTCGCGGTTTCTGGACGGGATGCATCTTTTATATCCGATGGTCGATGAGGCCGACGCACTGGTCCTCGGGTCCCCCACCTACAACTACAATGTTACCGCCGAAATGAAGGCATTCATCGACCGGCTCTACCCGTATTACATATTCTCCGACGACCGTCCGCGAAAGTACTCATCCCGGCTTTCAGATAAATCCAGGATTGCAACAGTATTTGCAGTATGCGAGCAGACCGACCCGTCAGAGAAGGGATTTGCCCTGGAGGCCATGTCACGCCCGCTCGCAGCGCTCGGCTACGAGGTCAGGGATAAGTTCCCAGTGAAGGGATACTTCGACCGGGGCTCGGTCCGCGGCGATGAATCAGTGATGAAAAAAGCATACGAGATGGGATACAGGATGGGGAGCGGGAGATAAACGTGATATGATTCAATGAATGTGAATGAACATTCGTCGAACCGTGCGGTTCCATTGGTCAACTTTTCGCACAGAAAAAGTATTAACGATGAGTGACAATCACGTTACATCGCAGGGGGTTCTACACATGCAAATGCCAATGAACCCCGCTGCGGCCCGAAGGCATAATTGCATTGACTTTTTTGGTAAAAAGCCTTTGCGTCGTGCCTCCGTTATGAAAAAAATGGAGGAAGATATGAACAACACAACAAGACGCCTGGCAGGCATCGCGGGCGCGCTCCTCATCTGCCTCCTTGCCGTCGGTACGGCAAGTGCATACGACGCGGATACCGCCTGTGCGAGCCTGAAGGAGGTCGTTGCAGGAAGCGATGACCTCACGGCACTCGAACTGGTGGCCGAATATTCGGACGGCTCATTGAGCGTGATGAAACTCTGGACCGAGTCTTTGATCGGCCCCGATGAGGCGCTCTGTGCAGAATTGGAACGCACTCTCGAAGAGGAAGGGATGGGAAACGACCTCTCCCGCGTGATCCTCACACTGGTATCCGGTGAAAAACGGGTCTCGTACGAACTATCTCCTGAGAAGAGTGTGTTCGTAGAGTTGGACCAACCTGTCGAGTTCCCTGATATTTCTGCAAGGAAACCAGACAGAATTAATGGCCCAATAAATGCCATGAACGGTTTGAAGTATGATTATGTGTTGTCCCATGATTTTGACAATTCAGGGAGTAATCCATTTTCATGCTATGTGACCTCGTATACAGAACCTCCGACGACTCTTCCCTCAATGTCGATTGGATCGTGGATCCTCAAACGATCCGGAATCAGGTGGGTCGACTGCATTTACATTGGAGCCACTCAAACGAATGTTAAATCTCTTTATCAAGAGGCATTGGGAAAAACTCTTCAATCCGGAACATATAAACAGACCGCACATTTCGAAGGGTATCACACTGATTACTCATGGTATGAGATAGATGATGAATATCCTTCTTTCACAATAGACTGATCTATTGTGATTAGCAAAGGATGATTTCCAGTGGATAAACTAATAGATTTACATATAATGGAGTAAAGGATAATGCAAGGAAAAATATATAGCTCTGAATATAGTTTAGGGCAATCTCAAAGGGAGGGATTTAGGTATTCCTCCCCTTTCAGGTAAAATCAAAAAGGGTGAAATAATAATGATTAATAAAAACCGCATTACTGTTCCTCGTTTATTACTGTTGTTGTTTTTTACCAGCCTGCTAATCGGAATCGGATCCGCTGAGACACATAGGTCATATTATGAATGTGAAGAAGGCGACACGGGGATTATCTATAACTGGTCATGGTATACGGATGAAACAGAAACGGCGTTTTACGAGTATTACTATTGTCTTCATGCCCTGACTGGCTGGACCATGCCCCTCGTGGAGTTCGTGGAGGCAATCAGTCCCGAAGACCTTGCAACCATGCCACCGGAAATGTATGAGCATTTCAGCGAATCAAAGAAGCCATTATTCACGCGTGGAAGAATCCGGTATGATGGCGGCGACCGTGGGACGTGGCTCTACGGTTCCGGGTACCACATGTGGACCAGTCCTGAGGGATACGTCTACAACGGAGACCTCCCGCCCTACCAGTGGCTCGTCTGGAAAGGCTGGGAAGAGTACGCGGACCATCTTCCCACAGCACCGGCCGGCGCACCCTTCCCCGCACCGTCCTACGCGGGCATCCCGAAGAACACCCTGCCCATCGCGAAGATAGACCTGGACGAGCAGGACCGGGTGTATGACGATTACTCTGACGATTTGATGACGATTGAAGAGTTTTACGAGTTGCTTGTCCCCATCCCGGACGCCATCTACGTCAATCCAAACAATTTCGGTGACTGGGACTGGACCGCCGAACTGAAATCAGCACTCTCCCGGCTCGGACTCGACGCAAACATCGCCAACACCCGTCTCGGGTACGAGAGGTCGGGCGACACGATAACGATGGTTGGCATGACTCCCGCGAAGGTGATGAAGGAATGGACGCTCACGAAGTCGAACGGCGACTGGACCTGCGATACGGCAGACGAGGATGACCTTGACGACCTGCTCTTCGTCCTGGAGAAGATCGGGGCGATCAGCGGATCGGCTTCGTCGTCTCCCGTCAAGTTTGATAAAGAATCTGTGAAGAGCCGGCTTTCGGGAAGGCTTGATGCAGCGTCCCGGTCATCTTCGGGCACCAACACCATCCTGCAGGAAATGCTCCGGTCCAGAACCGGGACTACGAGTTCTGCTGTAATTACTAAACCATCCGGGATAGAGGTGCCGGAGAGTGAAACTTCCACCAAACCGACGGATGTGACGGTCGATCGACAGAACTGGGAGGAGCGTGTCTCACAGTTCACTGCCGGGAAAACTTCAACCTCGGCGGCTGAATCTATCGCCCAGACGGTACAGAGCTCATCTGCGAGATCGGATATCATCTCGCAGGCGATAGCGGGAAGATAATACTCCTTTTTTATCGTCACTTTTAATAACAACCGGACATTCGTCGAACCGTATGGTTACATTGTTCAACTTTTCGCACAGAAAAGGTATTAACGATGAGTGACAATCACGTTACATCGCAGGGGGTTCTACACATGCAAATGCCAATGAACCCCGCTGCGGCCCGAAGGCATACTTGCATTGACTTTTTTGGTAAAAAGCCTTTGCGTCGTGCCTCCTGGAATCCAGAAATATTGGAGGAAAGACAATGAAAAGAAAAAGGATACAAATGGCATCGACATTGGTTGCACTTCTATTCATCATCGCAATGTTAGTACCTGCAGTTAGCGCTGGAAATCAAATTGTAATGAATGAAAAACAAAAACCTGATTTCCCTCGATATATTGAGAGAATTGACATAAATCAATCAGAGACCATATCCCCAGAAAGAGATTTTGATGTTCATATGGAATCAGATATTACGCCGAATGGAAGATATGTTATCTGGGAATCAGAAACTGTGACAATTCCCCCAACAACACTGCCTTATATGTATGCCGGCGCGGGGCTTTACAGGAGTTCAACTGGAGAGAGTGATTGGTACTTAAAAGGTACTGCAGTTAATTCTGGAACTTGGAAATCCTCTGTGCATGCTATCGGTGATACGACAGTCACTGAAGGAGGATATTACATGACCATTGGGTATCATTCATTCAATGGACCAGATGGTACTCCTTATGGTCCTTACCAGACAACATCTAATGTTGTATATGTGAATTGACATTTAAGAGGGATAAATGAAGTTGTAGACTAAATAATACTATGGTGGTAAAGATATGAAATTAAAGGGAAAAATACAAGAAAAAAGAACATTTGGATTCACAATACTGACCATATCATTATTATGTATGTTGTTTGTGCCAGTTGTGAATGCGGAGGAAGAACCTGGTTTTCCTGAATATATAGAATCAGTGACTCCAAATATTTCAGTTGATATAAGAATTGTAACAGATGGACAACCACAATCCGGACCGGACAACCTTGTTGGAGCCCCTGAAGATGAGTGTGAAATGACACAAACTATACGTATTTCTCAATACGATATTGAGGAGATTTTCTCGATGTGCAGATTTTCCAATGTCGCATCAATGAGCGAATATAAACCAACAATGTTTGGTATACGAAGTGTAGAACCTGAATACTCAATATCTGGATCCATCGCACAGGCGAGATCCGATATCATCTCGCAGGCGATAGCGGGAAGATAACTCTTCTTTTTTTTACGGTCACCTTCAATAGCAATTGGACCCATCATCGAACCGTGCGGTTCCATTGGTCAACTTTTCGCACAGAAAAGGTATTAGTGATGAGTGACAATCGAGATGCATCGCAGGGGGTTCTACACATGCAAATGCCAATGAACCCTTCTGCGGCCCGAAGGCATAATTGCATTGACTTTTTTAGTAAAAAGCCTTTGCGTCGTGCCTCCTGGAATCCAGAAATATTGGAGGAAAGACAATGAAAAGAAAAAGGATAAGCGGGCCATTCACAGCGTTCTTGACACTCGTGCTGCTGAGCACTTTAATATTATCGGTAGCGAGCGCAGAACCACTGATTATGCGTTTGTCGCCAGATGAAGGTGCCGGGATATCAGGAGCAGATGTTGAAAAAGACATTGGAGTTGGAGGTATGCAAATATCCAAGACATATTCCGGGATTTTAGATTCGGAATATACATGGACGGGATATACCGACATTTGGAAATCATATCTTAGTCCGGTAAAATCTATTCATCAATCCAAGTCGAGGATAGGATCGACTCCCTTCGATATTGACGTGATAGGGGTTCGCGGAAGAGTCTGGCAGGACGAATCGCTAAAATTTGACCAACCACAAACTAACGAGGATTCGGCTGATGCCCAGGTAAACTATCAGAGCAGTGAAGTGTTCCCCTGGGGATACTGGTATGCCAGATCGGATCATACGTTTGAGTACGAAGCTGGAAATGATTATTGGTATCCAATGTCATACGATTCGATAACTGTATGAGAACCCAAAATACAATTTTTTAAAAATTGTAGGTGTATCTATGCTGAAAGTAATCATCGGGGCTGTATTTTGTATTCTATTGATTTTCATGTCTGCTATAGTATTTTTCCCGGGTGATAATGAAAATCGCTTCAATTGGAAAATGAACTTCACCAAAGATTCGAATAACACGTTTACCGTTACGAATGTCACCTATAATTCGAAAACCGGTGAGAGTTTTGGGATTGGGATGTACAATGCTCCTCTACATAACCCTGAAGATTCAATGCATTTTTCAAAATGTATAGAGAACAACGAACCCTTCGAAGGATATTACTTCATCAGCAACCAGATGTACGAGCAAAACGATTATCTCATCTCGTGTTTCCTTGACTACGAGCAAGTCCCATTTTCACTCGACGGGAGTGGGCCGGAATTGCTACATCGTGTTTACCTGGCTCCTTTCGAGGAAAAATTCTTCCGCTTCGATCTCGGTCGGTTGGAACCGGGCGGTCATGACTGTGAGATTGTCGCACTCCTGGAGACGGAAAATCATTCGCTTGATCTTCAATTCCGCCGCTCTACCGATTTTTCATACCTCGGGAGCAGGAGAGTGAATGTCTATGCGAACTCAACGGAACTGCCGGTTATCAATTATTCCTCGCCCTCAAGGATTTTCGCACAGAATTGCGGGGATGGATATGTGATTAACGACGGCCTGCTCCTTACCAGAACTCCGTGCGTTGCAGAGGGATGGTTCACAGAGGATGTCCGGGCTGGAGAGACGCTTGTCTATTATGTCAACGTCGCTTCGGATTCGAAGTATCCGGTATCGGTTGCATTGGTCGCCTTACTGGACTATACCCAGGTCCCGCTCCTGGAAAACGATACATCAAATGCGATTTTCTTGAATCTGGCTGCCGGAGAGAAGATATCGTTCCCTGCTTATGTGCAGGTTCCCGCGACACCCGGTGTTCATGAACTGATGGTGCTGTATTTCCCGGTCCCCTATACGATGCTGGAATCATCGCCCGGTGAATCGGTAAAGATTGATCAATGGACATGCACCGAACCAAGCATCAGGATTGGACTCAATGTGAGCGAAGCATGAATTCTAATCCAATTATGGTCAATCCGGTGAGGGTGGACCGGCTGGAGTGCGTGTCAATCGAGAGCGGGAAGATATTTCTCCTTTTTTTACAGTCACGGGCAACGGTATTTAAATTCGTCGAAAGCGGTGGACTCCCATCTAACCCCATGGTTCCATTGTTCAACTTTTCGCACAGAAAAGGTATTCGCGATGAGTGACTATCGGGATGTATTGCAGGGGGTTCTACACATGCAAATGCCAATGAACCCCATTGCGGCCCGAAGGCATACTTGCATTGACTTTTCTGGTAAAAAGCCTTTGCGTTGTGCCTCCGGATAAGTGGAGGTAGAAATGAAAAGAAAAACTATCGGGATAGCAATGGTAAGTCATGGGAGACATGGAAAAAACTAATTTCTTGTTGCTCGGTTTTAGCATTATTGTCGTAATGGTCCTGATAGTATTGGGGGGCTTTTTTCAGGGTGGTTCAGACATTACCTGGGAAAATTGTTGTGACAGCGAGTTTGTATACCGAGCAGACCGCTTCGTGTATATCGCACGAAATTTCTCATCTCCAATCACTAAACCGGAAATTGAGGACCTGAAAGCATCGATAGATCAGGAGTACATGAGAATCCTGAAGACCCCTGTAAATGCTGGAGGATCTGGTGCTGGCGGTTTTTCGTCGCCAAGCGAAAGCGGCAATGCGACGGTTGTTTCGTTCGGATATTTCATCGATATCCGGGGAGACTCACATGAGTGGCGAGGAGTAACGGCTAGTCCGGGAGGCGCTGGGGCGGCAGTGAAAGCCGGGGAGGCATGGTACCGTGAGAAAATCCGGGAATATTGTCTGGAAAATGCCGTGAACTGCAGCGGGTTGGCCGCGAGTACATGTACCGCCTTTGATAAAGCGCCTGAAGAATTGGATATTTCTGAAAAGAGGACAACAATATCGGAGCTGATCCCCAATACCGATGAAAAGGACATAGAGTTCCTGTCTTCATGTAACACTTTCGCAGTCTACGGTAAAACTGAAAAGATAGAGGAGACAGAAGCTCGCGAGAAATCGGTGGATAGACTTTCGGCCGTCACGAAAGCAGCGGGAAAAGACCTTCAGCCCTATTTATATCCTGAGGGTCCGGTCCACGGGTATGGAATCTGTTACCTGAACTATATCGAGGTATTTTTATATGATAAACGGCCTGTGGATTATGCAACAACCGACGAGATCTACCGAATCATCGACTACCATGGAAGGGCGCAGGGGATACATGACATACCGGTAGTATTTACGCGTTCGGACCTTGTCCATATTAATTAGCATCCATTTTTCCGAATGGCGCCGGAAATGCGGGATCCGTCACCTGTATCTGCCCTGTTTGTCGATATGTAAAACGCAGACCGTTCCACTGGTATTCCGGAAAAGTCGGGAACAAAATACCGGACGGACCATGACTCCCAACCGGCTCCAAATATGTTTTGTATCCCTTATTCCTGTCGATAGCCTTCACATCATCCCCATCGGGACCTCTTCCTGCTCCTCCTGGCCAAGGTAGTCCGGGTGGATCTCGAGCCTCGTCAGCATCACGAGCACGAGGATGACTATTCCGGCAATGAACGCCCCGAAAAACGCGATATCGAACCCGGCGTTGAGCACCTGGACCTGGATATCCACGGGTGCGGCCGTTGTCACGTGCCGGCGGTTTGCGACAGTGGACATCCCCCACAAGAGCACCAGGTTGAAGCAGGCGATCCCGAGCGGCATCGGCGCGAACCGCTCGAGCGAGGTGAGGCTCGAGACCATACCCTGGTAGGGCTTTCCAACCGAGTTCATGATCATGTTGGTGAGCGGGGTGACCAGGAGGCCGAGCCCGAACCCTATCAGGAAAAGCGTCCCGATGATCTGCCCGAGCGTTGAGTCCACCCGGAGGGTGGTCAGCATGAAGTAGCCGAGGACGATCACGAGGCTTGCGGCGATGCCCATCCTTCTCCCACCGACGCGGTTGAAGAGCACGCCCGCGGCGACCCCGGAGACCATCATCGCAAAGGACAGGGTCGTCATGATGATTCCTGCCGAAGCAGACGAGAACCCGTGCACGTACTCGAAATAGAACGGGAAGAGGTAGTTGATCCCTCCGAAACTGAAGAAGAGCAGGCACATCGCGAGGTTTGCAAACAGGAAGTCCCTGTTCGAGAAGAGCCGGAGTTCAAGGAGCGGGTCCGGAACCTTTCGTTCGTGGTAAACCAGGTAGGAGAGGGAGACTGCTGCGACAACGAGGGCGGCAATGATGGGAAGCGACGTCCACCCGAGCGTGAGGCCCTCGGAGATGGCGAAGATGAGTGTGGCGAGCCCGACGAAGACGAGGACGCCCCCCCGGTAATCAAAGCCGGAGAGGTTCCCCACACGGCTGTCCTTCGGGACGACGCGCAGGCCGAGGAGGATCGCACATATGCCAATCGGCACGTTGATGAAGAATATCCAGTGCCAGGAGAGGTAATCGGTGAGGAGACCCCCGACGGTCGGACCGATCGCGGTCCCGAGCGCAGCGATCGTGATGACGATCCCCATGGCTTTTCCCTTCTGGTCGAGCGGGATGTACTCGGTGACCATTGCCGGTGCGATCGCAGTCATCATGGCGCCCCCAAGCGCCTGGAAGACACGCGATACGATGAGGAGATCGAAGGATCCGAACATGTCCGGCAGAAGGCCGCACATGAACGACCCGAGGGTAAAGATCGCAAACCCGGTGACAAAGATCCTCTTGAACCCGATGAGATCAGAGATCTTTCCGAAGATGATCACGCACCCGGCCATGGCGATCAAGTAGGCGGTCGCCACCCAGGAGACGGTGGTCGTCGATATGTCGAACGATTCTGATATGGTGGGAAGCGCGATATTCACGATGGTCCCGTCAAGCGATGCCATGAAGATGGCGAGCGAGACGGATACGAGAAATAGCACATAGCTATTTTTTTGGCCCGATCCAGGAGAGGCACCCATACGTACTGGTATTTTTTCGATGCGTGAAAAAGAATGTTGTTTTATCGCCTAAAAAGAGCGACATGCCCCCCAACCATCATTGGAAAACCCCTGTCGTTCACAGCCCTTTTACGTACTGTTAAGGAAGATGGTGCCCCACCATATGCCGGATATACCGGAGAGTTCTATGATGCCAAAAATTACCTCCACTCTGTTCTGCCTCCTTTTTATCATCGGAGCCAGTTTTATCTTCATATCCGGCTGCGTAAACGAGGAGACACCGGCCGTCGGAAACGGGGATACAATCCCGACAGGCGTTGCCGGTCACAGCCAGGAACCTGATTACCAGGATTCGTATTACTGGCTTTCTCTGCCAACCATTGAAGAGAAGGTCGACGTCTTCTATGTCTACCCGACGGTCAGCAGCAGCCCGGGCGGTTTCATGGATATTACGAATGAGTCGGAACGTCTGCTCGCACAGGGCATGCTGGAGGCACAGGCAAGTGTTTTTGCATCACGTGCCAACGTGTTCGCTCCCTACTACAGGCAGATGTCGACAGGGGTCGCGGTGACCCAGGGTTCCCTCGCAACCGATACTGAAGAGTTCAAGCGCGGTGCGGTCGACGTCCAGGACGCCTTCGACTACTACATCACCAATCTCAACGAAGGCCGCCCGTTCATCATCGCAGGCCACAGCCAGGGAACGATGGCACTGATCGAACTGATAAAGAACCGGTTCGGCGACGACGAAGACCTCCGGAACCGCCTGGTTGCCGCTTATCTCATCGGGTACACGGTGACTGACGCCGACCTGGAAGCGTCAGGACTCACCATGGCGAAAGGAGCTGCCGATACGGGAGTCGTGGTAACCTACAACACGCAATCAAAAACCTCTGCCGGCGGACCGATGCTGATGGCCGGAGCGCACTGCATCAATCCGCTCAACTGGAAGACCGATGACACCTGCGCTCCCGCCCTGGAGAACCTGGGTGCACGGTTCTACAATGACTCGACCGGGGAATTCCTGCGGGAAGTGGACGACTACTGTGACGCCCAGATTGACCTGGAGACCGGAGCGCTCACGACGACGATTCCCGCGGGTGAAGACCTTGATATCGGCCCGTACTCCGAAGGCGTGTACCACCGCTACGACTATGCGTTCTGGTACAGGAACCTGGAGAAGAACGTCGGCACGAGAATCGATGCGTATCTGAACCAGACAACCAGTCCGAATCCATGACGGGAAGCCGCAACTACGGTACGGCCCTGGAGGGCCTGCGAGGGAGAGAGCTTGGAATCCCCACGACACTGCCTCCTTTCGATCCTGACAGTGACGTGCCGGACGCACCTCGCTATTCGGACCCGGAGAGCTGGATCGCCCTGCCCGGGCACTTCAGCACGGAAAAACAGCCCGTGGACGTCTTCTGGGTCTACCCGACCGTTCTTTCCGACAACTCGACCTATCTCATGAATACCCGTGATCCCGGTCTTCAGGAGAAGGCGGCCTGGACCCTGGTTGAGCAGGCGAGCATATTCGACGGACTGGCAAACATCTACGCACCCTACTACCGGCAGAACAACGTGTTGATCAACCCGCTGATGCTTACCGGTGCAAGACCGATCTTCGAGCTGGGGCAAAGCGACCTCGTCTCCGCGTTCCGATACTTCACAGAGCACTTCAACAGGGGAGAGCGGCCGGTCATCCTGGCCGCCCACAGCCAGGGTTCGGTCAGGGTCGTGGAGCTTGCGAAGGACGGAGGACTCCTCTTTGGCGATCCTGCCTCGCTGGAACGGCTCGTTGCGGCCTACGTCATCGGGTATTCGGTCACGCAACCGGATATCGAAGCGAATCCCCTGATCAGGATCGCCAGGAACGCGACTGATACGGGCTGTTTCATCACATACAACACCATATCGGAGGAAGAAGGGAAGGAGAAGGAGGCCCCGACCGTCCGGCCGGGATCCTTCGTGGTCAACCCGCTGACCTGGAAGACCGATACAGAGTTCGCACCTTCGTCAGCCAATCGCGAAGCGGTCTTCTTCAGGCACGGTGATCCGGAACACCCGGCCAGGTACCCGGACTTTGCAGCGGCCCGGGTTGTGAACAACGCACTGGTGATCACGGATGTCTCACATCCCGAAGAACTGCCGGCGACAAGCGTCACGTTTCCGGAAGGCGTGTATCACATGTACGACTATGCAATCTTCTACGGAAACCTTCGGAAAAACGTCGAAGACCGCATCCGTTCGTATTTTTCGAAATAGGACTGGCTTCACCGGATGCAGTTTTCGTATGATCGGGACGATCTCTTCCGTCCTTTTTCCAGGATCAACCTGCGGCAGGATTCTTCACACGAGGCCTTCCAAAAAAGAACCGGCATTCATGGATCGCCCGGATTGGATTGCATGCAGTACCTGTTAACCGTCTCGTAACAGAAAAAGGGGATTGGATTTGGCCTTTTCACCTCATCAAGGTATTGAGCGTTGGATTTTGAATACAACGAAACCCTGCTGTAAGGCTTATCAAATCGCAGGGCAGAACAGGTGTGCCGGTCCTGTTCAGTCATGAAAATGCATATATCAGGGGAAAAGAAAAAAAATCCATCCAGTGCCCTTTTTTTAGTCCCTCACCACGCATCCATCCGCAATATGTCAATAAATAAGTTCGTGCATATTTCCTGTACAGATCCAAATGCCGGAATCTCTCTGGAAACATGGAAAAATAAAACCAGAAACATTATTGGATTTGAATAAGGAGATTACATATAACGATAAATCCCTGATTTATTGAATGGTGGAAGTGAAGTGAATCCTCCTACGGTATCGGTCCTTTTTGTAGATGACGAGCCCCTAATCCTCGATCTGGTAAAACGGTACATGAAGCGCTTTGGACTATTTGCTATTGATACTGCAGAATCTGCAAAAAGTGCGCTCCTGAAGATTCGCGATTCCGACTACGATGCCATCGTCAGCGATTACCAGATGCCCGGGATGGACGGCATAGAATTCTTAAAAAATCTTCGTGCATCGGGGGATAAAACGCCCTTTATTATTTTCACCGGAAGAGGGAGGGAGGAAATTGTCATAGAGGCGTATGAGAACGGGGCAGATTTCTATGTCCAGAAGGGAGGCGATCCGACCTCCCAGTTCGCCGACCTGGAACGAAAGATAACCCGGGCAGTCGACCTCCGCAGGTCGGCAGAGGCCCTCCGGGAGAGCGAGGAGCGATATCGCAACGTGGTTGAAGATCAGACCGAATTTGTCTGCCGGTTCCTCCCGGATGGGACACATGTCTTTGTCAACGAGGCATACTGCCGGTATTTCGAACTGGACCGCGACTCGATTATCGGGACCCGGTTCAAGCCTGAGATCCACCCCGATGACCGGGCAGATGTGAACAGGCTCTTTGCTTCCCTGGCACCAGATAATCCCGTCGACAGTGTCGACCAGCGAATAATCATGCCGGACGGGAGGATCCTCTGGCAGAGGTGGAGCACACGGGCGATCTTTCATGAGGACAGAAGCATACGCGAATACCAGTCTGTCGGGCGGGACATCACCGAACAAAAAGATATGGAAGAAGCGATTCGGGAGAGTGAAGCATATTATCGTGCAATTTTTGAGAACACGGGAACTGCCTCGATCATCATTGAAAATGATACAACAATCAGCCTTGTAAATGGTGAATTCGCCAAGTTAAGCGGTTATTCGCGGGAGGAGACGGAAGGAAAGAAATTATGGCCTGAATTTGTAGTCCAGAAAGATTTAGGCAGGATGCTTGCACTTCACCAGTTCCGCAGGAAGGATGCGGTAAGTGCAAAAAAACGCTATGAATTCCGTTTCAGAAGGAAGGACGGAGAGATCCGCACCATATCCCTGGCGGTAGACCTCATCCCGGGCACACAAAAGAGCATTGCATCACTCCTTGACATTACAGCATTAAATGAGACCAAGAACGATCTCCGGAATGCAAACGAGGAACTGGCAAAGATCAACGAGCAACTCTCCACCCGGAGCCAGGAGCTTCATGCCGCATACGAGCAGCTTGCCGCAAACGAAGAAGAACTCCGCCAGAACTACGATGAACTTTTCCAGAGCGAGATGCGTATACGGGAGAGCGAGGAGCGGTATCGCAACGTGGTTGAAGATCAGACCGAGTTTGTCTGCCGGTTTCTCCCGGATGGGACACATGTCTTTGTCAACGAGGCATACTGCCGGTATTTCGGACTGGACCGCGACTCGATTATCGGGACCCGGTTCAAGCCCGAGATCCCTCCGGACGACCGCCTCCGTCTTGAAAGGCACCTGGCATCACTCACTCCGGACAACCCTGTATCATCGCTGCGCCATAAGATTGTCATGCCGGACGGCAGCATTCACTGGCTTCGATGGAATGACCTGGCGATTTTTCATGATTCAGGCGAAATTATCGAATACCAGTCGGTTGGCCGCGACATCACCGAGATTGTTGAGATGGAAGAGGCACTCAGCCAAGAACATCAGCAATATTCCACCCTGATAAGACTTCTTCCCGATCCGGTCCTCGCTATTGACCGCAACGGAGTGGTGGTGGCCTGGAACCAGGCGATGGAAGAACTGACCGGGGTCTGTGCCGGAGAGATAATCGGAAAAGGCGATCATGCCTATGCAATTCCCTTTTACGGGGAGCGCCGACCGATTCTTATCGACCTGGTGGTGAATCAGGACGAAAGTGTACTCGATCGTGCATATTCAGTCGTTTTACGCGAGAACGGTACATTGGCCGGGGAGACCATTCTCTCCCGGATCCGGGGGGAGAGGAAAGTCCTCTGGGGAAAGGCCACTGCTCTCTATGATGCACATGGAGATTACAACGGCGCCATCGAGGTAATCAGGGACATTACCGGGCGAAAATACTATGAAAACCTCTATCGGGGCATCATGGAACATGCGGGGACTGCAATCATCGTTTATGACCGCGACGGAACCCTGCTCGCCATCAACACCGAGGCAGAGAGGCTTTCGGGTTATTCGCGGGAGGAAGTTGTCGGCAGGAAAAAGTGGATAGAATTTATCAGTCCAGCCGACCGCGAACGTTTGATCGAGATTCACCGGATACGACAAGATCATCCCCGGGAGGCGCCAGGGGAATATGAGTTCCAGATGGTGGACAGGGCAGGGCACGTTCATGATATCATCCTGGATGTAGGAACAATGCAGGACACTGGAAATTATGTCGCATCCCTTATCGACATTACCACGAGAAAACAGGCGGAAGAGGCGGTTTTACAGGCACACCACCAGCTCCAGATACTCACTGAGATCACCAGGCACGACATCCTCAACAGCGTCATGGTGGCCGGCATGTACCTTGATCTCGTCGAGGATGCCGATCCGGCTGATCAGCAGAAATACAGAAAAACCATCCACCGGACCTTGAAAAAGATCGAGGACCAGATCAAGTTTACCCGTGAATTCCAGGATATGGGGAGGATCCCTCCGAAATGGCAGGAAATCGCTCCCATCATTGACCATTACATATCAACCGAACCGAAATTTGACCAGGTGGATATGCAGGTTGAACTCGGCTGCATTCAAATCTACGCAGACCCGATGCTGCCGATGGTCTTTTCCAATCTTTTAGACAATGCTCTCAATCATGGAGAGGGTATATCCTGCATGTCATTCTCAATCCAAGAGAAGAACGGGAATTTGATTATTGCCTGCGAAGATGATGGAGCCGGTATTCCCACCGAGTATAAAAAGGAAATTTTTGAATCTGGTTTTGGGAAAGATCATGGCTATGGCCTCTACCTGGTCCGCGAGATCCTGAAACTCACCAGGATACGTATCAGGGAAACCGGAACCCCCGGCGAGGGAGCCAGGTTCGAGATCCAGGTGCCCGCGGGGGGATGGAAGAGCGGCTGAAACCTTCTCGGCCCTGTCGATTACCTGGAGTCCTATCAGCCAAATCCGGTCCAGAAAGTCCCTGATTCTCTCCCTGTTAACCCATGGCATTTTCAATATCTATATCTGAACAGGAGATTTCTTATTTATTCATGACTGAACAACCCGTCCGCCAGAAGATGACACCGAAGGAGCTGATGATCGTGATCGTCATCTCTCTCGGGTCATTCATGGCCGGGCTGGATGCAACTATCGTGAATATTGCCCTTCCCACGATATCGAAGGCATTCGAGGTCTCGACCGTCACCGCGTCCTGGGTACTGAACGCGTACCTGATCGTCCTCGTCAGCCTCCTGCTCGCAGCATCCCGTCTCGGGGACATGAAGGGTTACCGAAAGATCTTCATGGCAGGATTCGTGATCTTCACGGTCGGCTCGGCATTATGCGGTCTTGCCCCCTCTATCGCGCTCCTCGTCGTCTCGCGTGTGTTCCAGGCGATCGGCGGTGCGGTCATCGCAGCTCTCGGGGCGGTCATGGTTACCAGTTACCTTGCTCCCTCTCTCCGTGGCCAGGCACTCGGAATCGTGGCCATGTTCACCATGCTCGGGGCCGCCCTCGGGCCGGTTGTCGGGGGATTCCTCACCAGCGCATTCTCATGGCGGTTCATCTTCTACGTGAACCTCCCGGTCGGGGTCCTTGCCATACTTCTCGGGCTGCATTTCCTCCCGCGTCTTGACCCTGCCTCTCCCGATGCAAAACTGGATATTCCCGGTATCGTCATGGTATTTGCTGCTCTCAGCACACTGATTTATGGCCTGACCTCGCTCCAGGGCCCGCTCCCGATGACCGGCGCAGCATCCCTCGTCGTATCGGTCGTATTCTGGACGGCATTCATATTCAACGAGAGGCGGAAGGCGGAACCTCTCATCAATATCGGCCTCTTCTCCAACCGGGCGTTCTCCCTCCAGAACGCAAGCATCATGCTCATCCAGATGGCAATGGCCGGGACGATGATCGTGATGCCCTTCTTCCTTGAACTGGTAAAACATCTCCCGACCGATAATGCCGGAACCATCCTGCTGGCGCTTCCCATCGGCATGATCCTCACCTCCCCGATCGCAGGCAGGTTTTCTGACATCATCGGCACGAAAAAGCCGATAATCATCGGGTTTATTGTCGGTGCAGTGGCCCTTCTCCTTCTCTCTACCTTGAGCCCGCACTCGAGCGTCGGCCACATCGAGATCTACCTGTTCCTCCTTGGTGCTGGCAGCGGTATCGCCTATGCCCCCTTGAACAGTGCCGTCATGGGAGAGTCTCCGCCAAAAGAGAGGGGAGCAGCATCGGGCCTGATCAAGATGATGACCAATCTCGGCTCTTCGCTTGGTGTGGCAACGGTCATGCTGGTCGCTGCTGCGGCTCTCGGACCGAAACTGGCACAGGTCTCCGCCCACACTCTCCCAACCGCGGACCTGGCCTATGCGTTCGATATGGCTTTCCTCTTCCTCATGGCCCTTGAGATCGCAGGAGTCGCACTCATGATATTTGTCAGGGAGAGGACGGACGGATACAGCACCGGAGGCGAGCCGGTGTCCGCGTTTTAATTTTTTACGAGGGACAGGATGACAGAAAAGCTGACGGGGAATGGGAGGATCAAGTCCCGCGTATTCGGGATACTTGAAGAAACCCCCAAAGGAGACCGGTCGACCCTGCTCGTCCAGGTGACCATCGCACTGGTGGTCATCCTCAATACCGTCGCGGTGGTGATCTTTACGATCCCCTCGGTCGAGGCCTCCTGGTCAACCCTCCTCAATGGAATCATCACCTTCTGTCTCGTCGTCTTCGCTATCGAGTATCTTCTCCGCATATGGTCCTGCACCGATGCAGGGACATGGCAGGAGAGGATGTCTGAGCGATTCCGGTACGCCACGAGTTTTTACCTGATCATCGACCTTCTCTCGATCATACCCCTGTTGTTCCCCATATTCTTCGCAACAGACTTCGCCCTCCTCCGGGGATTCCGCCTCATCTCGATCTTCAAGCTGGGCAGGTATGCCCGTAAATCCGAATCGCTTGCCCTCCTGAAGCGTGTGGTATTGAAGAAACAGGAGATCTTCACCATAATGGTCTTCTTCCTGGTCTTTGTCATCCTCTTTTCGGCCACCATCATGTACCTCGTGGAAAACCCTGTCCAGCCTGAAAAATTTTCGAGCATTCCGGCCTCGATCTGGTGGGCGATGATGACCGTGACGACGGTCGGGTACGGCGATATCTACCCGGTCACGCCCCTTGGACAGGCCTTCGGATCACTGATCACCCTTGCCGGCGTCCTCCTCCTTGCCCTGCCGTCTGCGATCCTCGCCTCAGGTTTCATCGAGGAGCGCCAGAAAAAACGTGATATAGAGCATGCAGAGCTGTCCGGAGAGGTGCTGGCTCAACTGGAACGGGCGGCGAACCTGTGGGAAAAAGGGTTGATTACGGAGAAGGAATACGAGGAATTGAAAGACCGGATCATGTACGGTTCCGGGAAGTAGGATGATAATGTATCTTGCCTTGATTAAGGGGCTACGCATGGAAAACCGTGCAATTAAAATAGGAACAACAGGTACGAATGTTTTTTTAAGTGACGCTTTGTGAAAAACCTGTGTTTTATTTTAACTGGAAAAAAATAAAAAAAGACCCGAAATTTGAACCGTTTTTTCAGAAATCTCCCGAATGCTGCTATGGAGTGGAAAAGAAAAGATTGTCGAAGACGTTGATAGCGAGTCCGAAGGGTGATCCTGTGGTGGTTCGGCATGATCCTTCAGCAGTATTAGCGGAGCCTTTCAACCACACGGCCCAGCGAGGACCCGACGAGGCGTCCGAGCGACCCCGAAGGGGTGGGAGTGCTCGCGAAGCCCCGGGCCCGCGCGAAGCGCGGCAGGGGCGCGGCAGCGCCCCTCTTGGCTCATATAGACTAACTAACACAGACAGTAAATGGCAGGGATTAAAGAAGACCCTCATTGAAGTAAGGAAAGACCCAAAATTGCACAGTTATTGGAAATTGGCATGGGATTTTGTTGACTATCTATCAAACATGGAAAAAGCTCGTTTCATTGCATCTGGTTTTGATTTGAATAAAAATACAAGTAAGAAAAATTGTGGATTATATGTTCATCGATGGACAGAGATCTATCGAAGAAGACAACTGGCTAAACTCTATCAGTTAGGGTGGAAAGAGAATAGAACATCAGTTACTATGATGACACTCACGACCTACCAGGATGGGGAATATTCACTGTCAATAAAAGGAAAACCGGTTACAATCGAAGAGAGTTTTGAATTACTAAAAGATGGATGGAACAAACTTTCAAAAATACTCCGGAAATATATCAAGGATCTCAATTATATCTGGGTCGTTGAACCACATGCAAGCGGCTACCCTCATCTTCATGTAGTTATTTTCACACAGTTATCAGATAATCTTCAAAATAAAATAAAAAAATTATGGTCAGAGAAATATCAGACTGGCTCAAAGGATCATGGAGTTGATTTTACTACCCGGACCCCGGAAGAAGACATTGATTCCCTCCGCAATTACCTCATGAAATATATTGCAAAAGGATTTGTTTCAACCGGATCGAAATTTTCCGAAACATCCTGGACAAAAGAAGAATTGGTTTTTAATGCGTTAATCTGGAAAAATGGATTTCGAACATTTCACCTGGGATAGCCAGTGTTTATTAATGAAATAAAATTTGATAGCCAGTGTTTATTAATGAAATAAAATTTTTAACCCTCTTACGAGCATTGACTATTTTTTGCAGTATTACTATCGTCAAAACCGAGAATTACAGTTTCATTTACCTTCCCGGCTAAAAGTACAGCTTAAAATCGAATGAAATCTGAAAAAAGCCAAGATTGAACCGTTAAATTGATCGTACTTGAGGGAGTATTCTT
>Ga0209269_1000823_pt1 | contig 21868 bp, 17 predicted proteins | sample MTBAKMMethaMetaG_FD_187455 | JGI IMG/M metagenome (GOLD analysis project Ga0209269, IMG submission 187455) | Enrichment culture microbial communities from Arthur Kill intertidal strait, New Jersey, USA, that are MTBE-degrading - MTBE-AKM (Arthur... | ecosystem: Environmental > Aquatic > Marine >... | reverse complement strand
TCCATCACCCCGTTTCTTTATAAATCAGGATGGATCAAGATCAATATAATCCAATTTCGCACTGGGACTCGTTAACAGATTCTGAAAAAAATAGCCCCTTTTTGTTCAGAGTTTTTGGGGATCAACAATTATGATCATTTCTGAGCCATATGTAGAAAAAATGTGGACAAATTTCGAGCGTCAACAAGCTATTGAGAGACTGATCAAGCAAAAAGGCAAGGCCTACATATTGCCTGTGAGGCTTGATGGGTATAAAAGAGATATTCCCGGTTTGTCGGGCATGATCGGCTTCCTTTCAGTAGATAGCAGCCAGCCAGGAAGAGTTGTCGATGCGTTCCTCAAGAAAATAGGCAAAGAAGTCGCGCCAAAAGCAAGTACATCTTCAAGAAAGGAAACTAGTAGGTCTTTCATCCCAAGACTGGCCAAAGGCTTCACTGATAAGGAGAAGAATCAATTTCTTAAGAGATCGTTTGACGAAATAGTACAGCACCTTACGTATTTTGCAGATGAAACCCGGAAACAATATTCCCACTTTGATTATGAAGTTGAGAAAGTAACAACCAGAAAGGCTGTTTTCACACTTTATAGAAATGAAGAGCAGTCGACACAATTCAAGGTTTGGATTGGAGGTATGTTCGGGACAAATTCAATCGCATTTATTCATGGGAACCATATAGATATTGAAAACGATAGTTCAATGAACGAATCATTATCCATTGAGGAGCTTGATGGGGAGCTTATGCTTAAGCCCATGGGTATGGGGATGTTCGGCGCTGAACGAGACAAACCAATGTCAGTGCAGCAAGCTGCAGAATATTTATGGAAATTGGCATGTCAATATTTATCTTAAAGGGTCTCAGGCGTTGTCCTTCAGAAAGCGTAGTACGTTTTGCTGCCTTCACGGATAATTACCTAGCTTGTAAAAACAGCATAAACTGAGAGCGTGACCTGTCACGCTTGTTTAAGCTGGCTGTACCATTGTCGTATTTTCTTGCGTCTAGGTTTATAAAAGACGACTGAGCTGTTTGAGGAAAGCCACTAATTTACCCCCTGTAAAATCAACTTCATTAAGTCCTCGGTGATCCCAAAGATCGAATACTCTTTTTTCGCGATTGTTGGGTGGTCTGCCACCTCCACCTGATGCACAAGATGGGGTGGATAAGCGCATGTTTAAATCATCTTTATTAATAGTTACCCTAACGCAAACATTCTGCCCATCGGCCCGTCGACGATTAATCTGCTGATTAATCCAACTTTCGTCAGCACAGGCAAGCTCTCTTTCCATGTCCCCAATTTGAATCCTAACCATACTGCACCTATTGTCGGGATTTTAAGTAAATACAGAAAAATTTTTATTTATTCTCCTTCCGTACCCCTTTAAACGGCTTATCGTCGGCCTTCTGATCCATAAATTTGCCGGTATCAGGATCTCTTTTGGTCCAGCGATCATTTTGAGGGTTATATACTTGTGAACGTTTACGTATTGCTCCGTGCCTGTGGCCATCGCCAGTAGGTGGGTTCTTTGCCATTTTTAAACTCCTTCGTTTTTGGTTAACAATATAAAAAGAATAAATTAACAGGATGATAATCACCCATTTGTTTTCTGTCAATCCTTGTTGTTAATTTTTAATTTCCGTTCTGTTAATTAATCTTGTAGTAGTATGAGGAGGCCAAACACTCATTGGAGGTACAATTTTATGTTGAAGGAATTCGATAAAGAGTTACTGCGACAAAGGATAACTCAGGCCCGGCAAGAAAAAAATCTTAACCAGGCCCAACTTGCTGAAAAATCTGGTGTAACCCCAGCCGCTATCTCGCAGATTGAAAAAGGGACGCGAACCCCGACAATCCCGGTATTGCAGAGGATCGCATCGGTTCTCGGTGTCTCCATAGATTACCTTTTGGGGAAAACCGATGAATCAGAGCTTGGTGATTTATTGCATGACCAAGAGGTCAGGACTTTTTTTCGTGGATTTCAATCCCTGGATCCTGAAGATAAAGAAACGATTGAAAAAATGGTCAATTTTTTTAAATCCAAAAATAAGTAAGCGACCATGGATCCAAAAGGTGAAGCAATAAAATTATTGGAGGAGGTAGGGATTTCCTCACTGCCAGTAATTCCGAGGAAAATTTGTGAGCAGCTGGACATCGAATACTTTGAAAAACCTCTCAATAGATTTGATGGTGTTCTAGTTATTAATGCTCTTCGAGGAATGATCTGCGTAAATTCTTCAATAATGGAAAATGGGAGAAAAAATTTCACCGGCGCCCATGAACTAGGCCATTACTGCATGGATGGTTTAGATTCAAATGAGTTTTTCTGTCCCAGAAACGTCATTGGATCAGTTTCCGGAAATAATTCCCCTATCGAATTGAGGGCCAATGAGTTCGCGGCGGAATTGTTAATGCCTAGTTTAATTTACCAAGGCCTTGTTGACAGTCATGAACCCGGTTGGGATAGCATAAAAATACTATCTGATATGAGTGAGACATCAGATCTAGCGACCATGATCAGGTATCTGGATCTCACCGATGAAAACTGTGCCCTTCTGGTATGTGAAAAAGGCAAAATTGCATGGTTCCGGAAATCAAAAACCTTCAACCTCTACATAAATATGGAGAGCAGATACGTTTCTGAAGGAACTCCTGCTTACACAGCCTTACAGGGCAAGCTGCCGGCAGAGGCTTTTGAATCAGTTATGGCCGACAATTGGGTGACTGGGAAGCAGATCAATAAATACTCGGAAATTCTTGAATGGTCTCTCCCCATGAATCCTTACGGTCAGGTTTTGACCCTCCTGTACGATGAGGAGGGGCTTGGGGATTACGATGAAGAGGACGATGATGAAGATCGGAACAAGAAAGATGACGATTGGCCCTGGGAGCCACCGACTTTTCATAAAAGTAAGCGAAAATAATAAATTCAGAATTAATAGGATAAAGTCGGTCAAAGTAGCACAAACAGCTTGACAGCTTCCCATGCTTTTTCTAAGAGAAACAGAAGGCTTAGAACTCATATTTGCAATCAAACACCTAACCAATTGCCCTGCCGATTGGAGGAGTAATCATGGAAGATCGATGGCTTTCTGTGGATGAGATTGCCGCCCATCTCGGTATCAAAAAAGATACCATATATCGCTGGATCGATAGATATGGCATGCCCGCTCACCGCATGGGCCGTCTATGGAAATTCAAAAAAGAGCAAGTTGACGAGTGGATCGAGGCAGGAGGAGCCGACGACAAAAGACGCCAGAAGGACAAAGACCAGTAGGAATGGTGGACAGTAACATGACGGAAAAGAGCAAGACAGGACACAGGCAAAGACTCAGAGATCGCTTTTTGTCGGGCGATGCGGAGTCGCGTTCTGACGAAATGTTGCTGGAACTGCTTCTCACCTTTGCCATCGGGCGCAAGGATGTCAAGCCGCTCGCGGAGGAGCTCATACGGGTTTTTAATAGTCTCCCGAAGGTCCTGTCCGCCTCACAAGATGAACTTGGAAAGGTGAAAGGTTTAGGACAATCGTCGGTCGCCTTGCTCAAAGTGGTTGATTTCATTGCAACAGGAGCCATCAAATCTGTTGCTTCAAAACCGTCTCCCGCCAAAATGGCAGCAGGAGCAACCCAACAAAAGCTGTTTCTAAATTTGCCGAACGAAGAAAAATCGAACCAACCGTCTTCTAATCCCCCCAAAAAACAACCGTCGGAATCGGTAAATCCCTCTGTCGCGGAGCGGAAACCGGTGTCTCCTGACAACAGAAATGAGCGTAGCGTGAGTTCACCCTCTTCAAGGCCTTCAAAGAAAAAAACCATCTCCCCAAAAAGCACTCGACGTAAGTTTCAGGTCAGCAACGGATACCTCTTAGAATTTGATCAACTGGCTCGGATACTCCACTTCCTCCTTGAGAATCGACAAGCGAAAAAAATTAACCGCAAGGTTCTGCAAGAAGACACCGGATTTGCGGGTCGACAGGTTGAAAGTTTGATCAGCATTGGCGCGGCGATGGGATTGATCAAGCCGGGAAACCAGGTGTTGACACCAACAGGATTACTCTTTGCAGAACATGATATTTTCATTGAAAAAACAGGATCACTGGAGTGGTGTCACTACGTCGGTGCCGGCTCTTTTCGTAATTTAATCTGGTTTGAAATATTCAATCACCTGCTGACTCAAGCATCGGCAATGACGCAGGAAGAGTGGACCGAACGTCTCAGAAGCGATTTGGCTGGGAAATACAGCAAGCGGACAATCAGCAAAGGCCTTTACGAGGAGGTACGCTTTGTCATCGATGCTTACATGAAACGTAATTTCAACAAGTTGGAACTGCTGCACCGGTCATCGGATAACCACCTGTACCGCCGTCGCTACACCCGCTTCTCGCCCCTTGTGCTCAGCGCCATGATCTATGACTTCTGCGCCGCAAAAGAGGCCCACCTTTTCCAAGTTGGCGAAATGGCGGCGACACCTGGTTCGCCGGCCGTGGCTTTCGGACTTGATGCCGCATCGTTCCGACAACAGATCGAAGGGCTTCACGACCATGGCTGGCTGCGGTACGAAACCACCCACAACCTCGATCAAATTCGTCTCAAGCCGGGCCTTTCGGCGATCAGTTTTTTGTCCGCCCATTTTGAAGACCGCGAGCCGCGTGAAGACAGCAAGCAATCACCGGGAGGCATTTTTCAATGAGCGATCCTGTCAACATGGTTCAACTTGTGAGATCCCTGCCCTCCCGCCCCCGCGGTCGGGCTTGTATCGTTCTGACCCATGAGTATGAGGGCCAAAAAGAGTGGGCTGCAGAGTTGGCTCGTCAGACAGAATCCGAACACCTCGACCTGCTGGAGCTTTTCTCTGAGAACGCGAAGCTCAGCAGGAAAATCGGCCAATTTCTGATTCCCAACCTTTTCGAGTTCTTGAAGGGGTATGACAAGGCCCCTGTTTTGATTGTCTCAGGCATCGAGTTTCTCAAGGCCACCTGGTCCGGCCAAACAAACAGCGTCGAACAGTTCACCACCCATGTGGAAACCTGGAACCAGAAGCCCTGCCTGTTATTCGTTCTTCAATACGACAAGATTATCGCGACGCGTGAATTCCGACGCTATCGTCAGTACACATTCGTGGTCGATCAGAAGGAGACCCTGGCACTATGAAGAATAACGGCCTGTTCAGCTCGCTTTTTATTGAGGAATTGAAAGACGTCGTCAAACTCGACGATGCCGCACAGGGCCGCATGGCAACGCTGGCTCAGACGTGGCGGTCCCGGAATTCCCAGGATACCGAGTCCCTGTGGGAATCTTTCTTGAAACAGGCGTTGAGCTATCTCGAGTTTGTCCCTCCCGGCAATCCCCCCGCTCCAGGTGTTTACCCGCTTTTTGAAGACTGGGGTTTTAATAACTGCATTGGCGTGCTCTATCTCGCGCCGCCAGGATCAGATATAGACAACACATCCGTCGGAAGCTTTTACCCCGCCAAGCTTCTGGCGCAGCTCAGGGAACGTAAGCTCAACTGGGGAATTCTGACAAACGGTGCCCTTTGGCGGCTTTACTCCACCAAGAGTTCAAGACCCTATGAAGATTATGTGGAACTGCCCTTAGAGCAGGCGCTGGAAGGATCGGATGAGGCTGAATATGGCCTTTTCGAGCGATTCTTTCACAAAGATTCCTTCATTGCAGAAGACGTTGATGATGCCGAGGTTGGACAGCAGGATGAATCCGTCGGCGTTTACAAGTGCAGGCTCGACCGCGACCGGGAACAATCAGAGCAAGTGCTTGAAAACTATGTCAAGACACCATTTCTCGCCCAGGTGGATGAGGTTCTGCAGTACATCTGTAACGGTTTCATTTTTGACACCCAAAAAAGCGGTGAAGAGTACACTGAGGAAGAAAGGGCGGAAATCTTCGAGAGCGCCGTCAAGCTGATTTACCGCTGCCTGTTCCTATTTTATGCCGAGGCCCGACGACTGTTGCCCTCGGACCCGGAAAAAGCCGATCTCTACCAGCGGCACTCCATCCAAGCGCTCTGCAAGGAGGCCCGCAAATTTCGATGGGGGGAACGCCGCGACACGGATCAGTATGATTTGTGGAAGCATCTCAAAGGGTTGATAAACGCCGTGAATGACGGTGACCCGGAATATGGCATCATGGGTTACAACGGCGGTCTCTTTGATGACGAAGAGGAGCGGTTCCTGGGTCAGCATCAGCTGCGCAACGATTTTATGTGCCGGGCGCTTTACCTGCTGGCGTTTGTCGAGCCATACAACAACGACGCGGACGGAGAGTACGCCATACCCTATGAAGACCTTGAAGTTCGCCACCTTGGGGAGCTTTACGAGAACATCCTGGAGTACACAGTCCTGCTTGCCGATGCCGACCGCATCCGCCGCCGCACCAAGAAGGGTGTGGAGATGCTGTTGGCTTCCCAGACAACTAAAAAGCAGGGTGACACCCTGATCAAAAAGGGAGATGTCTATTTCGGTGAATCCGCACTGGAGCGCAAACAAACCGGCTCATATTACACGCCGGAGTCGCTGGTTCGTTTTCTCAACGAAAAAACCATCGTCCAACCGCTCAACCAAGAATTTGAGCAGGATTATCGAAATCGGTTCGACGAACTGTTGGAGCAGGCGCGGAAAGGACACGATGTGGGCACCCGGCGCGGGGCGGCTCAAGCCGCCTCAGCACTGGTAGAACGCTTTGTCGAAGAGGAAGTGCTGGAGTTCAAGGTCTGCGATCCGGCAATGGGAAGCGGCCACTTTCTGGTGGACGCAGCAAACCAGATGGCCGGATTGGTGGTTGCCCTGCTTGAAGAGGTGCCCCATGTCGAAGGGATGCGGGTTTCAGTCACCAGCCAGCCCAATGACTGGCGGCGTCGCATCACCCGCCACTGTATTTACGGAGTCGACCTCAATCCCCTGGCCGTGAACCTGGCCAAGCTGTCTCTCTGGCTCAACTGTTTTGCTATCGAACACAAGCTGACCTTTCTTGACCACCACGTCCGATGCGGAAACAGCCTGATAGGCATTCGATCACTCGATCAGCTCGCTTCCATTCCGGAACGCAAAAAAGAGAGCAACAAAAAGAAAGACCAGCAAAGGCTGTTGTTTGACTATAACGACCTTTCCTCTGCCCTGGCCGAGGCTGGACAGGGTATTGCGTCCATCACCCAGATCGATGAGGACGACACGGACAGCCAGAAAGCCGTGTTGGATGAAGCGCTCGATGCGACGTCTCATTTGCGCCCCCTGGCCGATCTTTTTACAGCTTACCTGATGGACCCAGACATCCAGCCTGGTGATTACAAGGAAATATTTGAGCGGCTCGCGAAGGGGATGTTTGTAGCCAACGCCCTGAATCCGGCCCTTCCTGAGATTCTGGAATCGGTTGAGGCATATCGCGAATGGCACCATTTTTACCACTGGCCTCTGGAGTTTCCAGACGTGTTCGGTCCGGACGGGGATGGTGGGTTCTCTGCAACCGTTGGTAATCCACCGTGGGATATGGTCACTGCTCAACCAGCTGAATTTTTTGGCAAATATGATTCTTCCTTTCGTTCTCTCAAACGATCAGAGAGCTTAAAACGGATAAAAGCTCTATGTAACCTTCATCCGGAAATATCAAGAGGTTGGGAACAGCACCAAACAACCTTCAAAGAAGCGAATAGTTACTTAAATGAGCCTATGGCTTATAAACATGGACCGACAGGAAGAAACAACCTTTACCATTATTTCTTGCACCGGTCATTCGATATTCTTCAATCAAAGGGCCATTTAGGAATGGTATTGCCTGGTAGCTTTAATGCGGATAAAGGCGCATTTCCTCTTCGCAAACTTTTTTTCCAAAAAAGTAAAGTGCTTACATTTTTCTGTTTCAGCAATGAGAAATTCATTTTCAAGAATGTGCACCATGCATTCAGATTTATTGCATTCACTTCATTCAAAGGGCAAAAAACTGACCGATTTAAAGTTTGCTTTCTAACAGATCCGCGTGAGGCGGTACCGCCAGGTTCGTTGGATGGCAAGCTGAAATATTTAGATAATTTCGGATTAGAGATGTCGTATAGAACCGTTAATTTGTTTTCGCCTGGCAAACTGAGTGTGCTTGAGTTTCGAAGTCAAAAAGACGTTAACTTAGCAGAACATTTTTATTCTGTTGCGGATCATTTAGGTAAGCATTCAGATGACATTAGCTTTAGGTTTTCAATTGAAATGATGAGCAATAACGACGCTTGGCGTTTCGATGAAGCTTCTGATTCTGACATACCTGTTTATGTTGGAAGATGCTTTCAGCAATATGACGATGAACTCATTGCTCCATCCTCCTTCGTTACTGAAGAGATGTTAGAGGATGTTTATAAAAACAGCTCTTTGGAGCCGTGGAAACAGTACAGAATAATTTTTCGTGATGTAACTGGCGGAACGAGCGAGCGAACGTGTATATCCTGCATTGTTCCACCACCGAATGCGTGCCTTGAAACAGCGCGGATACTTTATCCCTTCTCAGAGAACACAAGTCGAAACGAACAACTGCAAGCATATGCTTTAGCCATATTGAATTCTTTATGTCTGGATTATATCATGAGGTTCATGGTGAGATTACATTTATCTCAACATATAATGGAAAGGGCACCCTTTATAAGGTGTTCTGATAAAGACATTGTTTTTAAATCGTTAGTTGCACGGACTGCACGACTGATTTCAACTCAGGAATCCTTTGATAATTTCTGGAAGGCTTGTTTTGCTATTGAATGGAATTCACCAGAATTTTGGTACCCCTCCTCAGTCCCAATCGACACCTACGGCCCGGTCCATGAACAGGAAATCCGCATGCGGCTGCGGGACGCAGCTAAAAATATGACATCTGAATGGGGACCGCACTGCGGTGTGCACGACCGCCTCCCTGACCGGCGCGATACTGGCGACCGGGCGCAGCTTCGAGCCGAAATCGACGCCTACGTGGCCCACCTTTACGGCCTTTCACGCGATGATTTCGCCTACATCCTGGACACCTTTCCAGTGCTCAAAAAGAAAGAGAAAAAAGCCTTCGGTGAGTTCATGTCCAAGCGTAAATGCCTGGAGGAATACGACAGGCTTTCATTGATTTTGGAGGGGCAATAATGCGCACCGTATTCACTTCGCGCACAAATCATAGTGGATGTTTAGCGACGCTGACCAGATCGGTCCGGAGCATTCGGGGCACTAACGCGTCGGAAAAAGGAGAAGAATAGATATGGCGAAGATATCCGATGTGGTCAAACTAAAATCCGGCTATGCCAATTTCGTTGAGCTAAAAAGCGCCTTTGAGGCGGCCCAGGAAAACGCCGACCGCATGGCCATGTATCGCCCGACCAAGGCCCACCGAGTAGCGTTCGAGCGCATTTGCCGGGGTCTCTATCAGCCTAACGACAAGAAGTTCTATTTGCTCAGCGGCTCCTACGGAACAGGTAAGTCGCACCTGTGTTTGATGACGGCCAATGTGCTGAGCCGGTCCAGCGGCGATCCTGAAATTGCCGGATTTCACGAAAACTACGCCAAGCTCGATCCGGAGAAGGCCAAACTGCTGAAAAACATCCGCAAAGATGGTCAGTACCTGGTGGCGATCTGTGACTACCACTCGGGGCGTCACTTCGAGGATGTGGTCATGAAAGCGGTGTTCGACGCCTGCAAGGCCAAGGGACTGGATGCCGGCGTGGAAACCGAGTTCGACGAGGCGGAGCGTCAGTTGGCTGAGTGGGAAAAAAAGGGAGACAAAGGCGGTATACGCAATTTTTACGTGGACTTCGGCAAGGCGCTCGAAGCCGTGGTTCCCGGACTCACCGTTGATCAACTTCGCGCCGGGCTCAAGAACTACGATTCGGACGTGCTGGACAAATTCCGCACCGCGTTTAAGGAAATGATGGGCGGCGTTGAGTTTCAGGCTCGGTCCGGCAATCTGATTCCCATACTTCGAAAACTGGTGAAGAGCCAGGCATTCAAAGAGCGGTTCAAGGGGCTGGCCATATTCTTTGACGAATTTGGATTTACCCTGGAAAAAGCAGGCTACTCAAAGGACATCCTGCAGGGGTTCATGGAGACCATCTGCAAGAATGAACCCAACGTTCTGTTCGTCGGATGCATTCACAAAGATTTCAAATCTTACGCCGACCGGTTCAGCAAAGACGACGCGGCTGTCATGAGCGCTCGCATCACCCAGGTGGACTTGCTCAACGAAGGCATCGAGGAAATCATCGGGGCCATCGTCGAAACCGAAAAGGACAACGAAGCCTGGAAAAAAGAGATTGCCCCCAAGACGGGCATCTTCGATCAACTGGTGCCGCCGTGCAAGTCCCTCGATCTGTTCCCGTGGATTGACGATGTGAACCGCATTCGTGAACGTGTGCTGGAAGACATCTACGGCGTGCACCCCATGGCCCTGTCCTGTCTGTTGAACCTTTCCTCTGAAATCGGTTCGGATGCACGCAGCACGTTTACCTTTTTCTCAGGTGATGTGGGCGGTGAAAAGGGGTCGTACGCCGACTTTATCGAAAATGCCGACATGACGGTTTCCGGCGGAAAACTGAACCTGTACACGGTGGACCAACTGTTCACGTTCTTCAGCAAGGAGTTGTCACAAAAAAATCCCGAGCTCCGGGACAGGCAGCGGCAGTTTATCAATGGCTATTACGCGAGCATGGACGCACTGCGTAAGGCGGCGGAAGGCACATTGCTGGGTTTTCAGGAAGACGAGCGAATCCAGGTTCTCAGAACGATCTTGATTTATCAGCTGTGTCAGATCCCGGCTAGTCTGGAAAACATTCAGTTTGGGCTCTATTGCCTGAACAACTCTGAGAAGAATCAGGTCAAAGGGTTCCTAAAAGACCTGGTCAGGAACGGTGCGGTCTTTTTCCGGCAACAGTCAAAAACCTACGAACTGGCAGCAAGTACCGGAGAGGACCCTTATGATCTGATTGAGCGGTACGTCGCCGACCCCAAATTGCATCCATCTGACATGGTGACGGCTTTTCTCGAAGAGGCTGCCGGAAAGCACATCCCTGAATTCGCTGAGGCCAAGGGCTACAACCTGCCTTTTGGCGAGGACAAGCGCTTCCGCACTCGTTTTGTGCGGGCCAAGGACCTTGGGGATGCACTTTGGGACGAAATCAAAACCGACTACACCGAGAGTCGCAACAAGCCAGGCAAAAGCTTTGAAGGTACCCTTGTTTATGTGCTTTGCGAGGACGACAGCGAGATCAATGTGGCTCGGGAGGCAGTTAAGGCCATTGCTGATGACAATGTGGCCCTGGCTGTGCCCCATGCGTCGCAACCCTTTACAGAGACTCTGCTCAGAGTGAAAGCGTGCCGTCATTACCTGCCGCCCAACGAGGCGGAAAAGATCAGTGCCCAGACTGAGTCGCGGCTGCGGGACATTTTTGAAAATCCCGAAGATGGATATCTGCCGACGTTGCAACGCATTTTCCGTGACATCGCTGAGGGTAGCGGAGCCTGTTGGTACTGGCAAGGCGGCAAAGTCCTGGTGGATAAGCCCAAACAATCCCATAAGCCAGCTGATATGTTGTGCGAGGAGTTGTTCAAGAAGCGCTGCCGGATCAAACACCCTGACCTGAATTTCTGCCATGACGAAAAATGGCGCATGGGTAAAAACACCGCTTTGAAACAGGCTGTAGGCATTCTACTGGGCGCGGAAAAGGTTTTTATTGACAACGGCAATCCCGACAATCACGGTGAGAAGCGGTATCTGGAAAAAGTTCTGCTGAAGGGTGCGGGGGCTCTAAAGAAGTCTGGATCAGAAGGTGTTGTGTCCTTCTTCACGTGCGAGACCGATCCCGCCAAACTCCATGATGATTTTCCCGTTTTCAAGGAATTGTGTAGTCGCTTGGCCAATCTCAATCCAGGGGAAGCATTTTCGGTGGGCGCGTTCCTGGATGAGGCCAAAGACGCACCCTACGGCGTTGGCGGCACGCCCCTAATCCTGTCCCTGGCGCATGTCATTCGGGCCTATGGCGAGCGATTGATTGTGTACAAAGACTCCACGCAGATGGTGGAGCAGCCGCTCAGGAGCTATGACGACCTGGTCAATATTGTATCGGATGCCGCAGCCAAGACTGTGTTTCTCGTCCGTGACATTTCACAGACCCAAATAACGCTTGTCGATCTTTTTGCAAAAGCCGTTGACGCGCCGCCATTGAAGCACGGCGAGACCCGGTCTCTCAACTCCGCCTTTGAAACACTTAAACAGTGGTGGAGCGGTTTGCCGGCTGTTGCCAAAGTGATCGGCCTGTATGAGGAAGGTCGAAAGACGCGCTTGAGCAGCCTCAAGAGCCTGATGGATGGGTTGACCGGCAGTGTGGACCGATTTGATTTCATGCTCGAACAGTTGCCTGCTGTTTACAGCGGCGGTCCCGTAACCGACACCCTGACGGAAAAGGATGCCAAGAGCATCTGTGAGGCCTTTGCCGAGGACGTGAAGCTTTTGAACTCGGGTGAACAGCTCGCTCAGGGGCTTGCGGCGCAGGCAGTTTGTGAGATTTACGGTGCCAAGGGGGACATGATCGAGTGCGAAAATGTGGTCAGCAAGTGGTACGCGGGATTGAATCCAAGCCAACGCGATCCACACAAGTGCGATCACGAAGACGCGAAACAATTCCTCGTGCGCATGGCCGATCAGTCTGCCGCCTTCAGCACGAAAATTGTCAAGCTTCTGCCTAAGGATTACGGATTTGGTGCTGTAGCAGAGTGGACGTCGCTGCACATCAAAGACTACGCAGCCAAACTTAAACAGGCGAAAGCCGAGATCGACAAGGCCAAGCCGGTTGTCTATAAGCCTGCCGTTGATGAGGGCGTGCATGAAGTGCGCGAGTCCCAACAAATGTATGTCGACCTTCCCAAAGGCGCTGCTCGATTGATCTACACCTTGGATGGAAGAGACCCCCGTCACTCGGACAACGCTCAGAAAGCCGACAGCAAATTTGATCTCGTCAGCCTCCTAAAGGACCGGCCCAATGTGAAAATCAAAATGCGGGCCGTGGATAAGGACGGCAATACCAGCGACGTTGTCAGCGTCGAGTTGGTGAGCAAGGAGCGGAAATACGACATACAGGTAGATTCGGACCTATTCGGAGAAAAAGAGGCGACGTTTAAGTGTCCCAGCGACACGGAAGGATTGGTGGCTGTCCTACGATCTGTTCTCAACTATGGGTTGAAGCGAAAACTGCTGAACAAGGACAAGGCTCAGAAAATTGAGGGGCTTTTGGGTGAGTTGAACAAGGGCAATTAGGACCTGGAGCGTGACGGTGGATGACGTAAAGCAAATATCAGTCAGCTATATCGGAGACTTGGCTCATACCCCGCCTGAAGATGTTCTTTTGGTGGAGCGCGATGAGGACTATGTGCGCGCCTGCCGGGAACTGTCCTCCACAGATGCGTCTACATCGGGATTGAAAGTGTGGGTGCGTTCAAAGAACCACTTTGCCTGGCTGAGGGATTTTACTGAGCAGATTGATTGTCCCGCCTTTTTCAGTGAAAAAACGCCTCGTCTGGTACTTGCGGAAAAGTGGAATGCCGTTTTGCCTGACTGGTTGACGGATGCAGAGGTTCTTGACCAGGGGCTGTTGAATATAGACGTAAAGCCCCAGACAGGACAGACGAGCTTCAGCAATCGATTGCTAACACACTTCCTGGGCTCAGCCTTCGAAGAGGATGCTTTCAACACGAAAGACCTCGTGGATGTGATCAAAGCGCTTGTCAGCGCTGACGCCAAGGCGGCCTTCAAACAATGTCCCGTACTGTATCGCTCCCTGGAAGCAAAATGTGAATCGTGGGCGCAGCGCAGTAAGGAAGTGTGGGTGAAGAATCTGTGTTCCCGCATTTTTGAAAACACCGGCGACTTGTGGCAGTGGCTCAGTTTTTGGGCCTGTTTGCACGGCTACCCGGAAAAGCTGTTGGAATATGTTTTGGCTCCTGAGCAGGTTCTGTTCGTTCGGAACATCCCTGTTGAGGCGGTTTACGATTTGCCTTTGGAGCCTGCGGCCAGGGAACAGATACTGACACAAATTGAGCTGTTGTTTGAAGAAGTCCAGAGCCAAGTCACCTCCGGTGATGAGTTCCGGAAGGTATTGGGATGGACCTCCGGTCGGCTCTTTCAGGAGTATCACTTTATTTCTAAGATGCTCGGAAGCCGTCAATTTTCTCCCACCACAGAGGATGTTCAACAAGTACAGGCCAAGTTTAGGCATTGCCCGGGTGTGAGTGAAAGCAGTCTGAACTCACTCCGACACTGCATTGCACCTTCCCGACCAAGGCTAATCGGCCTGGATGAAAAATGGGACAGCGCGGAGTGGATACGATGGACCACAGAGGAATACACGCCGTACCGCACCTGGCAAATCCACAACAAACAATATGACGAGGAACTAGAACACGCCGTTGCTCGCTTTTCCGACTGGTTTATTGAGGAATACACCGCCATCCACAAAGATCCGAACCTCAGCCTGGCCCACTGTCTGGCGGACATTTCTTCAAGCGGAACGGAAAAACAGTTGTCGATCATCCTCCTTGTTGACTGTCTGCCGTTGGAATTTGCGTGCCTCCTGGACAATTCGCTCCGTAACGTCGGCTACAGCCGCCATGACTCAAGGTATCGTTTCGCAGCGTTGCCGACCATTACGGAATACAACAAACCGGTCTTGGTGAGTGGGCAGTGGCAACATGGCCCGGGAAATTATGATGCCATTCTCAAGGCGCGCGCCCAGGCCGACTGGAACAACACAAAGGTCGTTTATCTTAACAATTTGAAGTCGTTGTCCGAACTGCCGGCACCTCAAGAGTCTGCCGTTGTCCTTTTGAATTTCTTGGACGGGGACGAGCTGCTCCACTCAGACGTGGAATCAAAAGGCACATCTTACGATGAAGAGCTGCATCGGTTGTTTGCGCGCATGGCAGCGTCTGTGGACAGAATCTCAAAAGAGTGGGCTGGGACAAGGGAGCGTGTCAGCGTTTACGTAGTGACGGATCATGGTGCCTGCCGAATATTGGAGGAAGAAAAGCAATCTTTCGATTCCTCGGTCGTCAGCAAGCTGTTTCCCGAAGAAAAACATCGTTTCGCCGCGCTGGACGAGAAACAAGTGGGGGATATTCCCGACAACCTCTGGGAGTTGGGGTATCAATTCAAACAACCCTATGTGCCGGACAGCAGAGTATTCTTCTTGCCCAGGGGGCACAACACTGTGAGACAGTCCGGCAAAGCAAAGGGCTTTTTACACGGTGGCGTGACGCCGGAAGAAGTCGTGGTTCCCACCGCTTTGTACAAATTGGTACAAGCTGCCTGGAAAGCTCCCGCTACGCGTTTCCCGGACTTGGATCTGATACGAGAAACAGGCAGGGCCAAGTTCTATATCCAGCGTGTCGTGACAGTAAAAATTGAAATACAGAATCCGAACACCGTGGACATCAACGTTCTCCGGGCCAGTGTGGCCTCCCCTGAAACCGATCTCAAGAGCTGCGATGTCGGGGTCATACCGGCCGGGGCCGTGAATACGATCCAGATGAACTGTTATTTCAAAAAGGCGGCTTTGGGGGAGAAGAACCTTGAAATCGAGATCGCATATGAAATTTCCGGCGAACAGCACACTCTTGCCCTGACGCTTGAATGTGAATTCAAATCAGCCATGGCCGGCGGGTTCAGTCTGCGAGACCTTTGATGGAGGCAATAAAAACGATGAAGTCATTTGAAAGCAAAGCAAAGGACTATTACGGAGAGGTCGTTATCAACAAAGGTCTCATGGGAAAGGCTGGTTTCGGCGCTCGCGCGATTCCCGTTTATGTCGGTGAGTGGATCATCAGCCAGTTCATGGACGGAGATGAACTCACCGAAGACGGCCGAACAGAAATAGTCAACACGATTTCAAAATACCTGCCGCAAAAGGCGGACAAGAACACGATCCTGAATCGCCTCATGGAGCAGGAAGAGGTCCGCATATTGGATGATTTCAGGGTCAACGTCAACCTGGAGCGCCACACGCACGACCTGAGCATCCCACTTCTGGACGTCAGCAACGGAATGGTTCAAAAGGACATTATTGACAACAATCCCATGCTCTTGAAGACGGGTATGTGGGGTCTGGGCACGCTGAGATATGTGCCTCCTGACGGTGAAGACGTCAAAAAGGGACAGATATGGATGGTCGAATTCAAGGCATTTCAGACGCCTGGGGTTGATCTGGACTACTTTCGGGATTCACGCAAGCACTTCGACATAGACGAGTGGATAGACCTCCTGGTGTCGAGTTGTCAATTTAATCCCGACGTTCACAGGCTGTCTCAGAAACTCCTGCTTCTCAGCCGAATAATCCCCTTGGTCGAACCCAGGGTCAACATCACAGAGCTAGCTCCGAAGGGAACCGGCAAATCATTCGTGTTTGACAACATCAGCCGATATGCAGCCGTCATTCCCGGCGGAAAGCTTTCCGCTCCGGCCCTGTTTTTTAACAGCAACACGAAGCAGATTGGCCTCATACCGCGCTATGACGTAGTTGTGGTCGACGAAATTCAGAAAATTCACACCGATGCATCCGGTGAGGCCATGGCGGCTCTAAAGATGTATCTTGAAAGCGGAAGGTATCGCAGAGCAACGGGGAGTTTAGGAACGTCTGAGTCCGGATTTGTGATGCTCGGTAATATCACCCTGGGAAGCAACAGGCTGCCGCTTTACGAGAGCGACGGGATATTTAAGGAGCTGCCGAACGCTCTTCAGGAATCGGCTTTTATTGACCGCATTCACGGGCTGATCGAGGGCTGGTTCATGCCACGGGTTTCCAGAAACACACCATCAAGGACACTTGGATTCAAGGGTGACTTTTTCAGCGAGGTGTTACATGAACTGCGGGTTGATCTTCGGTATGCCGACTATGTCTCACAGAGTTTGCACCTCCCGCAGTGTGAGGACATGCGCGACAACAAAGCTATTGCACGGCTGGCCGAGGGATTCTTGAAGCTGCTGTTTCCAGATCTCGTCCTGAGCGAGGAAGAGTTCATTACCTACTGTGTAAATCCAGCGGTGCGCATGCGGCAACAAATTCGAGATGAGTTGTCGAAAATCGACCAGGAATACAAATGGGTGACCATTAAAAGCGAAAGCCCTGACGAGTTTCAGCTGTCTCACCCGGATGAGAAACCGGACCCTGAACAAGAGGTGCAGAAAGTCGATCCGTTGTCACCAGACCGAAGCCCTGAGGAAAAGACGCTGGATATCGCCGAAGGCCAGAGAGGGATCTCTTATGAGAAGCTGTTTCTGCCGTATCTCAAGGGTGCAAAACAAATCAAGATATGCGATCCATACATTCGGCTACAGTACCAAATATACAATCTCATGTCTTTTTGCGAAATGCTTGACCCCTCAGATGGGCGCTTAAAACTCGACCTTGTTACAACATGTGATTCTTATTTGGAGACCGAGTTGAAAACCAAGCTCAGCGAACTGAAAATCGGACTGAGTAAGGATCAGATCGACTTTGATTACATATTAGACAGCAGCATACACGACCGTTGGATAGAAGCAGACACCGGCTGGAGAATAATTCTGGGTCGCGGTCTGGATATTTTTCAAAAGCCGGATGACAAGTTTACCCTGGGTTTCATGGATCAAACAAAAAGGAAGTGCAAGGCAACGACGATTACATATACCCGGACAAAGGCAGCGTTTTGATGAGTTGTTGTTACAGACGGAAGAGCAGTCCCAGGAGAGACTTGGTCTTTTCCAGCAAGGCAAACACAGTGAAAGATGCTGAGAATAGCGTTTACTGGAGAGCAGAGGAAAACTTATAGATGACAAACGAGGAAATAGCACAATTATTCAACGGCACTCAGGCGTTTATCCAGGGCAACCCCGACCTGCGCGATCCCCAGGTCGAGGGGTGGTTCCGTACGCGTCAGCACTTTCGGAACAGTTCCGAGCACGCCATTCTCCAAATTCCGGTGGGCTGCGGCAAGACGGGCCTCATGGCCCTACTTCCCTTCGGGATCGCCCAGGGACGTGTTCTGGTGATCGCCCCGAATATTGAGATACGCAGAGGGATCTCTACGGCTTTCGACATTGCCGGGCGGGACTGTTTCTGGACTTTTACGCGTGTCCTCACCGACGTAAATCATGGCCCGTACACGGCCGTCCTGGACGGTCAGGATGCGAATATCCACGACTGCGAAAACTCCCATATCGTTGTAACCAACATCCAGCAGCTGGCGAGTAGAGCTGATCGATGGCTGCCTGCTTTCCCGGATGATTTTTTCGACCTGATCATGGTTGACGAGGGTCACCACAATGTGGCCAGAAGCTGGGAACGTGTGTTTGAGCGATTCCCCAACTCCAAAGTCGTGAGCCTGACAGCTACGCCATTCAGAGGCGACGGCCGTGAGATTGCTGGTGAGGTGGTCTACGCTTATCCCTTCCGCACAGCCATGGTGCGGGGGTATATCAAGCAGATCACCGCGGTGAACGTCGCTCCGCAGGAGATATCCTTCACCTACCGGGGGGATTCCAGACATCACACACTGGATGAGGTTCTTCAGCTGCGGGACGAGGAATGGTTCAGCCGCGGTGTGGCTCTGGCCCCGGAATGCAACCGCTCGATTGTAGACGCTAGCATCCAATGGCTTCAGCACCTACGACAGTCCGGAACCTTTCATCAATTGATTGCCGTCGCCTGCTCGGTGGACCACTCCCGCCAAGTCCGTTCGCTATACGCTGAGCGCGGCTTGAACGCGCGCGAAATCCACAGCAACATGCCGGCGGACCAGATCGAGGAGGTTCTCCAAGATCTGCGCCGAAACCGCATCGACTGCATCGTTCAAGTCCGAATGCTTGGGGAGGGATTCGACCATCCTAACCTGAGTGTAGCGGCGATCTTTCAACCATTCCGCTCCCTGTCGCCCTATGTCCAGTTCATTGGACGGGTCATGCGGGTGATCCACCAGAACAACCCACAGCACCCGGACAACCGGGGCGTGGCGGTCTCACACGTAGGACTCAACATCGACCGACATTGGGATGATTTCCGGCGCATCGACCGGGAGGACCAGGAGCTCATTCATGGGTGGCTCGAATCTGGCGACGATCGACCACCTGCAGATGAACCGGGCCGGAGACGACGACTCACTCCGGACATGGTGGTCCAGGATGAAATTATCAGTCATTTCATCGAACAGGCGTACCTGGACCCCATGGATGATGCTGTTATTGACGACCTGGTAGAAGAATTCCGGAGAAGGGGGCTTGATCCAGAAGCGCTCGGATTGTCGCGAGATAACCTCCGACAGCGCCTAATTCAGGCCAGAACCAGGGAGAGCATGGAGCCTCGCGACATTCCAGTGACTCCCCAGCGTCGACGCCAAGAAGCCCGTCGAAGGCTCAACGAACGCTCCCGGGCCCTGGCGAGCCGGATCGTGAACGCAATCGGTGCATCCATCAATGGCCGTAACATCGCATTGACCTATCCCGAAATACGAAGTGTCAACAACTACGCTGCCGTTGTGCAGATTGTGAATCGCGCCGTCAATGAGCGACTTGAGACCGATGTTGGAACCCGCGGCGAAATCCCTTTGGAGAGACTTGAGGAGGTTCTGGAGCAGATTGACCAGATCGGCGATGAGGTCCAAGCCGACATCCAGGAGCGTCTTTCAAGGAGATGACTTATGCCAAAGCTGAAACGCCTTCTCGTATCCGCTTGCTTCGAAACCGCCCAGCGACGTCGGCAGTGCTCCCGTAACAAGGGACACGTGATATGCAAAGGCGAAAAGTGCCTGGTGATCAAGGAAAACATGGCGAAGAACAATTACTGTATGGAATGCGCTCAGTTGATTCTTCAAAAGGCAAAGGAAGAGATCAACCAGCTTGCTAATGAGCTTGAACTGGGCTCGTCCAAACGCTAATAGGCAGATAGAAATATGAAAATGAAACATCTCAAAGTCTTTGGGGGAGAAATGTAAGGATAGGAGATATCCACCATGGCGACGAAACAACGCAAGATTGAAGTACATAGGCTGACCATTTCCGGTTTGTCCGAGGGTACGGCCTACGGGCAATTCCTCCGCAACTTGCGGGGGAGGACAAGACCGGTTGCGGAAATGGTCATGAAGGCTGGGGAGAAATCACACGCACTGAACGATGCTTTGCTTCGAAACCATCGTTTACGGCTCAGGTTTCTCAGTTTCACCAAGGGACACAGACCGGATGTGCTCGACACCAGCGAATTTTCTGTCCAGCCTAACCCGCTGACACCCGCTCAGACCAACGTTGAATGGACCCATGTGCTCGGCGGTTTGAAAAACGGCCGTTACATATTGCTGGTCGAACGTAACTTCAATGGACTTTGGCCGTCCACGCTGGAACGCTATCTTCAGACCATGGTGGACCGTTTTTATCAAACGGATGATCAGGAAGGGGGAGATGGAGACCAAGAACCGGTAACGGTCAATCTCGAAGCCGAGCCGGGGCCGGAGTTTCTCGCTCGGATAGATGCCTTGGATCGGATCACCGAAGCGACGGTGCGCGTGGTGCGCCCCAATCCGGGATGGCGCGATCTTGAAACAGAATTGGGCGAGAAGGCCGGTGAATCCGATGCCAAGAAGGTGGATCTCACCATGACCGCCCGCCGCAAGGCATCCCTCAGCAAACGAGGCGGCATTATCGGCTGGATTCGGGAGGCTTTCGGTCATAGAGAGCTTGGTTTCGCCGCCATCAAAGGCCGAAAGGGGAAACAGACGGAAACCTTCACCACCGAGAAACTCGGTAAATATACCATACTGAACATCGAAATCGATGATCGGGGACAGATCATTGCCGAGGATGCATGGCAGCAACTCTCAGAGATGATGGATAATTTGGACTGACCATGTATCACGAACTGGGCGTATTCATGCGGCGCGTGCTGTTCCGCAAATCAATCTGGACCGACGGCGAGCTGTGGACAGCGGTTGCGGGAGGGATAGCAGCTTGGTTCTGGTTCCGCCAAGATCCAGCTGTTATTGGAAAAATTCGGGAACACTTCGGCGACCTACTAAGCGCCACGAGCATAGTTTTCGGCTTCGCCCTGGCTGCGCTTCTTTTTTATATCCAGGCCGCAGCAGCCTGGGCCAAGGACACGAAAGTGGCCAGGGTGGCTGAAATGATTGTCGATTGGCACGTCTGGACGATTGTCTGCATGCTGTTTCTGATCGGGTACATGATTGGTCTCTGGTCGCTGGGCATTTACCTCAACAACCAATCACGTCTTGCCTTTGGACTTTACGCTTTCCTGTCTTTCCAACTCATTTACAGCGGCCTACAAATCCTCAATCACACACTAACCGTCTGGTGGTCTTTCAAAAATCGGGACAGTTTAAACTCAAAACCATAGATCTGGTGGGTGAATGAGCAGGTCAGAATTTTTTAATGAAAGCAGTGAGCAATCCAAAGTTAAAGCTGCCATTGTGTCCAAGTATTTCGATGCCTGGGCAGGCGTGATGATAGGGGCACAGAACAAGTATAAGAAGGAGAATAAGATAGCCTATATTGACCTTTTCGCCGGCCCAGGGCGCTATAAGGATGGCACCCAGTCTACTCCCCTCCTGATTCTTGATAAGGCTATTCAGAAACCGGAAATCCGGGATCGTCTCGTAACTCTCTTTAATGACAAGGACGAAAATAATACAGGCTCCCTTCAACGGGCCATCAATGAACTTCCGGGCGTACACAGGCTTAAATATAAACCAGTTGTCGAATCAAAGTAAGCGCCTAAGCAACCACACCCAGGCTATCCGGCACATTCAATTGCTTCGGAGTAACATTCCACGGCAGCAGGGCCTCGTAGTCCTCCAGTGAAGAAGCCAGCGGCAGCTGTTCAAATATATACC